>Ga0213868_10002103_pt1 | contig 19135 bp, 18 predicted proteins | sample PICome_9_FD_160087 | JGI IMG/M metagenome (GOLD analysis project Ga0213868, IMG submission 160087) | Coastal seawater microbial communities near Pivers Island, North Carolina, United States - PICO127 | ecosystem: Environmental > Aquatic > Marine > Coastal | place: USA: North Carolina...
GGATAATCTCATGGCCCCAAATCGTTCCAGGAGCACCTTCTCTAACAGAGGGAGACCAGAGGAATCGACCATCGGAATCCTTGAGCTTCATGACCAAGGTTTCCGTTGATGGGTTCATCAAGAACTTGCCACCTGCACGCCCACTTGCAGGAACAAGCGCACGTAGATCAGCCAAGTCTTCGAAGGACACCGCTAATGTTACAGCGGTGTCAACCGTGTTTGTGATACCCCCCAAGAGGCTTGTAGGCCCTTTAGCGTCTGTCCCTAACACCGCAGCAATCTCAGCAGCGTTAGCAAACGCTTGACCAAGCTTAGTAGCTAGGTAGTTCGGAAGATTGATCTCACTGTCATCAAGAAGCTCTTCGTGGACTTTGACCAGTTTGCCAAGGTTGAAGATGTCGATGTTAGCGTTAGCAATGGTGCCATCGTTTTCTGCGTAGGCATCGCCTGGATTTCGGTAACCAGCGGTACCAATTGTAGCTTCAACAACGTATTTGCGTTGTCCGCCTAGCGTCTGTCGACCGATCTCACTGATAAGCCCATTCGTAGAGTATAGGAGCTCCACGACTTTGTTCATAAAGTCGCGGTGCACCACTGGTGCACCTGTGTTAGCGTCTGAGTATCCCCAAGCACGGAATTCATCGGGAATGCTGCGCTTTACTTCCTCTGCTTCCGAAGAAGACTTGGAGCGCAGGTAGTCGCTAAACACTTTCGCATAGTCATCACTAGCAAAGTAAACACTTGCCCTTTGCTGCTCTGTTGATTCGTCCCTAATCTCAGGAACGTCTGCACTGCGAACGTCTTCTGTTAGGCTAGGTGCGCCTTTGGTCGCGTCTTCGGTTGCCTCAAATGCCGCGATCTTTGCATCTTCAGCGCGTAGGATCGAGCGGAGGGAGTCCAATTCTTTCTGAATCTTCTCAAGCTTATTCTCTTCATCCGCTGTATTGCTTCGCGATTCTGTCACCGCTAACTGGAGCACGTCGGCCTTAGCCTTCGATACTTCCGCTACTTTGTTTGCCGCCTCATTACGAGAGCGGATCATGTCGTTTTTATCCATTTGTAATTTTTTTAGATGTTACGTTAGTTCCTGCGTTGTTGAGCTTCGGCTCGGTTAAATTATTCCAATTACTGCCAATAGCAGAAGGGACCTAGCACTACTTTCGCAAGGATTGCACTGCCGATGTCGTTAGGGTGACTACCATCGTTAGTCATGGTTGGGCCTGTCTTCGAGCTTGCAGTAGTTGCGGCGGTAATGTCACCGTAGATAGCCCTGCCTGCGTCTACCCATCTACGAACGCTATTGATAAAGACTGCTTCGGGGTGGTTGTCCATGACCCAAGCTTGAGCCCAGTCGAAGCGGTCTAGCGCGTTGTTTACGACTCCATCGGAATTGTCCGCAAAAACGAACTCACCGTCAGGGTCTAACCCATTGAAGTTGACTGCAATGCTCGGGGTCCACATCCCAATTTCAGGGACCGTGTAACCCAGATCAGCAGCACGACGCTTTAAACTCAACTCGTAATCCTGGCGGAACACATAGTCGTTTACCAAACGCTGCCAGCGATCATGGGTTGGGTAGGCCGTCGCACCAGATGCTCCATCGTTGTGGATAGGGATCTCCATGTAGATCAGATCCGGCTCGAATCCGTGAACCTCGTTGTCTGCAAATCTTGGAAGGCCATTTGAAGTCTCAGCTTGGGTGTTGTGGCTTCCGCGCGCTGCATTGATGTAAGTAATCATTGCGGGACGACGGCTCCACTCATGTCCCCAATAAAGCAGCCTGCCAGCTCCATTGGCGGTAAAGGTGACGGTTTTCGCTATGGCTCGTGTGTCAGCGCCAGTAAATTTAGTGCGGAATTTTAGACGCTTCTGGTAAGTTGTGTTTCCTTTGGTAGCAATATTTCGGACAACTATGGTGCCAAGATCAGGCTTCGGCACCGGGACGTTTCTCGATACTGGAGAGGACTCTCGTTGGCTAAAGCTGTACCCGTTAGCCTCAGTCCATGTGTCAGTGCCTTCGTCATAGACTTGCATGCGCCCGCTCCCCCCGCTGATTGAAACTAGGACGTCTTCTGAGGCGGTAACGTCTGTCCGATATATCAATCGCCAAGCATAGGCACCCGCAGGCACTTCCAGCGTAAACGACGCACCAACGCTGTCGCTAATACGGGTGAGTCCCTGGCGGTAAAGGCCATCGTCCCATTCGGCGGCGTCGTGATCAGTAACCCAGGATCCAGCCAGCTCAGTTCCTGCACCGGGCTCGTCGTACCTCGCGTAGTGTTGACCATCCCATTTCAGCCGGTCCCATATGTGGCTCGCCAAGTTGTAGCTATGCATCAGAGGCGGTCTTGTGCTGGCGTCTGGGTGTCCGCTGTGGTGCTCCGTTGACCGAGATGTGAGGCTGGTCCCCGTCGACACAACTACAACGTCCTCCTGTTTCTTGAGGAACTTCGTCCGGAATAGCGGCCACTTGTCCCGGTTGCTAGGGCTAGGCTCCCCTTCTACGTATTTATACCAAGTCTCGTCATCGATTACGGCATTGGTAGGGGTTCCCGAGCTCCCTCCGGCTTGTAGCGCCGCAGCTGGGATATTCGCTTCAGGTACTACTAGTCTCTCGGAGTAGTCGTCGTAGGACGTAGGTAGCGCTGCCAGTTCGATCTGCGCAGGCCCATCCAAAGCTGACCCACTAGGAATTTGGCCCTCTTTCCATAGAGAGATGACCGCGTGGGTTATTGACTGCCCAGTAGGGACCGTAAACGTCTGACCGCCTACGACACTATTCCAAGAAATGTTCGAGATCGAGGTGACCCCGACAAAGGATTCGCTCCCGTAGTAGCCTCCTTGGGGTGTCGAATCGATACCATAAACTCCTGCACCAGATACTGAGTAAGTCTCTCCTTCTAACACATCGATAACGATTGCGGCAATTCCTAGGGTGTCGGGTATGCCTAAAAAGCTCCCAGTGCTATACCGATTCACAAAGTCTACCTCTGAGGTGTCTAGCAAGTTCTTACCCACCTCAATCGCCATCCTCGGAATGGTCGCTTCTTCTGCTGCTAGGTCGATCGCTGGTTGGAGATTTGCGTTAATGCTAGAAAGAGATATTCCTAATTGAAACGACTCATATGCCGTGGCAGCGGCCCCCTCCTCAACTTGCACGGTTCCATCGTACGTAGCATCGCTTGACCCTGCATTTGTTAGATTAACCCACAAGTGGGTGTGACCTGCGGGGATTGTAAAAGTGGGGGAACTTGCATTGCCAACGCTCGTGTAGGTCTCCCCAGTGTCATTAGGTCCCGTGGATGCGATAAACAGCATCGATGGCGCTGTCCCACTAACCGTGTAGGTCACTCCCTCTGAGACCGGTATCCACCCAACCGACCTATAGCTTCCGGAGGCGATGACAGCTCCCGATCCAGGTGAGTAGTATTTCCCCGCTTGAATATATGCAGGATTTACCAAGTTCTTGTTAGGCACATACTGCACTAGGTAGTTCTGTAAGTTTGGATCCGCTACCAAAGCTGCGGCTAGGTCATCTAAAGCCTGCAAGTTGGCGGGACTCGTCGCCAAGTAGTCAGCAAAAGCTTGGTCCAAGTCGGCGGTGTCGGCTTTGCCGTCTAGGGATAATTGCAGGCCGTCAACAGTGCCGATCGCTTGGGTCCCTGTGTGACTAGCACGGGCACGATTCGCGGCGTCACGAGCGTCTAGGTCTGCTGACACCTCCCTTTCCAGAATCAATTGATTCATCGCGGCTATAGTCTCCACTAACTGATCAACCGTGCTGATTGCTTGTGTCCCTGTGTGATTGGCGCGGGCACGATTCGCGGCGTCACGAGCGTCTAGGTCTGCGGGGATCGCGTCAATTGATGTTTTGATGCCCCCCAACTCGTCGCCAAGGCCCGCACGGAAATTTTTTCCATCTGCGCCTAGCACTATAATCTCGTCCCCAGCTTCGATTGCTTTCTGGGCTAGTTCACTGGTTTTCTTGCCTTTGGTTTGAGCAAAGGATACCGCAAGCATAGCGAACATCGTTAGTGTGATAATCTTTTTCATAAGTGATTTGCAGCTAAGAGCGCGGTGTCCCCGTCAGGACTCCCTTCGCCGGGCACCGCTTGAGTTGGTTGCGTGGCAGAGCATACGAGCTTGACCATTCCATGAGACCCTTTGGCTCTGACGATAGCGTCAATCTGATAATCAGCGTAGTAGACTCTAACCATGTCCTTAGCTCGTAGATGGCGGCAGTCGATCTCTAGAGCGGTAAAGTCCGTGGAAAAGCTTGGTTGGTCTCTATCAGATACACGGGAACTTCCTGCGCTTACGTCCTCGGCAACCCAGATAGATGCGAGGGATGTCCACTCACTAGATGGCTGGCCGTATGAGTCGACATCATCCCCCTGACGCAGGATCTCGGCCTCAATGTCTCTGCGTCCGCTAGTCAAAACTGATCCTCGGGGTTGCGTTCAGTTTGTCTGCTTCTGCTTCTGCTTCTGCTGCTACCGCTGCTCGCTTGGCTTCTTCAAGCTTCGCCGGCTCTTCCGTTTCCAATGTTTCCTGGGCTTCTTCTAATGAGCGCTTAACCTCTGCGCTAGTGGTAGGGTATGCTGGGAAGGTCACTACTGACACGTCCCGCAGAGACGACAAACGGAATACGTCCCTAACAAGGCCGCCTTCTTGCTCTGAAAATTTAGAGCCATCTCGAGCCTGGAACCTAAAGGAGCTCTGGTCAATATCGCCCCGACTCATCGCCGCTGCCAGTGATCTAGATTCTGGATGTGATAGGTTCAAGTCAAATGAGTATCTGAGCCCCTCGTCATCTATGGAGAGCTCTAGGGTGTTCTCCTCGCGTCCTCCTTTGTATCGTGCTAGGGGCACTCCTTCATGGTTTATCAATGCCCTAACGTCCGTGTTAGGGTCTGCTAGCACGTCGTCAAAGGCTCCTGGTGAGATAATCTCTCGATATCCACCAAGATCATCGGAGAGCTCGTTGAATCGGGCCGCGTAGCCCCTAACCGAGACGCTGCCAGCTCCTTCGTCGATTGCGCGTAGGTCATCGTCAGAGAAGTCGTCAAATGCACCAGTTAGGCTTCTTGAATCGTGGGTGTTTGTGCTCATGCTCTTGATAGGATGTCCGTAGCGTCTTCTTGGTCAATATTGCGCCCAGTGGCGCGCATGCTAGCGTTTTTAACTAGAGATTCAGCCAACTCACCAGCGTCTAGACTGCCTCCAAGCCCTTTAACCGCTTGTGCAACTGGCTCGAGCCGCAGAGTTGCCGCTCGTAGATGGTCTGCTAGGAATTTCTCTACTCGGTCCCCCTCGTCTTCTTTGCCATGTGCTCTAGCAAGTGCTTTCTTTTCGCGCTCTGCTAGCGCTCTTAGTGCATCTCCAAGGATCGGCTCGAGCGCTAATAGAGCCGATCTGCTAGCATCTGGGGCAGGTTGCGTGGGTTCCTCTGCTAAACTGGCTTCTTTGGCCGCTTCCCGCTCCGCAATCGTTGAATGATTCATTGGGAGGATGAGTTCATCGCCCCCTTCAATCGGGGAGAGTCCTTCGCCTAGTCTCGCCTCGTTAGGTGTCATGATTCCCCCTAACACAAATTTCTCAGATGCCTTCGACCTTTGCTCCGTGTCTCCTTTGAGTATCTCCCTAGCATCATGGCGGATGCAATAGCCCGCCTTTCGTTCTGCGGATGTTAGCCAAGTGGTATTTAAGACGGATTCAATGAAATTGACCCAGGGGAGCAGGGTATCTGTGTAAAACTCCCGGCTCATTTGCTCAATATTGTTGAACGTCGCTCTGTCAAGTGCCCCGATCTTGTGCATGGGGACTCGGAAGATCCTGGCGATCTCTTCCACGCTGAACTTCTGCGCCTCAATAAACTGAGCATCTGCTAGGCTCATTGAGATAGGGCTATATTCGGTCCCTTCTAGCAGGATGGCGGTTCCTGTCCCACCTCGAGCCTGTTGCATCTGCTGCGCCCACTCATCACGCATCTGTTTTCTAATGTCCTCGTTTCGATAGGCTCGCATGCCGACCGACAAGATTCCCGAAAGCCTAGCTCCTCCTTCGAACGTCGCCACTCCATGCTTCTGCTGCGCTTTGGCTGAGGCTAGAGCATAGCTGGCAATAGGTGAGCACCCAATCACGCCATCGAAGGTTAGGCCGAGAAAGTGACTAACGTCAGGCTTCATCGCAACCGTCGTTCCGTTGCGGTAGTCAGTCGAATATTCGTAGACCATCCGCCCATTCGGCTTTCTGTCAGGGAATACGTAGTCTGTTAGGAGAGGCTCGACTCGGTCCACTCTACCCCTATCCCAACCGTTGATAACGTATGAGTTGCCCCTGAGCACTAGTTGCGAAGTAATCGCGGTTCTAACGCTCGCCCATGACATTTCCTCGTTGGGTATATCACGGAGGAACCCGTCTAAATAGTGACCTGGTTCCCTCGTAATCGCTCCTTCGTCACGCTTGTAAACGTGCAGGGGCAATGCACTGATGCTTTCCGAGATCACCTTAACGCATGCCCAGACGGCGCTCATCCTCATTGCTGAGCTGGCGGTTGAGTCTCCTATGCTATCAAGATCAGCTTCCGGTCCGAAGATGTCGGATGTTGTGATAGAGCGGTTGGCACTCTGGACATCCACCATCTGAGCGGATTCCTGGTCGAAAAAATAGCGGCTCATAGGGTGGCAATTGCTAGCTTAGGACATATTGACCGAATACGCAGTATCTTTTAACACAAACTCACAGGACTCAGCCCCAGAAATCAAGAGGTGATTTTGGGGCGTCGTTAAGTTCGCCGTCTGCTAGTGCCACTCCTAGAGCCATGATCGCTGCCACAATGCCGTCGATCTTCTTGGAGGTGTCGTGGCTTTTGTCTGGCTTAATGTTGCCCGCCGGGTCCGTCTTAACTACCGTGTTTCCTGCCATCCAGGTAAGCACCTTATTTCCAAAATGATTCAGCTCGCCTCCAATCACCATCCGCTCAAAGTCTTTTGTGGGCGTAGACATCGAGACGAAGCCTTGCCCAAACGCAGCTACATCTATTCCCTCATCCTGAAGTTCTTGGATCATCGCGTGGGAGAAGGTCCTATCAAAAGCCAAGGTTCTGATGTCGTAGTCTTTGAAGTCCTTCAAGATCTGTTTATTAACAAAACGATAGTCTGTCACATCACCAGGAGTCTCAATAATAAGCCCTTCGTCTTTCCACGGCTTGTAGGGGACTTGTGTCTTCCGTTCACTTTCGTTAATCGTTGCCTCTGGAGCGAAGAACCTCACTAGTAGTTGCCATTTATCAAACTCGTCTTGTGGCGGGAAGAGCAACGCAAATGCACTTAGATCTGACACTTGAGCCAAGTCGAGCCCAGCGTAACAGTAACACCCTAACAGGTCTTCTTCGGTTACTTCAGGCTCTAGGCATTCCTGCCATTTGAGCATGTCTAACCACCCTTCACTGACAGACACCCATACGTTAAGTCTCTTGGTTTTGAAGTCTGCTAGAAGGCGAGGTGAGGACTTGGCCCGATCATACGCTTGAGCGAAGGACTCTTCGTAAACACTTTCACCAAAGTTGGGGTTGGCTTTCTTCCATGCTACCGGATCATCTATCTCATCACCCTTGTCGATAGTGTAGACAATGCCAAAGTACGAGTCGTCGTTTGCCGCCTGCTCTAACACAGATTTCACGTGATTCTCAAGGTCTCTACATATTCCGTCAGTGTTAGCCCCCGCTGTAGTGATCTGTAAGAATAGCGGTTGTTGTCTTGCACCAAACGCGGAGTTAATAACATTGTGCAAATCTGGGCTCTTCATCGCATGAAACTCATCGAGTATTGCACACGAAGGATTGAGCCCATCGAGATTATCCGCCTCTCTACTCAGCGGCTTGAAACATGACGTCTCGTCATATTCGATGGCACTGGGTTGTTTCCGGTGAGTGAATAATTCCGTGAATGCTGGGTCGCCAGATTTCTTAATCATCTGGCTAGCATCGTTCCAAACGATCTTAGCTTGATTGATAGTGGTCGCAGCACTGTAGACTTCAGCGGCTGCCTCTCCATCCGCGAAGAGCATGTAGTTTCCAATAGCTGCGGCGAGGGTGCTCTTGCCGTTCTTGCGTGGGACTGCAATGTAAGCGTGGGAGAATCTTCGAAGACCTGTTTCCCGTTTCCATCCAAAGATACATCCAACAATAAATTTCTGCCAGGGTAGAAGTGTTAGAGGTTCGCCCGCCCATTGCCCTTTATAGTGGCGCATCGATTGAACGAAGTTGATTGCGTGGTCCGCTGCTTCCTCGTCGAAGTAGATGTCGTCACGCTCAAGGTCTCGGAGGTGCCTCTCAGCCGCGAGCCTAACCCAATGACAAGAAACGATCTCGCCAGACACTACTTGTGTCGCGTAATCCGTGGCGGGGTGTGGCATTGCTAGACTTTCTTCCTGAAGCTGGACGGTCCTTCAAGGACTTTAGGAGGTGCCTTGGCTGGGGATGCGTCTGTCGTCTTGGGGACAAGCCCTAACGCTTGACCTGCTGCCCGAACCTCTTTATTTGCACTTGCTAGGACATTAACAGCAGGGTTAGTATACTTTCCGCCTGTCTTCTCGGAGACAATGACCACGTCGTTTCCATCAAGTTCGTCAATTGCTGCCTCTGCGAGAGCAACCGCATTGCAATATTGGCGGATAGTTTCTTCGAGGTTCCAGCGCACCCCTAGGTCTAGGAGACGTGGGCGGGTTCGGAGGTAGACCGCTTGTGCTGATTTTGATGCTCGATCAAGAGTGGCGGGTAAGGATTCGTCCATGAGGTAACCTAAAAGGCAGGTAGAGGGTAGCTAGGAGTATTCCTGGCAAACTGAGCCGACTCATACGGTAGCTAGGAATATAGTCTCCATAAAAATATAGTTCCTTAGCGCTCTTTTAGTAGCCTTTCTGGGAGATTGTTAGGTGCCCCCTTACATAGACACAGACGCAACTAGCGTAAATACTAAAGTAACTAGCGTAAATACTAAAGTAACTAGCGTAAATACTAAAGTAACTAGCAGAATACCAACAACTTAGGCAATTGCTAGCCAATCACTTAATTTTGCCTCTTATAAGCAGGACCATGCGAGTGATCATAAATGCAGCGGTGCTAATGCTAGCTATTCCACCGGCGATCCACATGAAATCCTGGGGAAGGGACGCTAGAATCCAGGCGGAAGCGTTTCCGACAATCGCCACGAATTTCTCCGAAGCCGTGAAGTTTTGTTGCATTTGCACCAGCGCGTCACCTTACACTATGCTCAACCCCTTGCAAGTTGGGATTTCTACCCCCAACGTCGAGTCTTGATGGTGTGGCATGAGTTGCACAAACTTTGAAGATTGTCCCAATCATGCGTTCCTCCCATCGACATTGGTCGTATATGATCCACAACGGTCGCTGGGGCGATCCTCGTGCATTCTAAGGCACTGTTGGCCCCATAGACGCCCAATGCACCATCCCAGTAGGAAAAGGCGTTACAATGGCACACGGGGCTCTCAGCGAGGAATGCATCTCGAATCCTGCGCCAGCTCGAGCCATAGCAACGGGAGTCGGTCCTCCTTTTGAGGGACCCCTTGGGATTGGGATTCAGTGGAGCATGGGAGCGAGGTTTTGTTGGCATCTTCCGATTTGTAATTTTGCCGCCAACCGAGACGGGAGGCGCTTAGGTGAGCGCTTGAAACTGCGGTCTCAATTGGGGCAATTCTAAGGTATCTTGACCCATCGGAATTGCAAGCCGTTTTCACTGTGTGACGGACCGTGTAGGCCTTCCCTAATCATTTTCTCTACAAACTACCTTTACCGATACCCGGAGGTAAACACCCTTCTATGAAACTATTTCAATATCTCTAAATATATACATTTTAAGAAAAATAGAGAGACAATATACTACAAAACAAGGGGTTTCGTTGATGTATATTTGATGCTGTAGGCCTTTTCACAGGCCTACACTCCTACATCAATCTTCCTTGACTTTTCACAACTGTTCTTAATTACCATGGACAATGCCATGAATGAGACTTGCCGTGGCTACTTCGCCTCTAAGATACTTCCATAGTTGCCACTAGAACCGCACCTACCGTTGCCAGTGGAATTGCCCCTTTGAGGCGATCTCGAGCAAGGTCCAGCATTCAGTCACCGATTTCTGGCAGGTCCTACACACTCGGAAACACGCTCGATTTCCACCCAGAAACAAGAAGGCGCATCACTTGGGAACCGTCCCAAATGATGCGCCTAATTATCTTCAGCTTCTTGTAGAATTGCGTTACACTAGAACCAGCGTTGCAACTCCTTTGCCTTAGCTAGACACTTGTTTGCGTAGGAAATGTTGCCTTTCTTTCCCCCATTGAAATGACTGAGTTTCAATTTCCATGAGTTTCTAGTCTGCGGATAGTAGCGCTCATGGTCCTGGATCGTGCGCAGGAATGCGGCTAAGTTGTTTTTGGCGTCTCTCCAGCCACCTGGTTGCCGCTTCATCCAATCCACGTCACCCGCTCTCCAGTGCCCATGCAGTTGGAGCCATCCGTGACTATAACCGCCTGTATCCCAATGATGGCAATTGACGTCCCAACGTGACTCAACCCAACCAGCACCTGCGATCACGCTTTTGACATAGGCACTCTCATCCAGCCCGTCGATAGCCTCGTAGATGGGCCTAGGTATAGGGCACCCCTCTGGCATGCCCCTAGTCTGCTCCATGCTCATCGCGACCACTGTAGCTGCACGATCCATCTGAGCAAACTCTGACCATGGGTGCCATCCCACCTCCGGAATGACCCTCTCTAGCCTCCTGGGAGCCGTTTTAACCACGGTTATCGCATCCATGGCCTTACGGCTCCCCAGAATGCTAACCCTGGATGGCGCTGCTGCGATGACCGCGTGAGCCGGTAAGTCTGGCACCCCGAACAGCTGGGCCGATACGTAACGAGCCCCCTGGGGAAGTGAGGGAGGTGCCAGATCTCGGCCCTCTGCTATATAGTAGCCGAGGAGAAGAGACCCGAATGGAAGTAAGTAGGTAATTTTCATAGGTTGGTGGAGAGATGATAACCCTCATAAAGTAATCTGCAACCGTAAATTAGTTACATTAAGTGCTTGCATATTACTTTGAGCGTGGTAAGGTTCGGCATGAGCAATCCAAACGAAACGATCAAAGCTGACATGATGGACCTTTTCGCTAAGACAGAAACCCTCACCCCAGGAGCTGCGTTCATGATTGCACAACGCCACTTCCCCTCAGCTGCATCCATTTTAGCAGCTCGCGCAATCCGCGAGCTGCTCGCAGAGGGAGCAATCAAGGAAGACACTGACCCCCGAAACGCCGGATCATACGTTGCCGCGTAACCCCCCACTTCCCCGCTCGCCCGGTCCTTAAATGGGCCGGGCTTTTGAGGTGAAGACCTAACCAAACCAAACCAACTAACTAACATGAGATTTGTAAACCTAACACCTCACAAAATCACCGTAGCCGGGATATCCTTTCCGGCTAGCGGCGATATCGCCCGAGTCACCACAACGTCTACTCCCAGAGGCGAAGTGGCTGGCATCCCTATCACAGTCACAGTCGCCGGTGACGTAATCGGTCTACCTGCGCCCAAGGCAGGCACTCTCTACGTAGTATCCGCCATGGTTAGATTGGCTTGCCCCAATCGCGGGGATGTGCTTAGCCCTGGTGCTCTTGTCAGGGATGACTCGGGCCGGGTCGTCGGATGCGAATCCTTAGACCGCAACCTCCCATAATTTAAAGGATGAACGCCAGCCATGAACGCTGAACGCTGAATTGCTGCTGGCAAGCCGGAAAAATAACAAGAAAGAGGTAGGCATCATCACTAACTGAACAACCCTCATACAGTATTCTGCAACCGTAAATTAAATACATTAAATGCTTGCATATTACTTTGAGCATGGTAAGGTTCGGCATGAGCAACCCAAACAACACAAACAAATCACCTTACACTCTACTACAAGAAGTCAAGTATCGCGCTCAGCAGGATTGCTTGGGGCGTCAAAGAGTCTTCACTGAGAAGCGCAGGGACCTGAAATTCCTGACAAGGGCCCAATTCGAGGCGAAGTGGGGGGCTTAGTCAAGCCAACCAACGAGCCCACCCTCCAATCGCCCGGCCCATTTAAGGGCCGGGCTTTTGTGGTGAAGGATGACAACAAGCCAACCATGAAACACCTAACCCTAACGCTCCTCTTAGCATTGTCCTCATGCGCCTATCGCGCTCAGGACAAAGGTAAGGACGGCATCAACGCGCTCTCTCAGCATGAGAGATACGCAATCGGGAGGATCCTATCTCATGAAAGATCCAGATAAACGGTCAGAAATGGATGGATTCTGCATATTTGCGTATTGCAGTATTGCTGCCTTAGCAGTAGCCCTAATTTTAATAGACGCCATTTTACTATGACAACTGATTTAAACAACCCAACGAAACGAGGCCCAGGCCGTCCAAAAAGAAAAATTCCACGTACGCCGGTTACTGTCCGCCTCGAGCCAGAAGTGGCAAACGAGCTTCGAAGGCTGTGCAAAGAGCAGGGAATCAGCCAGAGCAAGCTAATCACCAATCTCTTAACAAATGTTTCTGAGAATCCCGCCGCCTAACGACGTGCTTCCAGGATGTGGGTTGACTGGCGACGAGGTAGCGACGCTAGCAGAAGACCATGAGCTCAAGATCTATTGGGTCAAGGGGCGGCGTCTACTGCTAGCGAGTGACGTGTTCACGGCCATCCACGGCTCACGGGCGCCCAGAAAATTCGCATCTATCCTAGCAAACTACCAAAGCACCCATGAAGACGTGAAACCCAATGGGCTCACGCCTCTGGTTTCTCGTGTTCACTCACCGGCAGAGCTTTGCAGATACCTGGACGATCTCCAACATCTAACACTGTTCCTGACATACACCAGGGAGACGGTAAACATATACTCTGTTCAATCGTGAAATACTTAGGAATAGACCCAGGAAAGTCGGGAGGATGGGCAATCCTCAGTGATGAGGGTGATCTTCTCCGCCAGGGGGAAAGTGTAGAGGATTTACGAGGTCTTTCCCGTAGAGGGATGTCGAGCATGCTTGAGAAAGTAGGAGCATCGCCCCAGATGAGCCGAAGCGCTGCGTTTAGCTTCGGGGTCGAATATGGACAGTGGTTGGGGTTCCTCGATAATGTTGAGTTAGTCGCGCCTCAGAAGTGGCAGTATCACTATCAGAAAAACGGTTATAGGCACCTGTTAGAAGGTGTCCAAGGACCTGCCAGGAAGCGCAATCTTCGGACCGTTGCTCAGGACGTTTTTCCCGACGTAAAGGTCACCCTACAAAATGCAGATGCCCTACTCATCGCCAACTACCACTACGAGACCAACGAATAACATGAATGCCTGTTAGATCAACGCGCCCAAAGCGAGGCTATACGGTTTGCATTTGCTCAGGGATTTGAAATGGCGCAAAGAGCAATGCAGGAACGCTTGGACGAAATGCAAGAGGACTTAGACTTTGCCAATGAGAAGGGCTGCAATTTTACTGGATAACGCATGAGGTCTGCCACGACAGAGCGAGGAACGAGCGATGGCGTTGTTCAGCACCGTCTTGTTCGCCATTTGGATCTGTTCAGCGGTATCGGTGGATTTGCTCTGGCCGCTCGCATGGTTGGAGGCATCGAAACCGTGGGGTTCTGCGAGATCGACCCCTGGGCGAGGAGGGTGTTAGTGAAGAACTTTTCAGGTGTCCCGATCCACAACGACGTAAAAACATTATTAGGAAACGAATATGGAAAAATTGATCTTATCACATCCGGGTACCCCTGCCAGCCATTCAGTCGAGCCGGGAAGCAAAGAGGCACGAAGGATGACCGTCACCTCTGGCCGGAAGTGCTTCGAATTGTTGAGCAAACGCGACCCTCTTGGTGTCTGTTTGAAAATGTTACTGACCACGAATACATGGGACTCGACGAGGTGCTTGCTGACTTGGAACGCACAGGCTACCAAGGGAGGCCGATTATTATTCCGGCTGCGGCTGTTCAATCCAACCATGCGAGGGAGAGGCTTTGGATTATTGCCCACGATGAGCGCACAGGAACCGAACTGGAAAAACATCACGGTTCTGGACAAACGAGGAAACCCGCCGCAATCACACAACGAAAGATGGTATCAAAAGGGAACGGGGAGACTGGTTCAGAAGGGACTGAGTCAGGTCGTGTGTTTCTTAACGGGGAAACCTTTTCAGTTAATGGACAGACTGAACCCCTCTTTCTGGGAGGCGCACATGGGATACCCCATCGGCTGGACAGACGTAGAGGACTCGGAAACGCAATCCACCCCCGAATTGCCAGCGAGATCATCGGGGCAATGACATTTCATGTGAAATAGTGCTTGCACTTAATCAAATAGAGCGTAACCTATTTACATGAAGAACAACCAAGACGCCCTCAACGAACTCACCAGCACGTTGGCCGCTGAAATTAAAGCTGGAATTCTCCCATCGACGATCAAGGTTCGCCTAATAAATAACGGAGCACCTGAAGAACTCGCAATAAAACTTGCTCGCATTGCTGAGTTGAAGGCACCGGCCCGATAAGCAAAATACACTTTACACGACTGCGATTATGAAACCAGAACTAATTGAACTACTGAAAGACCTCGCTGATGCGTTGGAAAAGCATGGCGGCGGGTTGAGCTACAAGACCTCTGATAATGGCATCTACGTATCTGTCGGGGAGGACTGGGACAATGATGTCTGCATTGGCTGGCCGATGTGTGGCAACGTCAAAGAACTGCGCCAGATCATTGAGGCTGGGTGATTACAATTGAAGATGGGAAGCCTTAACTTGGAAGATACTAACGCAATAACATGATAAAATTATTAAACGGAGACTGCTTAGAGCAGATGAAGACACTGCCAGACAATAGCGTCGATGCGATTGTTAGCGACCCACCGTATGGCATCAACTTCATGGCTAAAAAGTGGGACTATGACATTCCGAAGGTCGAAGTATGGGAGGAGGCTATGCGGGTGCTGAAGCCCGGAGGCCATGCGCTCATTGCTTGTGGCACTCGGACACAGCACCGAATGGTATGCAATATCGAGGATGCCGGCTTTGAGATAAGGGACGTGGTGAGCTGGATCTATGGATCGGGATTCCCGAAATCGCTCAATGTTTCAAAAGCTATCGACAAGGCGGCTGGAGCGGAGCGTGATGTGGTGGGAAAATCGAAGGGCGCAGCAAGTCAAAACACTGAAAGTCTTGGTAAATTTGCACCAGAATATGACGCGACAGCCCCCGCAACCGAAGCCGCAAAGCAATGGGACGGCTGGGGAACAGCACTAAAGCCAGCGTGTGAATTCTTCACCCTCGCCCGTAAGCCACTATCTGAGAAGACCGTTGCAGCCAACGTGCTGAAGTGGGGGACTGGTGGGATTAACATTGACGGGTGTCGGGTGGAGACGGAGGACAACCTAGACGGTGGAAAAACAAGCAAAGATTACGTAGGGTGTGGTGGCGGGTGGCACCGTCCATTTCAGGACGATAAATCACGCATGGCAGAGAGGGCCGCGATAGAGCGGGAGAAGGTAGAAAAAGCGATGGCCTTAGGCCGCTTTCCATCCAACCTGATCCACGACGGCTCTCAGGAGGTGCTGGATCTGTTTCCTGAGACAGGCAAAGAATCCGCAGCCCGCTTCTTCTATTGCGCTAAAGCATCGAAGAAGGATCGAGGCGATGGTAACAATCACCCCACAGTTAAACCTACCGCGCTCATGCAATACCTCTGCCGACTCATAACACCCCCAGGCGGAATCGTGCTCGATCCGTACATGGGGAGCGGGTCGACAGGTAAGGCCGCGATCGAGGAAGGTTTCGACTTTATCGGGTGCGAGCTGGATCCAGATTACTACAAGATCGCATGCGCGAGGGTTGCACAAGCATCAGAGGGAGGGACAGGGGAATGAAGCTCCACTCATGGCAGGAAGCTAACGTAAGTCGGCTAGCCGTCATTATCGGAACGGGCGGGTGCGCTGCGGATACTAGCGGCACTGGCGCAGGGAAAACGGTAATGGCGGCGATCGCCTGCCGCTCTGCACACCGTCGACCCACTGTCGTTTGCCCCTTAGCGGTAGTCCCCTCGTGGGTTGAGACGTTAGATAGGCTGAGCATCGACGGCGATGTGATACATTACGAGGGATTACTGGCACAAGCGCGAAAGGACAACTCGCCACTAGGTAAGTGGTTCAAGAAACCTCTACCCGCTAAGGAAGGTCTTAGGAAACGACGCAGACAAGGCACCTGGAAATGGACGTTACCTGACAACGCTTGTCTAATATTCGACGAGGCTCATCGTCTAAACGGAGAACGCTCTGACGTTAGCCAGTTGCTCATCGCCGCAACTAACCAGAGGATTCCTCGTCTACTACTATCCGCAACGCTAGCGGTGTCTCCGCTCAAATTCAGAGCGCTTGGCCATGCCTTCGGGCTCTACTCGGATCCGAAGCACTGGTTTAACTGGTGTCAGTTCCAAGCAGGATGCTCTCAAGCATACTTCGGTGGTCTCGAGTTTAAGGATCGGGAAGCGTGGAAGAAGATTCGGAACAAAGTCGGTAACAGAATCGATGGCATCGACACTAGCAAGATCGAAGGTTTTCCCAAGTCGACGTTGTTGCCTATGTCAGTCCCTGGAGCAAAGAACTTAGACAGCGTCTATGCAGAAGAGCTTCAGGATCTTAAGGACCGAGCGGAGAGCGCATGTGTTGAGGCACTGCGGGGTCGTCAACTCTCCGAACTTGGAAAGGTGCCTTCGATTGTCGAGCTCGCTTTGGAAGCCACGAATCGTGGAAATAGCGTTCCGATCTTCGTCAATTTCACGGCGACCCGAGAAGAGCTTGTCGCTGCACTGAGAGCAAAGGGACTCCGATCCTCTCAGATATACGGAGGACAATCTAGAGCAGACAGAGCACTAGCAGAATCGCGATTTCAAGGCAACGCAGATACCATTGTGATTGTGATGGCAAGCGCTGGGGGCACTGGTCTTGATAGTCTGTCAGACATCTACGGACGACCTAGAACGTCTATCATTTCTCCCTCTGCTGATCTCGTAACATTCCTTCAGGTCCTTGGTAGATGTCCTAGGGCTAACTCGAAATCTAGCACTGACCAAATGGTCTTATTCACGGAAGGTTGCGAATACGAACAACGAGTTAAGAAAGCGTTAGAGACCAAAGCGGATGACCTTGGAACATTGTTAGCAAGGGATCTGGAGATTGTACTATGAATAAGGTAAACGTTAGAGAAGGTAACTGCCTCGACATCCTGCCAACCATGCAAGCGGGCAGCGTGAATTGTTGCGTCACATCACCTCCATATTTCGGCTTACGTGACTATGGCAACGATGAACAGATCGGACTGGAGGAAACGCCAGAGGCATTCGTCGAGAGCATGGTCAACGTGTTCCGAGAAGTGAAGCGGGTGCTTGCAGATGACGGCACGCTCTGGCTGAATCTTGGTGATAGCTATGGGAAAGGGAAGCAACTCCTCGGCATCCCCTGGCGCGTTGCCTTCGCATTGCAACAAGATGGCTGGTATCTGCGACAGGACATCATCTGGAGCAAGCCAAACCCGATGCCAGAGAGCGTAACAGACCGATGCACGAAGGCGCACGAGTATATTTTCCTGCTGAGTAAGAATGCTAAGTATTTTTATGATGGGGATGCTATCAGGGAGCCGTATGCGGGGGCAATGTATGAAGGTTCAAACAATGGCGCGGTTGTAAACGGTGACAGAAACGACAAAGGGAGAACGATAGGGATGAGTAATCCAGATGGACGTAACAAGCGCAGTGTTTGGGAAGTCGCCTCGCAACCATACAGCGGCGCACACTTCGCCACGTTCCCGCCCGATCTCATCAAGCCGTGCATACTCGCCGGATGTCTAGTAGGAGGCACGGTGCTTGATCCTTTCGGAGGCAGTGGCACGACTGGCATGGTGGCATTAGAGCTAGGGCGCAGTGCTGAGTTGATCGAACTGAATCCAGATTATGTGGGTATCATGAAAGGGAGAACTAACGTGACTCCTGGTTTCAACTTTTAGACTGCAAAATCCTTCCGAAATCATGAGAGAAAAGAAGACCCTGCCAACGAAACCAACAAAGCTCTATATCGACGCTGACATTTTGCTCTATCGGGCATGCTTTGCCTCGCAGAGCTATGACCCACTAACAGAACGCTACCCAGATCCGAAGGAACTTTTTGACGAGTCGGTCGAGAAGCTTTTCAAAGAGACCGGCCTTCATGATTATACCTGCTGTCTCTCGTCTAAGAATAATTTCCGAAAGGAAATCTTCCCTGATTACAAAGCTAACAGAAAAGATAGACCCAAGCCCCCAGGACTAAAAGAACTACGCAACTGGATTCTGACGCAACGCAGAGGATGGACAGTCGATGGGCTTGAGGCAGATGACCTGCTGGGAATCATGGCAACCAGTGACCCACGAAACTTGATTACGAGCCTCGATAAAGACATGAGGACACTGCCAGGGGTCGCCTGGTATAATTTCAAAAGCGGAGAATATGAAACTCAGACAAAAGAGGAAGCAAGACATAATTTTCTCGTTCAAGCTATCGCTGGTGACTCTGTCGACGGTTACAAGGGAATCCCAGGAATAGGCCCAAAGAAAGCCGAGAAGATCTTGCTAGAAGGAGGTGACCGCTGGTCTACCGTTGTCGGTGCTTACGTTAGACATGGACTCACTGCACAAGATGCCTTTGTAAATGCCTCAATGGCTCACATTCTCACAAGCAACAACTTTGATCTAGATACACTAGCAATGACCCCGTGGAAACCTGCGGACTTGTTAGAGTAGTTAGATCCTTAACAGAGAACCCAAACACATAAAGAACATGAGTAAAAAGACCAGCGAAGCGAGGAAGGCGTTGGTATCCACGTCTTGTTCTCCTTTCTTGGATTTGAGGCTAGGCAACGCATCCTCGACACCCACATGGGAAGCGGAAGCATCGCCATCGCTTGCCACTATTTCGGGGCGTATCTGACGGCATGCGAAATCGACGAGGACTATTTCAAGGCCGCCTGCAAGCGAATCGAGCGAGAGACGCGGCAGATGGATCTGTTTCAGGAGAACACACAAAC
>Ga0213868_10002105_pt1 | contig 19126 bp, 12 predicted proteins | sample PICome_9_FD_160087 | JGI IMG/M metagenome (GOLD analysis project Ga0213868, IMG submission 160087) | Coastal seawater microbial communities near Pivers Island, North Carolina, United States - PICO127 | ecosystem: Environmental > Aquatic > Marine > Coastal | place: USA: North Carolina...
CCTTCACCTTGTCCACCCGCAGCGCCGACTCCAGGCCGCCCGCCCGAGCCGCCATCGCCTCTCGCAATTCGAGCTGCTCGCCCTCGACGCCCTTCACGAAAAGGAGCATTGCGTACCATATCTGCAAATACAGCATTGTTGGCCATTATTTTTTCGACTACATCCGGATAGGTATCAGCGACATTATTCGTTTCTTTCGGGTCATCGTAAATCTTAAACAGTTCGACAAGTTCCGGAGGCGAATTAGGCGTGTTTATATTAATGTTCGAGTGCACCAGCTTGTAGTCGCCCGAATGCACTGAATAGGACGTTCCATTGCCGATAACCATATCGGTTTTACGCTCACGCTTTCTACCCGTTTCAAGGACATCCCATAAGCTCTCACCGTCAAAAGGCGTATTCAGTTTTGTCTTAAGGTCCAGAGCCTCAACGAATGTCGGAAACAAGTCGTAAACCACCATAGGCTGCTCGCTGCGGACGCCCGCAGGAATTTTACCCGGCCAACGGATGATAGCGGGCATGCGAATGCCACCTTCGTATACGAGACCTTTTTGTCCTCGGAAACCACTGCTGTCCCCGACTGTAGTCGGACCGTTGTCCGAAAAGAAAACCACTATCGTGTTGTCTCGTATTCCTTCGTCATCGATCGCCTTGAGAATGTTGCCAATCGCTACGTCTAAGATTTCCACCATCGCACAATAGATGCGGCGATCCCCGTTTTCGATGTGGGCATACTTATCGACGTACTCTTGAGGCGCTTGCAGGGGGGTGTGGGGTGCAGTGAACGCGACATAGGAAAAGAAGGGTTTGGAGGGATCGCGATCGCGGATCAGGCGACTAATTTCGTTGCCGAACAAATCGGTCACATACCCATTTTCAAAGACGGTTTTCCCATCACGGGCCCAATCTTTTTGCTCACCTCGCCCGTGCGTCCAGTAGTCCGGCCCTGCTCGCAATGATCCGTAGGTATGGTCGAAACCGCGATTAATTGGAAGATCGCGGACATGGGTCATGCCTAAATGCCACTTGCCCGCCGTCATAGTCGTGTAGCCCGCTTCCTTAAAAGCCTGATTCATAAGCTGCTCGTCGTGAGGTATCGTCAAGTTGGCTGGTATCGGCGAAAATATATCGTGACGCATCGAAATGTGACCCGTCAGGAGTGAGGTACGAGTGGGTGAGCAAATCGGGTAAGCATAAAATCGGTTCAGCTCCATTCCTTCCTTGGCGAGCTGGTCGAGATTGGGAGTCGACATCTCACCCCCGTGGTATCCCACGTCCCCCCAGCCTTGGTCGTCCGAGACTAAAAGTACAACATTAGGTTTGGTAGGAGCGGCGAATGAAAACGAAACGAGGCAAGTGAGAACGATCGTGACGAAACTCGAATTAATTACTGATAATCGTTCGCACATGGCACGGAATGAGGGTAAAGGATGGGATTGCATAGGTTAAGAGGCTAGCCAAAAGGGGTTGGGACAAGAATAGCGGACAACTTCTACAAAAGGACTTCTCACTCAAGAGCAAGCAATAGTGATCGCGGCTTCTCCAAAGTTTAGCCCAATTAGGAATTGAGTGATGATGCGACTGATGCGACTCAAGATCATCCACCTTTTTGATTTGAAAGCATCCAATGTAACCCTTTTCTATGTGTGTCACTTTAGCCCTACCTACCCCACAATCTAGCCAAATCAGATCGAGGACTTCATCACTCATTCTTTGAATTACATGCGATTTCCGATCAAACGAGTAGCAAACCCTGCAGGCATCATATGTAACGTCCCTCGATTACTCGTATTCTTCGTTATCGGAGCAAAGCTGTTCCCCTTTGTTAATGCCGCAGAAGGCTTCAACGAAACACTCCTTCCGGCCCTCGCAGAAAATTGCATCAAATGCCACGGCAAAGATGATAAAATAAAAGGTGATCTAAACTTATTGGAGATTTCAAATTCAGACGATTTACTGATTACCCCCCACCGCATTCAGGATCTCATCGACGTCCTCGAATTCGAAGAAATGCCGCCAGAGGAAGAACCTCCTCTTTCAGCGGAGTCGAGACAGGAGATAATCGCTGAGCTGCAAGCACTGATGAAAGAGGCGATCGCCGCTCGCACCTCATTTCCCAAAACCCCGATTCGGCGCATGAACCGCTTTCAATACAACAACGCGGTCCAGGACTTGTTCGAACTCAACGTGGAAGTTTTTACGCTTCCGGAACGTATGTTGCGGGAGTACGGCGACTACTTTAAACCGCAGACCGGGATCATGCCATCATCCCTGAAGGCAGGTAGCCGCCCTCTCGGGAAGTCCCAGATGATCGAACCGCGACTAGCTGGGGTCGGCCCTTTCCCTCAAGACCTCCGAGCAGAACATGGCTACGACAACCAAGCCGACCACTTATCCATTTCACCGCTGCTCATGGAATCATTCTTGAAGCTTAGCCGCTCGATTGTCGAAAGCGACGACTTCAACGAAGACACTTGCGGGGTGTGGTATTCATTTTTCACTCCTCCTGCCACTAGTGAGAATCTCTCAATCGTAATCAGTAATCGACTACGTTCGTTTCTTACCCGATCGTTTCGTGAGCCGGTAGATGAATCTACCTTGAATCGCTACGCTGAAAGCGCCTTACAACGTATCCAATCAGGTGAGACCTACACGGATGCGATGAAAATGATGGCTTCAGCCGCTTTGGCCTCCCCACGGTTTCTCTACTTGCGGGATCAAACGGTCACCGAGGGCGAGGCAAACAATGACAAGGACATAGCCCTCGCATCGCGACTTTCCTACTTTCTTTGGGGTAGCATACCCGACTCGATTCTTTTGGAAAAAGCGGTCAATGGAGAATTGAGTGATCCCCAAACACTGGAAGCTGAAGTCGAGCGAATGCTCCGGGACGAACGATTGAAGCGGTTTTGCGACAGCTTTCCGGGACAGTGGTTGCAGCTCGATCGGATCATCACATCCACCCCCGATCCAGATACCTGGCCGAAATTCTATCATTCAAAGTACCGAGGAAGCATGCATATGATGCTCGAACCGCTTCTCCTGTTCGAGACCATTCTCATTGAGAATAGATCCATCCTGGAGCTCATTGACTCCAACTACAGTTATCAGAGTAAATTTCTTCAAGCTTGGTACCAAGAAGGGGCACAACCAAATGGAATGCCGGTCGTGCAGGTTCCCTTTGAACGGGTATCGCTTGAAGACCGGCGTCAAGGTGGAGTTATTACAAACGCTGCGGTTATGACGATGACCTCCAGCGCTAGCCGAACCAAACCGATCACTCGAGGGTCCTGGATTGCGTCAGTTATTTTCAACAATCCTCCGGAACCACCTCCTGCCGATGTTCCGCCGCTACCTGAGACGAGCGAGGAAGTGGATATCGAATCCCTCACCTTGCGAGAGCGATTGGATGCACACAGGGAGAATCTAGATTGCGCCGGCTGCCACAATCGAATCGATCCCTTAGGATTCGCCCTGGAAAGCTACGGCCCCACAGGTCTTTGGCGGGAGCGCTATGATAATGGCCGCATCGTTGACACCGCGGGAGCGCTTTTTCGGAAGCACGCATTCAACGATGTCGTCGAGTTCAAAGACGCTATCCTAGCCGAGAAAGATCGCTTCGCCCGGGCTTTTGCTGGCCACGTGCTTTCCTTCGCTCTTGGCCGGGAATTGGATATCGCCGACTCTCCCGCACTCGATCGAATCGCCCAGGCGACGATTGAAGACCGCTTCCGAATCCATACCCTTATCAAGGAAATCGCCCTCAGTAAACCCTTTCGACAACCCGTACGGGTACCCGAATCACTGGCAGCCAAACAAGAACGATGAGAAAGCAGATCCAGAAATCGTTGGGATGTCTTTGGCTTTTCAGAGGCATTGTTTTTTTGACGGCGATTACTTGTCTCAATGTATTTGCCAAGCAGCCAAATATCATCATATTTCTAGCCGACGATCTCGGCTATGCTGATGTTGGATTGAACGATTGTGAAGACGTTCCCACACCGCATATAGATTCCATCGCTGCACGAGGGGTCAAGTTTACGGACGGTTATGCGAATCATCCCATATGCTCTCCTTCCCGAGCGGGATTGCTTACTGGAATGTACCAACACCGATTCGGGTTTGAGAACAATTCTGGCCCCGAAGAGTATTCCGCTCCCAATTTCGGTATACCACGCGAAGTTCCTACACTGGCGGAAAGACTGAAGAAAGCCGTAGGGTCAGCTCTTACTGATAAAAACCGACATATCGACTGAAAGAAGATTCGAGCGTTTTCGATGTGTCCTAAAACCAGTATTCTATCGTATTTGTCTCAACCAGAATCCAAATCCCTGCGTCACCCCTAGCTTACGTCCCCCCTTTCTTAGAACACCCTGCACATGCCCTCGCCAGAAAGCAGCTCTCAACCGAAAGAAACCTCGTCACCAAGCGAGAAAGATTACCGCACATCCGACCCTTCGAACCCAAAAAACCTTTTCTCTGTTCTCGTACGCCTCCTTCCGCCCGTTCTGATCTTGGCGATTGGCGTTTTCGGCTATCTCACTCTGTCCGTCGAACCCGAGGAACCCAAAAAAGGAAGAGGCAAGCCGCGCCCCATTAAAACCCAAGTGGTCGAGCTGGTCTCTCAAAACTACCCTACCCGCATAACAAGCCAAGGCAACGTCCGCCCCCACGATCAGATCACGCTCAATTCCGAAGTGGCTGGACGCATCGTCCGCATCAGCCCCAACTTCGAAGACGGAGCCTTCTTCAACGAAGGAGACGTCCTTGTGGAGCTTGACACCGCCGACTTCGAAGCGATCCTGGCCAATGCCGAGGCACAAGTGGCCCGCATGACTTCTTCCTACGCCTTGGAAAAAGCCCAGTCCGACCAAGCCCGCCAAAACTGGGAACGCCTGAGACCAAAACAAGACGAACAGCCCGACCCGCTCGTCCTGCGCATTCCTCAACTGAAGCAAGCCGAAGCCAACGTTAAATCCGCCAACGCCCAACTTGATCGGGCCCAACGCGATTTAGAACGTACTCGCATACGTGCCCCCTTCGATGGCCGCGTCCGCCAACGCTTGGTCGGCCTCGGCCAGGCGATTCGTATCAATTCCACCCTCGGAACGATTTTCGCCTCCGACTATGCCGAAATTCGCCTTCCTATCTCTGCAGAGGATCTACCCCTGCTCGCTTTACCCGAAAACCTAGGCGATCCGCCTGTAGACGTCGAACTGAGCGACAGCCTAAATCCTAGAAACGGCGCCCTCTGGAAAGCTGAAATCGTCCGCACCGAGGGTGCCTTGGACGCCAGCTCGCTGGAACTCTTCGCCATCGCCAAGGTAGACGATCCGTTCGGACTGCATTCCGGAAAGCCACCCTTGCGTATTGGACAACCGGTTACCGCTTCCATATCCGGAAAAATTCTGGAAAACGTGATGCCTCTCCCCAGACTAGGCGTGAAGCGCCTAGATCAAGTTTACTTAGTGGATCCCAATAAAATGACCCTGCATAATCGTACCATAGTGGCGATCTGGGCAGACGAAGACCACGTTATCATTCGCGATCCGGATATCCCCGATGGTATGCTAATGGCCACTACTAAACTGGGCTATGCCCCAGAAGGAGGCCAAGTAGAAATTCTTCCAGATATCAATCCCGACGCCCTGACAAAGTCAGCTTGGCTCGAAGCGATGGGCGTTTCAAGCAAACCAAAAGAAAAAAAGAATTAGTCGGTATGATAAGCTGGTTCACGAAAAATGGAATCGCCGCCAACTTTCTCATGGTTGGCATCTTCCTCGCCGGCTTTTACACCGCCTTCTTCAAGATCCCGCTGGAAGTGACCCCCGCGCTAAGCTGGGACCTTGTCATGATGGATATGCGGTATCGAGGAGCGACTCCCAAGGATATCGAAAAAGCCATCTTGATCCCGGTTGAAACCGCCTTGGAAAGAGTCCAAGGAATTAAGCAACTCAATGCCGATGGCAGTAACGGACGAGCCCGCTTTTACCTGCGAGCCAAAGACGGCGTAGATTTGCGCAGCTTAATGGACGACGTCAAAGCCGCAGTCGACACCATTAATACCTTCCCTGCTGAAACCGAACCGCCCCGCATTTTCATACCGGAATCGGCAAACTCGCGAGAGGTGCTCACGATCGCGGTTTCGGGTTATTTGAGCGACCACGACCTTCTTAAAGCCGCTCGCCAAGTTCAGGATGATCTTCTGGAGATGCCCGGCATCAGCAGAATCAACATTCAAGGAGACCGCGCTCGCGAAATATCGATCGAAGCGGATGAGCGGAAACTCCGATCCTATGGACTGACCTTCCAGCAAATAGCCGACGCCATTCGCCGCAATTCTATCGATATGCCTGCCGGCACGATTCAAAGCCAAAGCGGTCGCTTAACGGTCAGGACTCGGGGCCAAGCCTACACCGAAGAGGATTTTGCCAAGATTCCGATCCGCTCGAAGGACGGAGCGGATGTCCTCATTGGAGAGGTAGCCAAGATCATCGATGGTTTCGAAGGCGGCACCAAATACGTCGAATTCAACGAAAAGCCGGCTCTCTATGTAGAAGTGATGCGGATTGGACAGGAGAGCGCCATCGGCATCTCTGACAAAGTGCGGAAATACGTAGATACCGCCCACAATCGATTTCCAAATGGCGTCGAGCTGCACATTTGGAAAGACGAGTCCCAAAGCATACGCGGCCGCCTGGATACGCTCGTTACTTCCCTCTTTCAGGGAAGCATCCTGGTCATGATCATACTGGGCATTTTTCTGCGTCCGCTGGTCGCCTTCTGGGTGGTGCTGGGTATCCCGATCTCCTTTGCCGGCGGCGTCTTGCTCATGCCCTTCTTTGGGGTGACGGCAAACATCATGAGCCTTTTCGGCTATATTCTGGTACTGGGGGTCGTTGTCGACGATGCGATTATTACAGGCGAAAATGTCTATTCCCAACTCAAGACCGGGATGGACCCGACTGAAGCCAGCATATTGGGGACGAAACAAGTGGCCGTGCCTGTCACCTTCGGCGTCATAACAACCGCAGTCGCCTTTTTGCCCTTGCTCTATTTCGAAGGCGTTTGGGGAGATTTCGCAAAGCAAATTCCGCCTATCGTCGCCCCGGTACTGCTATTCTCGCTAATCGAATCCAAGTTGATTTTGCCAGCGCACCTTAAGCACGTGCGCATCAAACCGACTAAAAATGCGTTCGGACGCTTTCAGACGCGGGTCGCCAATGGCATGGAGCAATTTGCGAAGAGCGTCTATCAGCCATCGTTGAATTTCGCTGTAGTCCATCGCTGGTCCGTATTGTGCGTATTCGCAACCATGGGATTGCTCATGGCCGGTTACTGCATGGGTGGCCGCCTGGGCTTTCAATCCTTCCCAAGCGTCGACACTACTCGCCTCACAGCCATCCTGGCCCTTCCTGGCGATGTCCGCTTGGAAACCACAGACCGCTATATCAGAAGAATCGTCGATGCGGTTGATCAGCTTAAAACCGAGTTCGTCGATCCGGAAACGGGCGAACCGCTGGTGCGGAATGTTTCTATCGTATCTGGCGCGAAGTACCCAGGCAAAGGATACAGCCAGTCTCAGGGATTCGTCCAAGTGGAAGTCATTCCCCCGGAGGGTAGAAGCGAGCCGGGACCGCGCAATAGCGTGATCGCCAATCGGTGGGCTGAAATCATTGGACCTATCCCAGAGGCCAGAACGTTTCGAGTGTATTCCGAGTCCACGCTCCAACAAGGGGGCGAGTACAATGAGGACAATTTGAATCTTGAACTGCGCGGTCCGAGCTCAGAGGAAAAAGCGATAGTCGCTGACGAGATACGGATGATGCTATGGGGGTATGAGGGGATCAATAACGCCTGGGCCAATGTTAACTTTCGGGCCGATGAACTGGAGGTAACCCTTAAGCCCAGAGCCGCTGAACTGGGCCTCACGCAACAGCTTCTTGCCCGTCAAATCCGCCAGGCATTCTACGGGGAGCAGGCTCAACGGGTATTGCAGGGTGTCGACGACGTTCGAGTCATGGTGCGTTTGCCCGAAGACGCACGCGAATCCTTGTACACGTTCGAACGTATCAAAATCCGCACCCCTCGGGGAGCAGACGTACCTCTGACCACCGTAGCCGACGTCGCCTTCACGCAAGCTCCAACCTCTATTGAGCGCAACGACCGAGCTGAAGTCATTCGCATCGGGGCCCAGCCGATCGACGAAACCGTAGACATCGTTGGAATCTCGAAAGAAATCGAGCCTCGAATTCAAGAGCTGTGCAACGAGGTGGAAGGCTTGTCGTTCCAATGGATGGGATATGTGGCCGAAGCCGAAGAATCGAGACGTCGCACCATCATCGGCTCTCTCGCCCTGCTATTCATCCTCTACGCCCTTCTTGCGATCCCATTCAAATCCATGACACAGCCCTTCTTCGTCTTGATAGCCCTTCCATTTGGTATCATCGGGGCCTTGCTTGGGCACATGATCATGGGCCTGACGCCCTCTTACCTATCAATCTTCGGGATGTTGGCTCTTGCTGGAGTCGTCGTGAACGACTCTTTGGTCATGGTCGATTTCGTAAACCAAAGAAAGGCAGCTGGTATGAGCCTCCGCGACGCCGCGCTTGAGGCTGGAGGTAAACGTTTCCGCCCCATCATTCTTACCTCCCTAACCACATTCATTGGTTTACTTCCGCTGATGATGGAAACCTCCCTGCAAGCCCAGTTTCTGATACCTATGGCCGTATCTCTGGGATTCGGCGTCGTCTTCGCCACTGTTATCACCTTATTCCTCATACCGTGCTCTCTTCTAGTTGCCGAAGACCTAGGGACGATGCTGGCCTCATTAAAAAGCTGGTATTGGAAGCCCTTCAAGTCAGAGAAAAGTCTAGAACATCATGCCTAATTTTTCCGCGAAACTCCTGAGTGACCGATTTCGGAAATCTAATTGCCTGGATCACGAACTCCATGCTACAATAGACCCTATCGTTTATTAATGGCTCCCCTAATCAACAGACGCGATTTCCTCAAAGGCGCCGGCGGGGCAGTTCTTTCGCTGCCTTGTTTCGAGAGCCTTGCGAAGCTTGCTCCGAAGAAGTTACCTAAAACACGCTTAGCCTATTTCTACGTGCCCATCGGAGTCGTTCGACGATCGTTTTTTCCCGGAGAGGCGGAGGCAGAGGTCCCTGAAGGGAATCAGGGCAACAAGATGGCATCCCTTTTCATTCCTGAGATAAAGCCCGGTCTTCACAATCTTGAGCTGACTCCCACGTTACAGCCACTAGCTCCGTTTAAGGACAAAGTAACCTTAATTACTGGAACGGACCGACCTTTCCAGCACGGAACCGACGTCCATGCCCAATGCGCCTCCTGCTTCCTCAGTAGTGCGGTTCCTTACGGGGTGGGAAATTCCGCCTATCCACTCGAGAGGACTCTGGATCATATCATAGGGGACCAAATTGGGGATCAAACGCCGTTTCGAACTCTGGAGTTCAGCTGCAACAGCCACAAGGACAACAAGGAGTCCATCTACTTCGACAACATGTCTTGGTACGGGACGGGACATTTAGCTCCTTCAATTCGCGATCCGCGCAAGATGTACAACCGCCTTTTTGGAACCCAGGGAATTCAGAATTTTCGCAACATCACCGATCTAGTTCTGGAAGATGCCCGCACATTAAATCGTAAACTTGGATACGCTGACCAACAGAAATTCTCCGAGTATTTCGATTCCATCCGGACGATTGAAGAGCAGATCGACAAGCTCGATGACATGCGAGGGGAGCTGGACAAAACCCCGATGCCAGAGCCTTCAGGGGCCTACCTACCACGTGGAGAATATATCCGGCTGATGGGTGATCTCATGGTAGTAGCCCTGCAGACAGGCTTAACACGAGTGGCCACGTTCATGGTGGGCCCGGAAAGATGGGACACGCCTTTCACCTATGACAGCCTATTCGATAAGCCAGTAACCCATCATTACCTGTCTCACAATCAAACCGAACACGTTGAGGATCTCGAAAGACTAGATCTATTCCATATGGAACAGTATGCCTACCTGATTCATAAAATGGACCGCATCATTGAGTCCGATGGCACCACGCTTCTAGACAACACGATTTTCACCTACGGATCCGGCCTTGGAGATGGATCCACCCACCAGTACCACGACTTGCCTATCATTGTCGCCGGATCCGGGCGGGGCCAGTTTATATTGGGTCGCCACTACCACGCTCCGGAAGGCACGCCCCTTTCTAATCTTTGGCTCACCCATGCCAATGCAATGGGGCTAAATATAGATCGATTCGCCGACAGTTCAGGGATTCTTTCCCGGCTGCAATCCTAGTCTGTTCTCAAGGACCAAATCCGCAGATCGTCAATATCCGCGGTTCCGCTAACAGCGAATGCCATGTTTTGCTTTACGGCGTGATCGATTCCGTAAGATTTCAGACTTCCAACGGAAACGCCATCGATCCACGCTGACATAACATCACCTCGTATCAAGATTTTCAATTCGTGCCATCGGCCCAGCTCTAAATCGACGTCGTGGTAGGCAAATTTTTCCCTCGTTAGAGCGTTAATCTCTTCCTTGGATGCTCCCCCCAGTCTTTTCTCCCGAATCTTCAGGTCGAATATTCCCGTTTTTCCATCTCGGAAATCCACTTGCTTCGGCTTCACACCTACGTGACAAATGTGGCCCGCATGGGACACTTTGCAATTAGGGTCATTAAAATTGAATCCGATACCCTTGCTATCGTGTATCCGAAATTTTACTTGAACTACACCGTCATCAAACGGAGCGTCATGCCGGACCGAGACCCCATGATTCGCATGAGGAGCCATGGTGATTTTCAAAAAGCCATCCTGTAAATCTGCTTGCTTGGTTCCGGCGGCTCGCTTTTCGCTATTGGTTACCCAACCACGATCCAGCTGCTCCTTTGTGTCGTCCGTCTCGGATCGCTCAAAATCGTCCTCAAACACAATTTGTCCTTTGGTCGAAATCAATTGTTCAAGCTCTTCTACCGAGCCTGCGGCATTGAATTCCAGCAAAAGTATCGAAACTAAAATTAGGATGCGTATCAGCACTATACGATGACCCTTACCCCTATTCAAAAAATCGCAAGTGCCTGATGAAGGCTGATTGAGACCTGAAGCCCCTTAACGAATCGTAAACCACTTAGGCAATTGATATCTCACTTCAACTAGGCCTATTCCCGATCAAGCCTTAGAGAAATCACCGATTTCGACAAGAATTCACCTAAAATACTCTTAGTAATCAGGTTAGGAATTGCCGAACGTCGGTTTAGATCCATTATCCGTTTCCTATGCGTACCCCGCTAATCGTTTCCCTCTTGGCGCTCGTCGCGACCCAGGCTTTCTCGACAGACAGGAAGCCGAACATCGTGCTGCTTTTGGCAGACGACCTGGGGTGGACCGGGCTTCGCTCCTTTGGCAGCGATTATTACGAAACTCCCCATCTCGATCGCCTCGCTTCAAAAGGGATGTCGTTTACCAATGCCTATGCGGCCTGTACGGTTTGCTCGCCCACACGCGCGAGCATCATGACGGGTATGTATCCTGCTAAACTGCGACTGACCGACTTCATTGCTGGCCAAAACCGCCCTTATGCCCAAATGAAAACCCCCGAATGGACTAAGGGGCTCGACAAACGGCACATCACCGTAGCTGAGGCTCTGAAAGAGAATGGCTACAAAACGATCCACGTAGGAAAATGGCACTTAGACTTTCCCGAAGAGGGCAATCAAGGACCGACAGCTCACGGCTTCGACGTATCCCATGACAAGCCGCAGGGAACCCGGGGCTACTTCATCGACGATTCCACCATAAATTCCCTGGGGCTCCAGTCAAACTACTCCACCGATTATCTGACCGACAAGGCAATTGAGGAGATCCGGAAAGCGAAAGACGATCCTTTCTTTCTCTACTTCGCCTACAATCTTCCTCACACACCGATTCAAGGTAGGGAGGATCTTGTAAAATACTTTAGTGAAAAAGTGGATACCTACGCGATCCACAAAAATCCAACTTACGCCGCCATGGTCAAAAGCCTGGATATAAGCGTGGGACGCGTCATCGAATCGCTTGAAAGTGAAGGTGTCCTAGAAGATACTTTAATTGTCTTCACTTCAGACAATGGTGGGCTCACCCAGCGCTATGGCAAACACGATAATTTCACTGAAAACCTTCCTCTGAGGAGAGGGAAAGGTTCCGCCTACGAAGGCGGGGTCCGAGTTCCAGCAATAGCCAGCTGGCCAGGAGTCATCCCAGAGGGAGTTAAGAGCGATACGCCCATTATGACGATTGACTACTACCCAACCTTTTTAGAAGTGTCGGGGGCTTCGGGGGTCGCAAGCCACAATGAGTACATGGATGGCAGGAGTCTGGTTTCTTTATTCAATAAACCCACCCAAACCATCCGTCGGAGTCTTTTCTGGCACTATCCCCACTACCATGCTGGTGGAGACGGTCCCTACAGTGCCATCCGATCTGGCAATTGGCGGCTCATTGAGTTTCACGAAACGGGAAGAGTAGAGCTCTACAATCTCAACAAGGACATTTCGGAAACGCACGACAGTTCCGAGATCAATCTGAAGACTCGAGATCAGCTCCGACTTCGACTCAACCGCTGGCGAGCATCCGTGGCAGTCCAAATGCCGGTCCCCAATCCCAATTACGATCCGGCTCGAGAAACCCAAGTCGTAAGGAATCGCTGAATGTAGGCGATTTATAGGAGGTTCTGATGCAAGTACCGCTCCATTCGTAGAATTCGGCCAACACATGGCCCGGGTTAAGTTTCGCGAATTGGGCATTTTCTCGATTGCGGACAGAGAGCGCGTCCGACTAGTCACTCTACGATAGAACTAAGGGAGAAAGTTAGGATAGAATGGGGGTTTGCAATGCCAAGACTCGCTGGTGCAAATACAAAAGGGAGGAGTAGATAAATTCTAATGAGCTAGATCGAACTATTTCGAGTGGATCACGACGGTCTTCAATTCCGTCATTTCTTCAATCGCGTACTTAGGCCCTTCCTTGCCGGTACCACTTCCCTTTAGGCCACCATAAGGCATGGCATCGACCCGCCACAATGGTCCCCAATTGATGTGAATATTTCCACTATCCACTTCCCGGGCAAAACGCATCGCTTTGTCTATATCTTTGGTGAACACACCCGCTCCAAGACCAAACTCTGTGTCGTTTGCCAGTCGAATCGCTTCGTCGACATTGATGGCCTTCACAACAGACACCGCGGGGCCAAACAACTCTTCGCGGCAAATTCGCATGGAATGCGTCGCTCCATCTAGCAGAGTCGGCTGCATAACCGCTCCTTCACGTTGCCCCCCACAGACAATGCTAGCTCCGTCGGAAACCGCGTCCTGTATCCAATTTTCAACGCGACCAGCATCGGATTCACGTACCATCGGTCCAATTCCTGATGTTTCGTCCAGCTGGTTTCCTGCTGACAGGGATTCAATCTTCGGTTTCATAATATTGATTAGCTCGTCGCGAACCGAGTCCATGACAATCATCCGTTGAGTCGAAATGCACACCTGACCAGCATTGGCATAGGCTGAGGCGACTGCAACGTCTGCGACTTGTTCCAAGTCCGCGTCTGGTAACACGACTAGGGGACAGTTCGAACCCAACTCCATCGTGACTTTCTTAATACCAGCAATATTGCAAATCCGCTCGCCCACTTCTTTGCTACCGGTAAAGGAAATCTTGCGCACTCGAGAGTCGGAACAAATCCCTTCTCCGATCGTCTTGCCACTTCCCGTGATGCAGGAGAGTGCTAGAGGAGGCAATCCCGCCTCCAAGAGAATCTCGACTAATTTCAACGCGACCAAGGGGGTATCGCTAGCGGGTTTTAGAATGACCGAATTTCCAGCCGCTAAGGCTGGGCCGACTTTGTGGCAAACGAGATTGAGAGGAAAATTGAAAGGAGCGATTGCCGCCACCACGCCGCAGGGAACTCGCAGGGTAAACCCAAAACGGTTTCGCACATCCTTGCTTCCATCTAACGGCAAGACTTCGCCCGTGAGGCGTTTGGCCTCCTCACTGCTGATTTCCAAAGTCTGGCTCGCCCGATCGACTTCAAGCCGTGCCTCTCTCAAAACTTTACCTTCCTCGGAACTAAGGGTACGAGCCAAATCCTCAGAACGTTCACGCAGTAACGCCGTCGCTCGATTCAGAATCTCGTATCGATCGTACCCAGAAAGCGCTTTCATATCCTCTGCTCCTTTTACCGCAGAAGTGATCGCATCTTCTACATCCTGTTCGGTCGCTTTCGGTACGGTATCGACCACTTGACCGTCAAAAGGGTTCTGTACATCGATTCGTTCATCGCGCTGTTGCCAACTTCCGTTTAGATAGAATTTCATTTGAGTGCTGCCTTTGTATTCAAATATCGATTAAAGTCAGGTTTATACCACTCTCAAGATCCATACACTTCTTTGAGGAGTAAGTTCGAAAACAGAAATCGCTGTAACCGCACTATGCCACAGTCCGGTTTCAACGCAAGTGCCACGTTTCAATACGACGCTTCGTAGATGGATCGAAGGTCTCCCAAAGTCGGTCGGTTTACGGTCAGAACCATTTGACGTTCAAGCAGACCGACTGACTCTGCCAACGATGGGATATCCTCATGCTTCGCCCCTACGTCGCGTAGGCGCTGAGGAAGCCCCGATTCTCTGTACAATCGTAACACTTCGCTTGTAGCCGCCTCCGACGTTCCTTCGACTCCGAGTAAGCGACCGATATGAGCGATTCACTCCTCGCGTGCAGGACGCAGAAATTTCAAAATCTCGGGCTAAACAATCCCTATGCCCGCGCCGTGAGTACGCTGGTATTGGTTGCCAATCGGATATTCAAGTGCGTGCACTAGAGCGACTCCGCAATTGGAAAAGGCAAGTCCGCCCATAGTCGCCGCCAAGGCCATGCCTGAGCGAGCATCCAAGTTGCTAGCTCATCTACCGCTTGCAAAAAAATTTCTCCGAGAGGTTTATTCGCGAATTCACGCAAGCAACCTAATGCTGCCGTAACATAAAAGAGGACTGTAGGTTTCTCATTGGGGTTTTCAACCCAAGTTTCAAACAGGTGTAGGGAAGTCTCGAAACTAAATTAACTTAGGCGTTGGAATGAAATGCAATATTGCTAAACAAACATGGTTATCCATTCCCAGTCCTTCTGTTCAAACTGTTATTCAAAATCGGCCCCACCCACACTCGACATTCGCCTTTCCTAAAGAAACCATTAGTCCCAACACAACCCTCGAAATCATGAAAAAAATATTCTCTCTATTCGTTGCCGTCATTCTAACTCTCTCCTCTCTCGCTGCCAAAGACTCTCCTCCCAAAGGTTTCAAGAGTCTTTTTGATGGCCAGAGTCTCAAGGGATGGTCCTTCATTCCGTCTGAAATCGAACCCATCTGGAAGGCTGATTCAAAAAACGGCACCCTCGGTCGCGTCGGTAGAAATGGAGCTATTTGGACCGATGACACCTACGGAGATTTCATTCTACAGCTGGAATTCAAGCTAAGCCGCAACTGCAACAGCGGTATTTTCGTCCGGAGTGATCCTCAAAATCCCGTACAAGGCGGCTTTGAAATTCAGCTGTTGGACTCGCACGGGAAGCCATCTATCGGAACGCATGACTGCGGTGCCCTCTACGACGCCGTAGTGCCGAGCGCAAACGCGGTCAAGAAAGCGGGGGAGTGGAATCAAATTCAAATTCGCTGCAAGGGCCCGATTATTGAGATTACGCTCAACGGGCATAAAATCGTCTCTGCAAATCTCGACCGATGGACCACTCCCGAGCAAAACCCGGATGGCAGTAGGAACAAATTCAAAACGGCTCTCAAAGATCTGCCACGAACCGGCCACATCGGATTCCAGGACCATGGCCATAATGTGTGGTTCCGAAACGTATATCTTAAGCAATTATAGATAGTATTTGTTATACAAATACAATATTACATACGAATTAGAATATGAATCTCACTAGAGCGACCAATATTACCCAATCCAATTCGAGTGATTCGTGGGCTAGAAAGCTCACCAGCCTCTTCTTCTTGGCCAGCGGGCTCTCCCTCTCTCCCGCTCAAGATATGCCCAACATCGTCCTCCTCGTTGCCGACGACCTTGGATACGGCGAGCTCGGTTGCCAAGGAAACGAAGAAATTCCAACTCCCCATATCGATTCCCTCGCGGAGAACGGCATTCGCTTCACGCAAGGGTATGTCACCGCTCCCTTTTGCAGTGCCTCGCGGGCCGGACTCATGACCGGGCGCTACCAAACTCGATTCGGCTATGAATTCAATCCGATCGGAGCAAAAAACGAGGATCCCGACGCCGGACTTCCTTTGGGTGAAAGAACGATCGCTGAAATTCTAGTAGATTCTGGATACATAACAGGGCTTTTCGGGAAATGGCACCTCGGTGGGACGGCCAAATACAATCCGATCCGCCGCGGTTTTGACGAGTTCTTCGGCTTCCTCCACGAGGGTCACTATTTTGTGCCTCCGCCCTACGATGGAGTCACCACTTGGCTTCGTCGGAAGGTCCTTCCAGGCGGCGGCGAAGGCCTGTGGATCTCTCAAGACAAAAAGCGGCTCTACACCACCCACATGGGCAACACCGAGCCCGACTATGATGCCGACAACCCGATCTACCATGACGGCCAACCCGTACAGGAAACTGAATACTTAACCGATGCCATTACGAGAGAATCGGTTTCCTTTATCGAAAGACACGCTGATAAACCCTTTTTCCTCTTTGTTCCTTACAACGCCGTACACAGCCCTCTTCAAGGGGCCGACGCGTACATGGAAAAGTTTGCTCACATCGAAGACATCCAACGACGTATCTTCGCGGCTATGCTCGCCAATATGGATGATAGCATCGGGGCCATTCTGGAGAAGCTGCGTGAGGAAAGGCTCGAAGACAATACCCTCATTTTTTTCATCAGCGACAATGGGGGTCCCACCCGGGAACTTACATCCAGCAACCTTCCACTTCGGGACGGCAAGGGGAGTGTATACGAGGGCGGTAATCGCGTGCCCTTTCTCGTTCAGTGGAAAGGACAACTCCCCGCCAACCAAGTCTACGAGAATCCGGTGATTTCCCTGGATATTTTCGCAACCGCTGCCGCGTTGTCGAACGCGCAACTCGATGAGAGAAAAGTCTACGACGGCGTTAATCTGATTCCGTATCTGAAAGGTGAGAAAAAATCCCGACCTCACGATACGTTGTTTTGGCGTATCGACAAACGCTCCGCCATCCGAGTGGGTGACTGGAAACTCCTTCGAAACCCCCGCCGCAGGCAAGGTGACCAATGGGAACTCTACAATCTTGCCGAAGACATCAGTGAGACCAACGATCTCGCAGCCTCCCTCCCGGAAAAACGCTCTGAGATGATTGCTGCTTGGGAAGCGATGAACCGCCAAATGATTGATCCCATATGGTCACCGAATAGCCGACGCTAGTTTCAGGATTTCCAGCCTCGCTGGAAAAACGCTCACCCTAATGGTATATAATCGGCAGATTTTGGTATTCAATGCTTCTCAGAGCGAATTGGGATTGCCCCAATCCACAGGCTTTCTTTTTCTTTTATCGTGAAACGTTACTTGCCCCACCTCGTTCTTGTGTTGTCCACCGCCCTTTCCAGTGCGGGCGACAAACCCAATGTTCTCTTCATCGCTATCGATGACCAAAACGACTGGATTGGTTGTATGGATTCTCACCCAATGGTGCAGACTCCTAACATCGATCGACTTGCGGATCGCGGCACGGTTATGACCAACGCCCATTGCCAAGCACCCCTCTGCAACCCGTCGCGCACCAGTCTCATGGTGGGCCTTCGTCCTAGCACAACGGGAATTCACGGACTCGCTCCCTGGTTTCGGGACGTTCCTCAATGGGCCGATCTCGTTTCGTTGCCGCAACATTTTGAGGCCAATGGGTATCAGACGTACAGTAATGGTAAAATCTACCACAGCATCCGTTCCCAGCCCGCAAACGAACCAAATCCTGAATTTCAAAATTGGGGCTCTAGGGGAGGCGTCGGCTCCAAACCTCCTCAAAAGTTAATCCCAACGACTCCCTTTGGAAACCACCCCCTAATGGACTGGGGGGTTTGGCCAGACAACAACGACGATTCAACCAAGGGGGACTATGATGTCGCGGACCATGCAGTACGAATGATTGAGGAAATGCCTGACGGAAAACCGTTTTTCCTCGCAGCCGGATTCTTCCTTCCTCACGTGCCTTGTTACGCAACTCAAAAGTGGTTCGATCTGTATCCGGAAGACACTTCGGTTCTTCCACCCATGCCAGAAGGGGATCGCGACGATACGCCACGATCTTCTTGGTGGATCCACTGGAGCCTGCCCGAACCTCGAAAGAAGTGGATCGACGATAACGATCAGCAAATTAACCTCGTGCGCTCCTACCTAGCCTCAACCAGCTTTGTAGATAGCCAAGTGGGCCGTATCCTCGACGCGCTTGAAGAGTCAGGACACGCCGACGATACTATCGTCGTCCTATGGAGCGACCACGGATACCATTTGGGTGAGAAGTCGATCACCGGGAAAAATACGCTTTGGAGGAATTCGACTCGGGTGCCACTTATTTTTGCAGGCCCCGGGATAACCGCGGGACAAAAAAGCTCCAAACCTGCCGAGCTGCTCGACATCTATCCCACCCTCATCGATCTGTGTGACCTCCCTTCACTTGGCCATCTAGAAGGCCTCAGTCTCTGGCCTCAATTGCAAGACGCCGACGCCCCTCGGAGACGTCCCGCTATCACTTCCCACAACCAAGGCAATTTTTCAATCGTGACGGAAAAATGGCGCTACATTCACTATGTCGATGGCGAGGAAGAGCTATACGATATTAAAAGCGATCCTCACGAATGGGACAATATCGCAAGTAACTTTCCAGAAGTTGTCTCCAGCCTCCGGAAGTGGCTCCCTAAAAAGAATGTAGGTCCCGTTGCAGGTAGCCGATCTCGGGTTTTGACTTACTACGACAGAACACCTGTCTGGGAGGGCACTGCGATTGGCGAAAATGACCCCATTCCGCATGACAAAGCAGATCGCGAACTGCATCTTGGCCAATAAGGACGG
>Ga0213868_10002106_pt1 | contig 19125 bp, 23 predicted proteins | sample PICome_9_FD_160087 | JGI IMG/M metagenome (GOLD analysis project Ga0213868, IMG submission 160087) | Coastal seawater microbial communities near Pivers Island, North Carolina, United States - PICO127 | ecosystem: Environmental > Aquatic > Marine > Coastal | place: USA: North Carolina...
CTGGGTAATTAAAAATTTCAGGCAAGGGCTGGAATATTACGTTAATAGTAAACAAAGAATATTCTTCATGAAACCTGCATAAAGTTTCTTTCTCTGATCTTATAAACCAGCTTGCCGGATCGTCAATTAAGTTTTTTTCTTCTTCTAAATGAAAGCGTTTAGTATCTCCATGAATCAGCCAGTTTTGTCTAGCGAAAGGCTTCATTACAGGCGCTTGTTTTATAAATTTTGATATCCTGTCTCCTATTTTTTTATTAAGTGTAGTTACTGGTTTATGAATTTCGGATAAAGGTTTGCCTATCTTAGATTGAACATTCCAATAACTTGGAGAACAGATGCTGGCAGCAATAAGCTCTTGATCTCCATCGGACCGTATCAAGCATAAATCATCTTGAATGGTTAGACTCATATCGGCTATCAAGTCTGGATAAACTTGATTCGAAATCTTAAAATTATCATTTAATAGATTCTGGCCTTCTTCTGAGCAACTAGTTGCTGCAACAACCTTGCTGTAAGACCTCTCTAGTAAATCTTTCTTGTGTTTAAGCAGACTATTACCAATTTTTCGGTCAAGCCATTTTTCTAATTCTATAGGTTTTAAACCAAGTCTATATTTTGGCTTTCCATCTTCCCACGGAGGGTGTTTCCAAAATGCTGGGTCTGGCTGTATTGCCACCTTAGTCAGATTGTTTGTTTGAGCCAGGTGCCTTAAATATTGGCCAAAGCAATTGATATGGAACAGGTGCGTCAAATAGATTTTCAACTCCTATTTTTCTAGGATATTTTCTAGTTATCTTGGCTGTCCCAAAAATCATATCCCATATAAATAAAAGATTTCCATAGTTTCCTTTGTAGTGAGTATTTTCATCTGAAGAGTGTTTGCCATGATGTGCCCAGTGAGTTGCTGGTGTAGAAATTGTTCTCTCTAAAACCCACATAACTGGGTGAAGCCATTTAATCTCGTACAGTTTCTTATCCCACCTAAGGTCTGTGTGGGCTCCAAAGATAACTGTTTGCTTGAGAACAATATAGAAAAAATATACCCATCCTGATCCCATGTAGAATAAAACTCCTGCAAACCATAGGCCTGGCATCAATAAGTAATAAAAAAGCCCGTTTCTATATACAACCCTAATAGACAGATATTCAGGATCATGATGGGGTCTGTGTAAGTTATATAAAATCGGAACAGAATGACAAAGCCTATGCCATGCGTATTGAGCAAGATCATCAAAGATTAGCAATAGGCCAAAAATTGCAAATACGGTCCACTCAGAAATTATCCCTTTTGTGCTTGGCGCGAGTACATCTGTTAAACCATAAGCTAAAGCAAAGGCAAGTGGCTGAGCAAAGAATAGAACTTGGAAGAAACTAAAAAACTCAACAACCCCATCTTTTGTTCTTTGATTCTCTTTGTTAAAAAAATTCGTAAAAATGATTTCTAGACAAACAATTGAAAAGAAAATAATGAGAATAATTAGCTGATAGGTTTCCATACTTAAAAAATCTTGTGCTTACCTCTTAGAATTTCAAGATACATAATATGGTCTGCTATAAAACTATAAATAGGATATTTAAAAGTTGCTGGTTTATTTTTTTCGATAAAGAAATGACTAACCCAAGCAAAACCATAGCCGCTTAGGAGTGAGAACAACATATATTTAAATTCAAATGTCATGAAAAAATTAACCAAGAAATATAGAGAAAAAGTGGTGCCTATAAAGTGAAGAAGCTTTGTGGTTTTGTGACTATGTTCTGATAAGTAATAAGGGTAAAAATCTTTGAAGTTTGTGTATCTATTTTCCATCATTCCCTCTCCGGTAATCCACTTACCCTTGTAAGCGTTGTTGTTGCTCCAGCTCTTCTATATTCAGATATGGATTGATATTCAGGATCGGCATACCATTCCTCTGCTTTGGTCTTTGAGGGGAAGCTGAATAAAATAATTCTTCCTTTAACCCTCTCATCTCCTTCAACATGAAAAACATCGTCATCATAAGTAATAAACTGTCCATCATATTTTTTTAGTATCTGAAAAAAGCCTTTCTCATATTTTCTATATATCTTAGGATCATGAATTTGAAGATTTGCTATCATATAAACTTTTAATTCCGTCAATTTAATGCCCTTTGATAATCAATACTTTATAAATAATATTATTTTGTGGTCTCTCTTGCAATTGCCCTAAACATTGCAATATGAGCATCTTTGGACTTTTGTCTTTCTGATGTGAACCTGTAATTAGATGAGGTTTTTGCTATAACTACGTTGCTTACAGGGTCAATATAAATATATTGATTATATACACCTGCGGCTGTGTAATCTGTAGCGGGGAAACCCGGCACCCACCACTGATAACCATATCCCCATGTGTTTGCTGATAGCTCTCCAGCCATTGGTTGCACATGAGGGGCGTCTAAAAAATAAGAAGCTTCAACCCATTCGCTTGGAACAATTTGTCTGCCTTCCCACATGCCCTTATTTAAATATAACTGTCCAAACTTTGCATAATCACGCAGGGTTGCATTTAAGCCACCAAGGGCCATAGCATCACCAACAGAGTCTGTTAGATAATATGCATCACTTTCCATGCCTATTTGGCTCCAGATTTTTTCATATAAATAATCTTCAAGCGGCTTTCCTGTAACCTCCATGATCAACATTCCTAGCATTTGAGAATTTATACTTACATAGTGATTGTATGTTCCGGGTTCTCTTTCTCTTTCTAAGGTCTTGGCAAACTTTCTAAAAGGGGTGCCTAATGCAACAGCTTCACCAAATTTATTTATATCTGATTCAGGATCGCCATAATCTTCATTAAATCTAACACCCGATGACATTTGTAATAAATCTTTTATGGACACTCCCTCATACCCTGTCCCATAAAAGTCATCAAGATATTTAGTAATTGGGTCATTAATGCTTTCTATTAAACCGTCATTAAGAGCAATTCCTACTAATGCTGATAAAAATGATTTTGCCACAGACCAAGAGATATGTTGGCTAGAAATATCATTTCCATTCCAGTAATTTTCGTAAAGCATAACGCCGTCTTTAAGAATGATTAAGCCATCTGTATTGTAGTGCGTTAACTCATCTTGCATATTGAGCTCCAGTCCTTCAGAATTTTTAAAACTTTCTGGAAGTTCAAATTCAGCAGTTTCAAAAATGTAAGGGGTATCAGAAGCTTTTATTGGGCTTGTGTAAGAGAATATCTCCTTCATATTAATGAAGTTATATGAAATTTTATCTTCATTATATAGGTTAAGCATGCTGTTTAACCTGATTAAATTAGGGCCGTAAGTAAAAGAGATGACTGCAATAACCAATACAAGTAATCCAAAAAAATATTTCATTAAGATTTTGGAATATGGCACATGGCACAAATTTTATTATTTGAAGGGTCTCTTAAATACCCTAAGTATGCCTTGATGCCTCCACCCTCTCTAACACCTGGAGGATCTTCGCAGCTTGTTCCCCCACTGGCCTCTCCAACTTTATGCCACTCATCAATAGTTTCCCCATCTTTTGCTTTAAATCCAATAGTCGACCCATTTCCATGTGATGCTGCATTCCCATCAAGGGGCTCTGTAATTAAAAATGTTACATCTCCTAAAAAGTACATATACCTAACAGCTCCGCCATGTCCAACATGTTTTAGCCCAGGCTTTGCGCCTAAAACAGCTAAAGTAGCATCATAAAATTTTCTAGACTCTTCAATGTTGGTTGCGCCCAACATAATATGATTAAACATCGCTCCCCCTATGTTTTGTATTCTGTTTATTTCTTATTACTTTACTATAGTTTGGTTAAAATTCTTATTAACTTTTTTTGAAAAAAAATACATTTTTATCTTCTTCCCAGCATGACCAACTTCTCTGCTTAGCAATTAAGTGTAGAGATTTCTCAGAATAAAAAACAACATGAGTAGGATCTCTTCGATAATACCAATCTTCAAAAATAACATCTTTAGTTATTAAGGATGTCATAACTGCCAATATGCCATTTTTCTCCAGCATTCTATCAATCTTATTGAACTCTTCGGAAGGAGTAAAAAAATGTTCTGCTGCTTCTGTGCAAGTAACAAATGTATATTTATTTTTAAAAATAGATTTATTTGGATAGAAAAATGGATCATACAAATCAACCTTAAAGCCGTTTATTTCAAGAATATCAGCAAGTGCTGGCCCGTGACCGCAGCCATAATCTAATCCTAAGCTATCCTTGTTTAGTAATTTCTGTAGAGGGTTTGTTACTTTAGATAAGAATTTCCTGTAGCCGGCATCATTGATTATATTTTTATGTTCTAAATAGCGCTCTTTTTCATCGCCGTGCTCAATATAATGAGATGGATCAAGAAATTTTGAGTGGCAAGTTTTGCAGTGCCAGTATTTTCTTTCATCTTTTTTTGTTTTGAAAGAATGCGTGTTGGGGCTGAGACATACGATGCAATCCATAGTCACTTTATATTATGCCTCTAGAACTTTTTTTATACCTTCAATAGAAATTAACATGCCGTGATGAACTCCGTCTGCAAATTGTTCAGGATCTATTTCAGTTGTCCATGTAAGTTTTGAGGAAAGCTCATCGACCATCGAAATCTCCATAACAGCTAAATGGTGATTAATGCTTGATGGTGTTTTGATTGCCGAATATTTGAGGATCATATTCTCATCATCTTTTAGGAGTATTTCTTCTGTGACACTTCCTATGCCATCCATTTCAAATGATCTTAGGTTTCCCTCTAGAGAAATTGAATCAATTGACGGAACCCAGTCTGACCTTGCCACATCTGAAAGTATCTCCCAAAGAGTATTTGCAGAGCAGTTAAAAATTATTTCTTCTTTTAATGTTTTCATTTTAATATTTTATCATTATTAATTTATTAAATTTCTAACCCTTGAAGGCCGAGCGAATCTCAGACCCTTTGCTGTGATAACATAAAACCATTAGGGGGGATTATGAGCAAATTTACATCCACAAAACCGCTTGCAGGTATAAAAGTTATTGAGCTATCAAACATGATAACTTGCTCGCTGGCTGCAATGACTTTGTCGGCACAGGGCGCTGAAATAATTAAAATTGAGCCGCCTGTATTGGGCGATAAAATGAGGCCTCTTGGAACACAGAAAAATGGAGTATCAGGATTTTTTCATAACTGCAATCGTGGAAAAAGATCGCTTGCTATAGATCTAAAGTCGGAGGCTGGCGTTAGAGCTGTTAAGGCTCTTTCTTCAAATGCGGATATTCTTCTTCATAACTATAGGCCGGGTGTAATGGATAAGCTTGGCTTGGGATCGCGTGAGTTAAGAAATCTAAATGAAAAATTAATATATGTAGCTATAAGCGGATTTGGAACAAAAGGACCAATGACTGATCTCCCTGCATTTGATCATGTCATTCAAGGAATGGCAGGTTTTACTGATCTTCAGTCCTCTAATGAAGGCTCATATGATTTCATAAAAACCTTTATTTGTGACAAGGTTACTGCTTATACAACGAGCCAAGCGGCTACTGCTGCACTTCTTGCTAGAACTAATACGGGTGTTGGGCAGCATATTGATATATCAATGTTGCATGCATGTCTTTCATTTATGTGGCCAGATGGAATGATGCATCGCACCCTAAAAGATGAAAATAGGTTTGAGATGTCTCCAGGTTCTGATTATTTTCAAACCATAAATTATAGTGATGGTGGTGTTGCTGTAGCACCTCTAACCAATGAGCATTGGGAGGCGCTATTGCCTATGTTGGGGTATCCCGAACTTATTGGAACTCCTCTTTATGAATCAGTTGCTTCTAGGATGACTAATATGAAGGATGTTCTAGAGGTCCTTAAATCTCCAAGAAATGATATTGGTGTTGATAGGGCTATGAAGATGCTCATTGAGGCCGATGTTCCCTGCTCGCCATGTATTAAGAGGGATGAAATAGAAACTGTTGAGCAAATTAAAGCAATAGGCGCTCTTGAAACCTATGTTACTGAAGCAATGGGCAGGCTTACAGCTCCAACTCCGCCTGTTTTATTTGAGGGAAAACCAACATCTCAAGCTGAACCAAGCCCTTTGCTCGGCGAGCATGGCAAAGAAATTCTTATTGAGCTTGGTTGGAGAGAAGCTGAAATAGAAAAATTGTTAGCATCTGGCGATATGGTAATAACAAAACTATAAAGTTATTTATATCTATATTTAATAAAGATAAAATTAATTCTAATTACTCAATTTAATTTAATGCCTAAATCAAAATCATCTGATAAAACTAATTTTGATATCTATTTCAATGAAATTAATGATTTGTTTGAGTCTGATGATGATCAGCATTTTGTATACCTTACTGGGGCGGCTGGAACAGGTAAAACAACTCTGGTTAAAAAAATAATAGAGGAAAATAGTTTGAAAAAAATTGTAGTTGCTCCAACTGGGATTGCTGCATTGAATATTGGTGGGGCAACTATTAATTCAGCATTTAGAATTGGTTTTGATACATTTCCAGTAATTACAGAATCAAATGATCCAAGGTTTAAGAAGCTTTTAAGAAATTTAGAGTTGCTAATTATTGATGAGATTTCTATGGTCAGAGCTCCAATGCTTGATGCAATATCAGAAACTCTAAAGTTACATAGAGACTCGTCTGAGCCATTTGGAGGTGTGCATGTGCTGGCCTGTGGAGATTTATTTCAACTGCCGCCAGTTGTTAAAGATGATGAAGAGCAGGCCATATATGAAAAATATGAATCCATATATTTTTTTAGTGCTATAAGCTTTAAGGAAATAGAAGTGCCATCATTCTATGAATTAACTTACTCTTTTAGACAAAGCGATGATAATAATTTTTATGATCTCTTGAATAATATTCGAATTGGTAAAGAGGTAGAAAAAACGATCAATAAGATCAATGCTTCTTGTTTTAACCCCAGCAACTATGAAGAGTCTGCTCTTATAGTAACATCTAGACGGTATAGAGCAGATCAAATTAATGAAGAAATGCTTAACACTATTGAAGGGCCTGCAACCTCTGCACTTGCTGAGGAATTAGGAGAGCTAAAAGAAAGTGAGCTGCCAGCACCCAGAAATTTAAGAATAAAAGAAGGTGCAAAAGTTATGTTTATAAAAAATGATAGTGAGGGGCGCTGGGTAAATGGCACTGTGGGCAAGGTAGTGGATTGCAAAGATAAGAAAAGAAAAACTATTAAAGTTGAGGTTGCCGGCAAGACTCTAAAGGTTAAAAGAGAAGAGTGGAATAAGATTAGATATATTTATGATGATTACGATGATGAGATGGAAGAAGAGATAGTCTCTTCATTCAGACAGTTCCCATTAAAGCTTGGCTGGGCGGTCACAATTCATAAGGCACAGGGCCTTACTTTAGAAAGCTGTTCAATTGATTTGGGCCAGGGTGCATTTGCTACAGGCCAAACTTATGTTGCGCTTAGTAGGTGTAAAACACTTGGGTCAGTGAACTTATATCAAGAGCTCAAAGCAACAGATGCAATGGTAGATTCTGCGATTATAGATTTCCACAAAAGTAGTTTTGGATAGTGTCTAGTTATTTTTTGATAAGAAATGTTCTTTCAAAGTGTTTTCTATTAGATCAGATTTTTCATGGTAAAAGGTATATCTATGCTCTACGCCCTGAAGGCTGCAGGCCTCTTTCTTAGAGTTTAGAGGAGGGTTATATTTTAAAAAGTGGGCTGCATTTATTGCGTATCTCTTAAAAATACCACAACTTTTCATTTCTGCTGATTTATTACGCTTGCTTACAAGAACGCACATAGACTCTCCTGCTCTTATGTTTTCAAGAGCTCCACTCTCGTTGATAGTAAAATTTACTACAACATACCCGCTTACAGCAGCAGGTGGAAATTCTGGTTTCATGATTTGAATTTTCTTTGTCGAGCAGTCGCCCTGTTCAACAATTCCTGACGTGGTCGCGATCGAAGATTCTGAGTTAATACTTATTATGAGTAAAGATAAAATAAATTTGAATTTTTTCATTTTAATTGGCCCTCGCTAGTTCTTTTTTCAATCTTTGGCGGAAAGCAAAGTCATCAACGGTAATGGTGTGTCTTGGCGTATCTATTTGTTTTACATCCGGCTTGTTTAATTCTGCGTCAATTAGAACCTTTATTGGTTTTTTTGGCCTCCATGATCCTTTTAAATGCTTTGCTGCTAGTTTTGATTGAAGCTCTGCGCCTGGCCAAATACATCCTAACGGTTGGAAAAGCCCTATAAAGTATAAATTTTTAATTTTTGCAGGAATCATTCTATGAAGGAGAGGGACTTTTCCCTCCTCAAAGCATAAGAAATCTTTATCAAAGAACTTATGTTTAATTTTAAATCCGGTGCATGCAATTACCACATCAAAATCTTCTTTACTTCCATCAATAAAGTGAATGGTTTTCCCCTCATACCTTAAAATGTCTTTATGCGGAGTAACTTTTCCGTGCCTTACTGCATAATAAAGCTCTGAATTAACTGTTGGATGGGTTCCAAATAGGTTTTGGGTTGGCTCTTGAAGACCTATATCTTTATTTCTACCTTGAAATATCTGAAGCATAAGCTTGGTAAATGGCTCTCTTATAAATGCGGGCATCCATCTGTTTTTTAATGCATACATATCCACTGGGAGTCCATACATAAACTTGGGAATTAAATAATACCCTCTTCTCCAACTAATATGAGTAGAGCTAGAAATCCTTGCAGTTTCTACAGCAACGTCACATGCTGAGTTTCCTCCTCCAATAACTAAAACTTTTTTATTAGCAAAAGGCTTGGCGGATTTAAAGTCATGAGAATGAATAAATTCTCCTGAAAACTCTCCCGGATAATCTGGATATCTTGGCTCATGATGATGTCCATTGCATACAACTAGCCCATCAAATTTTCCAGACATGGATTCATTGGTCTCTAGGTCTTTCCATGAAATATCCCATAAGCTATCTTCGTCCTGCTGGCAACGCTCAACCTCTGTGCCAAATTTTATTAATTTCTTGATATCAAAAGTATCTGCATAATCATTAAAATAGTTAAGAAGTTCTGTATGTGATGGATAGTCTGATGCTGACTCTGGTAGCGGGTGATCCTCATAAAATGAGGTGTATTTTGAGCTTATGATATGTGTTGTTTCAAAAACACTAGAGTGGCCTGAAGGATCGTTAAACCTCCAGTTCCCACCAACGCCCAAACACCTTTCAAAGGCTGTTACCTCAAAACCTGCATCTGCAAAGTTTTTAATCGCCGTTATTCCCGAAGGTCCCGCCCCTATTACTGCAACTTTTTTCATTTATACCTTAATTAACATTTATTGATTATAACTAATTTTAAGAAGATAAATGTTGAATCAACAATGTCGGCACTCCGTGATGGTGTGATTTAATTGTTATGACCTTGGTGTTTGTTTTAATCCCATCTTTTATATCTGTTACATCTACCCCTGCATCTTTTAATCTTTTATATGTATCTTCTATATTTTTAACTTCCCATGCTAGGCCCCATAAAAAATCTGCTGGTTCCTTGTTGTCTTTTTTCTCAACAACCTCAATAGTGGTTTTATTTAACCTAAAGAAAAGCATTCTTTTGTCCCAATGGTCTATGTGCTTATCAAGCGCAAGCCTAATATTAAAAACATCTCTGTAAATTTCTATAAAGCCATCTGCATCATTTGTATTGATAACCAAATGATCCAGTTTGTTAATTATTGATGATCTTTCAAAGTTCGGCTTGGGTAATATGCCGTGTGTATGTTGAATAATGAAAGAAAAAATACCTCTTGTTAGCTCTGGGGGAAGAAAAAGATTTTTCCATTTCCTAACTTCATCATTTTTAAAATTTGTACCTACTCCTTCTCCTGGTTCATTTATTAGAAAAGATTTATCTTTTAATGTTTGGGTTGTTTGTTCAATATCATCAGTACCGAGAACCATTCCTATAAGACCCTCGCCAGATTCTTGGAGGGCATGCTGAACAAGCATTGCACCTAACCCATCTCCGCTTGCTGAAAGTAATTCAAAGTATGTGTTTTGAAAATTAAAAAGTGCATTAGTGGTGCCAAGCTCTTTATGTTCTCCTTTCCAAACAGGCTGAATGCCAAATATTTTTGTGTAATCCTCTTCAGCTTTATCTAAGTCATCTACTGCAATTATTAGGTGGTCTAATGTTGAAATCATGAAATAAAGATTAAAGTTTTTGTAACTAGATGTCTATTTTAATCTTGAAAGTAATGGTTTTATTAACTACATTAAAGTAATGGTTTTTAAGAAAAAAATATATCTATTAGCATTCTTAATTACATCTTGTGGGGGCGGAGGCGGAGGCTCTCAAACAGTGGCTCCTGAATCGCCAAATACACCAATCCCATCATCTCCATCACATCCAAGCGTTTGGGATGTAGTAACTCCAGGGTCTGTGGGGATGAACAAGGCAGGCCTTGATGAAGCATTCAGGTACGCAATGCAAGATGGATCATACACTCAAGCAGCGGTTGTAATTAAAGATGGCAAATTGGTTTATGAAAGATATAGAGGAATAACTATGAGCGAGGCAAGCGTTCTTAATGAATCAATTTCAATTGACTCTAGGACATTGGCCGAGCTCTATGCAGAAAGAGATGTTAGAAGTTATGTTTCATCTTGGTCGACTGCAAAATCTTTTACAAGCATCTTAATAGCTCTAGCTGTAGAAGATGGTTTTATAAGCTCAATAGAGGATTCAGCATCAGAATATATAACCGAATGGTCGACTGATCAAAGATCATCCATATCGATAAAAAATTTATTAGACATGCGGTCCGGTTTGGTTCCTATGTGTTTTATTGTTTCAATAAATGATATTGGCGAATGTCAGACGGCTTCAGGGGCCTCTTCTGGAGGAAATATAGTTTATGCAAATGATCAAATGACTAAGTGCATATCTAGAAATCTTGCTGATGAAGGCGTAAATCATCCGTGGTATGAAAATGGGAGTGTTCCATTTAATCGGGGAAACTTTCTGTATTCAAACTGTGACACCATGGTATTAGGAGAAATAATTTTCAGAGCTACAGGGCAAGATCTTCAAACATTTGCTGAATACAGTTTATTTTCTAAAATTGGAATAGAGGCTTCTTGGTGGAGAGATTTCTCTTCAGATGGTCAATCAAATGGTAATTATTTGGCCTACTGTTGTCTAGATATGACTGCGAGAGATTTTGCAAAATTTGGTCATATGCTCCTTCTTGGAGGCGTATGGGAAAATGGAAACTCAAAGCTAGGCTCATATGTTGACACAATTAAAAACCTACAGTCATATGGTTTAAAATTTTGGACATTATGTTCCAATCCGTCATCTTCTCCTTGTGATGAATACATCATCTCAACAATAGGATTTGATGGTCAATATATAATGGTTGATTTTGAACGAAATCTTGTTGTCGTTAGGGCAAGTTTATATGAGCCTGTTCAAAATATTTCTGCTGATAGGAAGATGAAATTATTTCCAGATGATTTATCAAGCTCTAATTGGGTTGCAACTGTGCCAAGTGGTCTAGGGGCTGCAGCAAATAGTACTTTCTCTGCTAGTGAGTTTGTAAAACAAGTTATTGATTCTATTAATTAGTTTTTGCTCTATGGTGATGAGAAGATTGCTCCGATAAAAATTAGTATTAGGCCAATAGAAGCGCCAACTGCATAAAATTTATTAAAAGTTAAATCAGTTATTGCCTTTGGGAAGATATTTTTGAATAAATCTAAGCATATTTTCCCCCATAATTTTTCCAATTTGCTCTTCGGTTGCTCCAAGCTTTAAAAGCCAGTCTGTAATAGCTGCGAGCTCTGATGTATCAAAACCTGGGGTTATTGTTCCATCAAAATCTGAGCCTAAAGAAAGGTGGTCTTCTCCCACAAGGTCAATGCCATACACCAAAGCTTCTGCAACTGCTTTTGGGGTATTATTACAAATTGCTCCATCCCAATATCCAATTGCTATAAGCCCTCCTTTCTTTGCAATAGATTGCATCAGGCTATCATCAATATTCCTTGCTGATTTACAGTGGCCATTAAAGCCAGTATGACTAACGACTAGTGGTCTACTCGAAATCTTTAAGACGTCTTTCACAACATTTTGTGATGAATGGGAGACGTCTAATATTATCTCTAAATCTTCTATTAAGTTAACAACTTCATACCCAAACTCACTTAAGCCTTGACCCGATGTGCCGTGAAGAGAGCCTCCGAGCTTGTTATCAAAGAAGTGATGTAGGCTCATCATCCTAAAGCCTTCTTCGTAAAGTCTTTGGACATTTTTAATATCTCCATCAAGAGCATGGGATCCTTCGGTGCCAATTAAGCCGCCTATTAAATCTTTGTTACTTTTTCGCTGCTCAAGGAAGTTTTTTACATCATTTTGTGATTTGATGATCATCAAATCATTAGGATTTTCTTGTGATAATTTTTTTATCTTTTTGGCTTGGAATATTGCTCTTTCTGCCAAGCTTCTCCATGTCTTAATTGGCCAACCTTGGGCTATGGCAAGTGCGGTAATGTTATCTATAGCATCGGTTTCGTTTTTCTCGTAATTCTGACCCGATGGGGACTTGGTTACTGTTGTAAACATTTGAAGGGCTACATTGCCTTGCTGAAGTTTTGGTATGTCTACATGGCCATGATCGTTATCTGTTGTTAAGTCTCTGCTCCACAGAAAGCTATCAGCATGCCAATCTCCAATAATTAAATTTTGATGGAGTTCTCTAGCCTTATCTGATATTTTGAAAGGCGCATGGGCTGTGACTGGGTTCATTTGCCTGTCTACCTGAGCTGGCAAATATATTCTTGCCACAAGAATTGATACTATAAGTATAGAAAATAATATGTATATTATTCTTTTTAGCACCTTTTTCTTTAAGTAACTCTTAGAGAAGATTCAAAGTCATATTGATAAGGAAATAAATTGAAACTGCCCAAACGAGAGATCTAATGATTTGTTTGTCAGGCCCAGCCGATTCCTCTTTTTTGTTCTCTAAGCCAAGTCCTGAGACATATATAATTACAAAAATTACTCTAGCTACTAGCCAATAAAGTGCCAAGGGATTATTTTCTTCTATCTCTAAAACTATGGACAAAATGGCAACTGCTAAAAATATTGGTAAGGACTCTGAAAGATTTTTTAAGGCCTTTGAAGCTCTTTTAGAATAGCCTGTTCCGGCTTTTAAAATATTTGGTGTCAGAAGCTGGATAAGATATAGCAGAGCTGTAAATGTAATTAGATTGATCATAGGTTTCCTTTAATTTATTAAATATTATAGTGCGTCTTTGAGCCTGCTTCCAAAAATATTTTGGTTAGTGTGATAAAACTTTTTTATTTTTAATTAAACTATAAGCTTTCAAATTCTGACTCTAGCCATGTCATTCTTGTCGTGTACCAAGACTTCATATGATCAACCTCTTCTTGATATGTATCAAAAACAACAGGGTTTGGCCAAACGAAAACTCCCATAGTTTGCCATTTCTCATCATTTTTACTTTGAGCCAATTTAAGCTGTTTGGAATAGGTGTCTATTTTTTCAAGGATTAGATCCTGGTTATCATTAAAATATTGGAATCTTTCTTTAACCTTTTCAACAAAATATGGGTCTTCAAATAATCTTTCATACCATGGATTGTATTTAACCCACCAGCCTTCTGGATAGCGACTGTCGGCATAATCTACATTTCCAAAAGATAAATCAAAATCCCATAAAGGACCCATTTTTATTTTTTCTCCAGGCATGACATTTAAAAAAATACTTGAGAAAAACATCGAATCAACATTTTTTGTAATTTCACTTATTAAAAACCAATCAATAAAGCTTTCCATGTCTATATAGGGTCTATATCCTATAGTTTCACTAGTGAAATTTGCTCCAAAAAGAGCAGATTCAAAGCTTCCAATTAAACTTTGTATATAAGTGTATTCGTCTGAGTCATATTCTAGGCTTGGCTCTTTAATATTTATTATGAATCTTTCAGTTGCAGTGCTTTCAAAATATACATCATCAAAATCTAACCTCTCTAGTTGATCAAGCTCTAAAAGATACCCTGTGTCTCCTAGAGCTACTCTATTGTCACTTTCTTCAACTTTTTGGGTGATATTGTAGGTTCCATTGTATTCGCCATTTAAAAAAACCTCTGCAAATCTAGCTTGAGGCGTCCAGTCTAGATTGCTCATATACCCCATCTCAAAGGCAATTTTATTTCTTAGCATTGTTTTGTCTGCATACTCAGCCAGGAATAACCATTTTTTATCATTTGGCATACCTAAAAATTCTCCCTTATCATCCAACTTCATTTGGAATGGTTTTTTTGGAAATTCCCAGGTTGAATTGCCTCTTCCTCTTATTTTCATTGGCGATTCCTCAAAGTCTTCAAATCCGCGTCCTCCATCGATCCAGGTATCGCCCAAAACATAGTCATCCTTTGAATCAATTGGCAAAAAGCTATCTGTTTGAAGATAGATGATTGGAAGCCCTGTAAATTTTGTAACATCAATAACGTAATTTTTGGTGTCTCCATCAGAGTTTTCTACGGTAATATTTACAAGTTCTGTAAAGTCATTTCTTGTAACTCCGCTTTGTTGTTCAGCTCCATTTACTTGAATTGAACTTCCGATATATTCATAACTTGCAATTAAATCTTTAAGTGAAATATTTGAAGAGATATGACCAGAGAAAAGATTTCCTGACTCAAGTTGAAGTGAGATATCTTCTTCCAATAGATCGTTATCTTCTTTTAAAAAAGAATAATTTGAAAGCTCAGGCGCTGGAGCTGGAACTGCTATAACATTTACAGAAACTGACGCCGTTGCGTCTTGGGTCCCAGAACTGCCAGAGCAAGTTAGTATAAATGAATAAGCCCTGATCTCGTTAGGGTTGATAGCTTCACTGCCGCCGCTAGCTTTTTGACCATCCCAATCTCCGCTTGCAGAGCAAGATGATGTATTTTCTGACGCCCAGGAAAGCAAAATAGATTCGTTTACATAAATAGAGTCTGCTGATGAAGAAAAACTAGTTATCGATGGATTGGTTGGTGGGGGTGGAGGTGTTATCGCAGGAGATGATCCTCCTGAGCCCCCTCCACAAGAAACTATAAATATTAATGAAATGATGTAAGTGATTTTTCGATTCATGGTTGTTTAAATTTTACTTTTGCATAGGTTAACAACTTTAAAGCCAATAGCAAAAAAAATTAAATGTAACCTTTACTTCTCATTTATATAATGATAAGTTTGCGTTACATTATTTTGATTAAGGAGAAGGTATGGATGAGATTACGGGCTTAGTGGCGGTTGGAACAGGGTGGGTTGCCATTCTTATGCCGGTGTTGCTAATGTGGGTTATTTTTAGCTATAGCAGTAAAAGTGATAAGGCAAAGTATGATGCCATGATCGATATATCAAAGAGCTTGAAGAATGAGTCTGATGTAAAAGACCTGCTAGAAAGTTTTAAGGAAGAAAAAAAACCAATAGACTACAAGAGAAACGGTGTGATTGTTATTTTTATCGGTCTTGGATTATTTCTATTTGGAGCTATGTCTGCGATTAGTATTTTAAAAGGTATTGGGTTGTTAGTGGGAACCATTGGCATTGGAACTATGATAGCTGGATACTTATATCCAAATGATAGCGTGGGACTAACTAATGCAGTAGAAAAATTTGAAGAGTAAATAAAAAGGTTGCATTAATAAGGATTAGATATGGAAAATTTTTTAGAAGAATATGGTCTTGAGGTGGTTGTTGGAATGATTATCTTTTCAATGTCCATTATTTTACTTAGGGTTGTTTATTTTGGTTTTATAGGTAAATTTATTTCTTCAAATTGGTATGATTTTTCTTCGTTTTTTGGGGTATCTATTGGCTTTATAGTATTCTTTTTGCTACAAAAATTTGAGCTTTCATGGGAAGTATCCTTTGGTGTGGCTTTTATATTGGGTTTGTTTGCTAGCACCCTTTTTAATGTTTTGGCTAAATCAGTTTTTGATAAAGCGTCTGCAAAGAATTTAACTGAAGATGTTCAGGAGTTTGAAAAGAATGACTCACTTTAATAGTTTTATATTTTTTTGTTTCCTTTGGAGATTATAAAGAATATAAAAATGGGTAAGCATCATAAAAATCTTTTAAATAATCTTGCTGAACTTAGAATGGCAAAGGGCTTAACACAGCAAGCTCTGTCTGAAAGTGCAGAAGTTTCAAGAAAAAGCATTAATGCTATTGAGAATGGAATATATGTACCATCAACGGTATTAGCATTAAAGATTGCACAAACCCTTGGCTGCTCTGTGGAAGATATTTTTAAGTTGCCAAAGCCCTAGTGAGTAAATTTATATTGGTATCTGTGATAAGCGCCCTGTCTTTCTCTTTATTTTTCTAAGGCTTTATTTTTTTCTATAACTACCATGCCAGCAGATGCATGCATAGAATCGCCCATTAAGAAAATGACATTATAAAACGTAAAGTTTCCCTATCACTAATGCAAATGAAAACAAAACTATACATCATTGGTGGTAAAATACACCATGCAAATAACAGAGGTAAAATTTTCATAATTCTTAACTTATAATTTTATAAGTGGGTTGTGCTCAACCCTGTCAGGGATATTTTCTGCTCCTGGAACCTTTCTAGCAATCAAGAATGGCTTAAGGGCTTCGATTGCTTTTGGCTCATCATAATGCCCAATACCAGGATGGAGATGGTGAATAAAATGAAGTTGCATTGAATGATTTAGGTATCTTGGCATCCAGTGGCTCCAAAATTTTGTATCTTTATATCTACCTGTATCCATTTGATAATGAGGATACCAGCTAAAGAAAGTAGAGAGATAAATAATTCCTATCTTGCTTGGCAACCACCATAACAGCAGTGCCTCAAGAGGAAACATCACAACAAGAATTAAAAGAATAGCTCTGTACGCCAATGCTACAGTCACCCCTTTATCAAACGATTTGATAAACGCTTTGTCATCTTTGTAAATTTCAGCTATTGCTTCATATTTCGTTATTCCAGCCTGAGTAGCCACAATAACATCCCATATTGATTTAGCAGATGCAGTGTCATAATCTGGATCTTTTTCGGGGTTGTTTGTATAGGCGTGGTGTTTCATATGTGTACATCTCATTAAGTCATGAGGAAACATTAAGGTTATTAAGGTGTAGTGGCTTACAAAAGAATCAATCCAGCGCCTCTTTGGGTTTCCTCTTGAAAAATTGCCATGCTGGGCCTCATGTGAGGGCAAATATGCAAAACATGCACAGACAATGGCAATTAAAGAACCATAAAATAGAGAAATATAGTCATAAATAACCAAAGGCCATAAAGCAAGCCATATGGTTGCCTGCCCAACGCCAATTAACATCATGTCCCATTGGAATCGTTTTGAAAAAGTTCTAGCAATCTCCTTCTCTTTTTCAAAAGAAAATTCTTCCGGCATTTGCTTTAGGCCTTCCATAACCAAGTACCTCTAATTTTTGCAATAAGCCCTAAAGCCAAACCGCATAAATACCATATAGGTGAGCTGAGCATGACTTCGAATTGAATTGCAATTGCATTGAAAACACTTCCCCAAAAAATTAGGCCAAACCAAACCATGTTCCAGTTGGAAATATGATTTGTAAGTATTTCTTTTAATTTATCCACTATGTAATGCTAATACAAAGTGGTGCAGATTGTCACTTTATAAATTTTATCAAGGGATTTGCAAATATAAAGGGGTCTAAAAGATTCTATTTTTTTAATTTTGTGCTTTTAAAAACTGCTAAACAAGTTGCGACCCATAGAACGAGATAAAGAGGAAGGATGTGTTCCGTTCCAATTCCAAAAAACATCTCTCCAGATAAACTCCCTATAACGAGAATTCCTTGAAGTAACACAAGTGTTTTTATTGATATATTAAATTTCATCTTTGTTCCTCAAAAACTGTTACATACAAAATCATTCGACAGTCACAGTTTAAGTTTGAACAGAGAATAAGATTTTTGAATCTCTTATCAAACATCATATAAAACTTCTTGTACTTATCTTTCATTATTATCCAAATAATATCTCATGAAAAAATCTTCCTGGCATCAAAGTAAATGCACCAGCAATCAAAAGTGCCCCAACGTAGACACCAATCATAGAGTACATATGTGCGAACTTATATCTTTCTATTTTTGTATTTTTAAATTTCTTTATATTCCAAATTGAGTAAATCAATGACCCAATAGTCCATGGTATTAAAAGATGAATTAATGAATATTGACCGGGATTAATTGTTTGAATAAATATTGCTGTCAAAGAAACTATTATTAAAAAAGTTACCCAGATTCGTCCGAGTATTCTATGTTGCTTTGTGCCCTTTTTGGTTAGTAGGATGTAAAGACCAAGTGGAACTGCAAGTAATGCTAACGTTGCATGAGCATAAATTATCTGCATTTTTTATACCGCAATTCTCTGTTCAAACTTACTCCACCGTAGCTAATTAAGGTAAACCGAATTAAGAATATACACTGTTTCTGCAGTGTTTGAGAATGTTGAAGTTTAGTTGCATGAATTGCTCGTCTTTTTTCAGATTTATATTCCAAGCCATGCTAGCAATGCTATTGATCCCATTAAAATAGCTCCTGGCATCTTTAAAACCTCTCTATTTCCAGTACCAAGTATAAAGAAATAAGCTGCTCCCAATACATTCATGTAAATTATTGGATAAGCAGCAATGGCAAATTCAGGATTATATGCAATGTAAATTAAAGTGCAGGAAGTTATAAACAGAAAAATGGTGTGGAATTGCCACGAAAACATACTTAAAGTTTTTCCCAAAGACTCTAGGTCACTTTTATTTATATTTGTTTTATATATTTTGCCGCCAACAAAACCATGAAATATAACACCAAGAAAAGAAAGAATTGCACCTGAAATTAAAAACCAATTTTGCATAATTTTATTCTGCCATAACTCCATATAAATGTCTTATGAACAAATATAAATAATTGCAATCGTTCTTATAAACTTCTTATGACTTCCACTAACACGAAAAAATAGGTGAAATTTTTGGACTAGTTTTTACCGGGATGTATTTTTGGCGATTTTTGAAACCCATGCAGAATGCGGGATTAAAATGAAAGACTGGTTAAACTTACTCCACTGT
>Ga0213868_10002109_pt1 | contig 19120 bp, 13 predicted proteins | sample PICome_9_FD_160087 | JGI IMG/M metagenome (GOLD analysis project Ga0213868, IMG submission 160087) | Coastal seawater microbial communities near Pivers Island, North Carolina, United States - PICO127 | ecosystem: Environmental > Aquatic > Marine > Coastal | place: USA: North Carolina...
GCACTCATTAAGCCCCTCGCGGGTCCCCTTACCGCATTCCCATTCGAACTCGGCCGAGATCCTTCGCTCCAGTCATCATTGGCAGCAATTGGCACCGACTCGGAATACAGTTCAATCCAAGGATCTGCCAGGGTTTCAGAAACTCCACGGTCACCCAAGGCTGGTCCGAGCACTCTGATCAGGACTCGTTTAGGCTCGAATCCTGAAACCACAAAACCGGCAATCAAGGGACTTTCTTGTCCCTTTACTTTACCTCTCGTGGATACATTGAACAGAGAGGGCTCTGATTCGCTTGGGTCATCGAAAATCTCAAAAAGTCCATCACCTTCACCTCCATTAGAATCGAGGAAAACCGTGTAGAGCCCGGGATCTAATTCCAAAAGCATCGCCGCGTCCATACTCTCGGAAGGAAGCGGAGAAGCCTGTACTCGGTTCGAAAACTCAATGAGCTCCTCCAAATTGGGTTGGCTACTCCAAAACTCATTAACCGCGATTACCTCACTTCCACTAAAAATCCTGATTCGCGGATTCTGAAGAAAGTTTACCACTCCTCTATTTTCTAACTCAGGCCCTAAGCCTCTAATAAGCACGGTTCTTGGCTGAGTTCCAGCAAGGACAAAGCCACCAATTAATACATTCTCCACTGAGCTGGAAAAACCTCTCGTTGAGAGGTTCACGTATCGGTTTACTGGATCAAGGTTACTTTTTCGTAGATAAATGCTACGGGCTTCATCTCCAACGCTAACCTCACCTCTAACTCTCCCATTTCCTGAGTCTATTCTTCCCAAGATTGTTGCACCGTCGTTAAACAAAAGGCTAAAAGTTCCATCTTTGGATACAACCCCTTGGGCTAATTCGGATTGAGCGCCTGTTTGCCAAAGATACGCTTCTCCGTTTTGCAAAACTTTGAGGTCTAAAGATCGTCCATCATCACCGATAGCACCTCCAGAATAGAAGCCATCAAAACCAGTTGCCAAGTTGTTCGGTTTAATGTTACTGCCTGAAAAAGTAACGTCCGAATCCTCGATCTGGCCAACGATCTCTCCATCAATCGTACCCGTAATTCGAAAAGAAAGAAAAGGATCTGTCTCAAAATCTCCAAATGGATCGATTGAAATGGGCTCCCGAATTCTAAATACTTCGACATCTTCATCAAATATAGTGATATTTCCCATGCGCCGCCCTCCCTCTACCTCCACCCAAAGGGTTCCGCCTGTAGAAGTAGTTCCCGTATAAACCCCCGGTTCAATTTTGGGAGGATCGCTTACTAAATCGTATCTATAATAACGAACGGCGAAGGAGCTGGAGGCCTTTAAAACAATGCTCGTATTTAAATTTTCTGGATTCCGCACTTCAACAGAGAATCCATCCGCATCGCCCAACGACACTCCGATCGAATCATCAACGAGGCTCCATTGAAAATCGGCATTGGGGGCATTGCCAGAAGCATCCCTCAAGCCCAAGGAAACTGAATCACTCGAAACGCTATCAGGCAGTTCCGATATCGAATAAGCATCCCAAACTGCAGACGCATATCGAGCAGCTAGCAAAGAGACTTCCTCTTTAACTACTAGACGATTATAGACTCGAACCTCGTCCATTTGGCCATCCCAGGCCCGAGTTCCGTCCTCACGATCCCCGAGATAGGCTTCACCACCTCCAATCGTCTGCTCACCAACGGGAATCCTCTGCAACCGCACCTTTTGCTCCACTCCATTTATATAGAGCTTCGGTGCATTCGCCGTTTCTCTACTATCGTAACTCGCTAGGACGTGCATCCACTCGCCTTCAAGAACCGTATCTGGTGGTGAATTCCAAACTCCGAAGTCTTCTGTCCGATTAGAATAGAATTTCAACGTATTCGCATTACCGTCAGGCACATCCGAAATTCCTCTGGTTGAAAAATAGAGGTAGTAGTCCGGCATGTTAATGATTCGCGGATGGGGACTTGATAATAAGTCATCCGCTTTCACAAACGCAGACAGTGTGACGATCGGCGAGAAACTTGCGTTAAACCGGGCAAAACTGGAGGTACCATCGAAGTCTACACCACGATCTAGTGGCGTATCCACGCGTGTGGCGCCTACAAGCTCCGCATTACCGTTTCCAACGCTATCCACTAGCAGGGTTCCATCCTCTCTAAAGTTCCACGAATGGAGTAGACCTGCAGTCACATCAGCTATCGCTCCTGGATCCACAACCACTATCTTCTCAAGCTCTCTCACTATCCCAAGTTTCTCTGCGGTAAATCTAAAACGATACACTCCCGGAGAGCTGAATTGAATCGAATAGGTTCGATCGGAAATCTCTTGAATCCGGACCTCACTTTCCGCCCCTAGATACTCAAACGCTACATCCGCGTCGCCTGATGCCTCTAACTTAAAGTCGACCGTGAAATCACTATCAGGTAGAAGGATCAAGTGTGGCTCATGGCCTTTGACTGAGAGCGTGTGTCCCGCTAAATCCTTTTCTAGCATCGCAAGCAAATCGAGTCGTCCCCCAGTCGAAATTTTTCCTGATAAGCTTTCCAGCGGCTTTGCAGTATCAAAAACTCGCTGACGCATTTCGTTCGCCGACAGTCCAGGTTCGTATGTCGCTAGCAAAGCTATTGCACCCGCAACAATCGGCGATGCCATAGAGGTTCCCGTCAGGGACTCATAATCGTCGTCAAGGTAGGTCGAATACACTTCTTGACCCGGTGCGGCGATATCGACACTTTCAATACCATAATTCGAACCGAAAGACAGGTCGTCTCCTTGTGTGGAATTGGCTACAGAAATAATGTTTGCCTCTGGAAATCCTGCTGGATACTGGGAGCTACTCGCCGCATCTATATCCTCGCCAGCGTTTCCCGCTGCTGCGACAAAAACGATTCCGATGTCCTCATGGACTTGAATCTCGGCCCTCGCGACGTTATTCGGGGAGCTCGACCCGTAAGAATTGTTAGTAGCGACTATATTTACTCCTTTCTGTTTCAAACTCGAAACATAGCGTAACGCTTCCGCGATAGCGGAGCTTGAAAGTCCCGTATTATCCCCAACCTTAAGAGGTAGCACCTTGATATTCCAACCAACACCCGTCGTCCCTATTCCGTTATTTCCCCTTGCCCCCACTATTCCCGAAATGTGAGTACCATGTCCGGTCTCATCATTCGGATTCGCATCGTCATCGAGGAAATCCCATCCTCTCACATCATCAATAAACCCATTACTGTCATCATCGATTCCATTGTTGGGAATCTCGTCCGTATTCATAAAAATATTTTCAGCCAAATCTGGGTGCGAGGTGAGGCACCCCGTGTCAATAACCGCGACAACGACATCATCTTCACCAGTTGAAAACTCCCAAGCATCTGGGGCTCCAATCTGATCAAGGTGCCATTGGAGAGAGGGCAAATATTCCGCTGGTTCCGCTGAAACAAAATGCAGATCGTCCCGCGAAACGACTGTATTCGGGAATTTCATGCGCAGTCCGCTTAGCAGATTGCGATAGCCTGAAACACTAGGCTTAAGAAGCTTTATCTGAACAAAGCTCGAGAGTCTTGATTTCCTCGATATGAAACCATCCGCTAGTTCTAAGTATTCTTCGAGAGCTACTTTATTCACAAATAGCGGGTTCTCATCAAATATCACTTCATCCCCGACTGAGGCGTACTGATTAACTAACGACAGTTCGCCTCCGAGTTCTTTTTCATAAATTTGCTCAACGAGCACCAGACGTTTTCTATCTGCACCACTTTCAACTAGAAAATAGGCAACAACTCTTTCCTTTTCCGAACCTGTTGATTCAATTAGTTTATCAATGACCCGACTGTTTTCAAAGCGGCCTGTTGGAACAAACTGTTCTTCGATTAATCCGCTGTAATACTTCGCATCCTCTTCTATGGAATGGCCAATAGAGTCCCGCTTTGTGATTTCGCCCTCTTCAATATGAGACTCAACGAATTCTCTAATTTGATCGGGCAATTCGACCTCAGTCCGGACCCACGACCAATAGGCTAGGACCAAAATTGTGGCGGTGATCGAGATTGCTAGAAACTTTCTTCTCATCTAATTCCGCTCTTTATTCAGTCTGGTTAATTCAAACAGATCAAGGGACCTGACAAAAAGGTTATACGCTCATAAGGCAATTTCGTATTCAAAAAAGCCGCGAGCATAAACTCGCGGCTGATTAAATTTGATCTGTTGTTTCAGACAGGACCTAAAAAAAGCGATCGGTCCGTGTTCCTCAACTCGATTCAGACTCGGAAGCGGACACCTCTGCCTTCTCTATGCTTGTGAACGTGAGTTTGTCTCCATCGCGGTCAATCGCCACACAATCCTCTTCGTTGATTTCACCGCCAAGCAAGGCTTCAGCTAATGGATCTTCAAGCAATTGCTCGATCGCCCGACGAAGGGGTCTCGCGCCATACTTCTCATCGTAACCCGTATCGATAATGAGTTCTTTCGCGTCTTTCGTCAGTTCAATTGAGATCTTCTTTTCAATCAATCGAAACTGCACTTTCGCAATTTCCAGATCCACGATTTTGAAAAGGTGCTCCCTCTCCAAACTATGGAAAACGATGAGATCGTTAATCCGGTTTAGGAATTCAGGCTTGAAGGTTTTCTTCGCCTCTTCGGTAACGTTCTCCTTGATAGACTCATAATCGTTACCCAGAGATTTGGCAGCTCCAAAGCCCATCTTAGTCTGACGCTGAATGGCGGCTGCTCCAACGTTGGTCGTCATGATTATTATGGTATTACGAAAGTCGATTTCTCGACCTAAGCTATCCGTAAGACGACCCTCTTCGAAAATCTGAAGCATGATTTGGACAACATCTGGGTGAGCCTTTTCAATTTCATCGAAAAGCACAACGGAGTAAGGCTTGCGGCGAACCTGCTCGGAAAGCTGTCCCCCTTCTTCGTGGCCGACATATCCAGGAGGCGAACCTATCATACGCGAAACGGAAAACTTCTCCATGTATTCAGACATATCTACCTGAATAATCGAATTCCTGTCGCCAAACATTTTTTCAGCAAGTGTTTGAGCAAGGAAGGTTTTTCCCACTCCGGTCGGTCCAAGGAACATGAACGCTCCTATTGGACGATTCGGATCCTTCAAATCTGCCCGACTCCGACGAAGTGCTTTTGCAATCGTTGAGCACGCCTCATCTTGACCAATAACGGTCTGTTGAAGTTCGGTAGCCAATTGAAGCAGACGTTCTGTCTCCTTCTTTTCCATACGGTTCAGTGGAATTCCAGTCCAGTCAGCCACGACTCTCATCATGTCTTCTTCGTCCACCGTGATTCGGTTTTCTTCGCGACTCTTCTTCCAGTCTTCCAAGACACTTTCTTGCTTAACTCTAAGCTGCTTCTCCTCGTCACGAAACTTAGCAGCTTCCTCAAAATGCTGCTTGCTGATGGCCTCTTCCTTTTTCGCACAGACTTCTTCAATGGTCGTGGTCAACGACTCTATTTCCGGAGGTCTTGCCAAAGAAGAAATTCGGGCCTTCGAACCCGCCTCATCCATAATATCAATCGCTTTGTCCGGGAGGAACCGCGCGGTGATGTAACGTTCGGAAAGCTTCGCAGCCGCCTCTAGCGCCTTATCTGTAAAAATCGCCTTGTGGTGCTCCTCGTACTTATGGCGGATACCTTTTAAAATCAGTATGCTGTCTTCCACGCTCGGCGCATCGACTTGAACGCTTTGGAAACGTCGATCCAGAGCACTGTCTTTTTCGATGTACTTGCGGTATTCGTTCAGGGTGGTCGCCCCAATACATTGGAGTTCACCTCGCGAAAGCGCAGGCTTGAAAATATTAGACGCATCCATGGCGCCTTCAGCGGCACCCGCACCGACGATCGTATGGAGTTCATCGATAAATATGATGATATTCCCAGCTCTTTTGATTTCGTCCATCACGGCTTTTATCCGCTCTTCGAATTGTCCGCGGTATTTTGTACCAGCGACCATGAGAGCCAAATCAAGCGTAATTAGACGCTTGTCTACGAGTATTTCTGGGATGACGCCACTTGCGATTTCAAGGGCAAGTCCTTCTACAATAGCCGTTTTGCCAACTCCTGCTTCCCCGATCAGAACAGGATTGTTCTTCGTCCGACGACACAAGATCTGTATCACACGGCGGATTTCTGACTTTCGACCGATCACCGGATCCAGTTCACCATTCTTGGCAAGCTCGGTTAAGTCCCTGCCAAAGGCCTTTAATGCAGGTGTCTTGGTGTCCTTCTTTTCGTCTCCAGATTGACCTCTTGGAGCCGCAATCGCATCTTCCGTTTCACCTGAGAATTGAGGGTCCAGTTCTCTTAGAATTTCGTTGCGCGTGCGTTCGATATCGACGTCAAGCGATTTAAGAACCCGTGCTGCCACGCCTTCCCCTTCACGTAAAAGACCCAACAGAATATGCTCTGTCCCTACATAGCTGTGATTGAGCGCCTTCGCTTCCTTTCCAGCCAGTGCGAGCACCTTCTTCACTCGAGGCGTATAAGGGATGCTTCCGGAAGCTTTTCCCTCCGGTCCCGAGCCCACTTGCTTTTCTACCGCGCTTCGAACGGTTTCCAGATCGAGGCCCATTTTCTGGAGAACACTAACCGCTACTCCCTGGCCCAACTTAATAAGGCCCAGAAGAATATGCTCGGTTCCCACGTAATTGTGATGGAATCGGTCCGCCTCTTTCCTCGCAAGAGCGAGTACTTGCTGTGCGCGAGGGGTGAAATTGTTCATAGGTTCCATAAAATTCTATTCCTTTTCTCCTTTGCTTGAATCCGCCTCCGATGAGTCTTCCCGCTTCTCACTTTTATCCATAGTAAACACCGGTCTTTCGACATTCTCAAACTGTTTTCTTAAATATTCAGACCGGAAAGCGTCGCGTTCATTCGTATCGATGGATTTTCCGGCGAGGTGTTGTATGTGCCCCGGTTGACATTCGATAAACATTCGGTCGACTGTGTTCCTCGTTTCTTCAGCGAACATTTCAAGATCGACACCGAAACGGACGAGTGAAGCTAAGTTCATGCACTCACTAGAGCTGAGCAGGTGGCTGTTCTGAAGAATTCCGTAGGCACGGCCAATCTTGTCGAAAAGCTTGTTGGGGTCTTTTTCCAAGATTTTCTCCCTCGCATTCATTTCTTGATCAATGATCGTCTTCAAAACCGATGAAAGGCGCTTTATGATTTCCTCTTCAGACTCGCCCAAGGTGGTCTGGTTCGAAATCTGGAAAATGCTGCCACTCGCATCAGACCCTTCGCCAAAAAGACCGCGCACGGCAATTCCGAGCTGATTGACGGCCCGAACGACTTTCTCCATTTGATTGGAAATCACCAGTGCCGGCAAATGCATCATCGCTGAAGCGCGCATTCCGGTGCCAACATTAGTCGGACAGGCGGTCAGAAATCCAATGCGGGACGAAAACGCGTAGTCGAGCTCATCTTCGAGAGTGCTATCTACAACATTTGCAGAGTTCCAAGCTTGTTTGAAACGATAGCCCGATTTGATGACCTGAATCCGAAGATGATCTTCCTCATTGATCATGACGGAAACCGACTGGTCTTTGCTTATGACGACCCCCGCTTTTTCTGGAGCGCCAGATAGCTCGCGACTGATTAGATGACGCTCAACTAAAATCTGTTTTTCCAGTTCAGAAAGTTCCTCAACCTCTGCGGTGATACCGCGCTTCATTTGGTTTAGCGACGCCACAGCGGGCAAACATGTCTCAAGTACCTGAGTTCGCTGAGGCAGTTTGGCCCAACCTGGAAAAGGAGTTTCACTCAAATTTCGGGCCAATCGAATACGCGTCATCAATACGACCGGGCACTTCTTAGCGCTCCCTTCAGTCATCTCTGACTTGCCGTCAAATATACTTTCAATCAGCATATCACTTAAGCGGTTTCCTCCGCGTTCTTGGCCTTTTTCAATTCAAGGATTTGATCCCTGTATCGAGCCGCCTCTTCGTAATGCTCCTTTTGAATCGCCTCATCTAAATCACTTTCTAAAGTGCTAAGTCGGTCTTCGAAGCTCTTACGCTCGACCGCACGCCCAGGCACCTTGCCCTTGTGTTTGTCCCCTCGGTGCATCCCCGCTAGAGCGGACGAAAGAAGAGGCCCAAAGGTCTCGTAGCAGTGCTCGCACCCCAAACGGCCGGTTTTCTTGAACTCCTTCTGCGTGTATCCGCATTCCGGACATTCTTCGAACGAATCCAACGCTTCCGACAAGCTCTCACTCCCCTCCTCTGGCTTGACCAGGAGATCCGCCAGAGAGTATCCGTTTGGATCCGTAATGCCCTTCGATTCAGCACACGATTCGCAAAGATCTATCTTGTGAATCTGGTTATTGAGAATCTGCGTCAGATGTACCGTTGCAGACTCGTCGCAAAGATCACATTTCAGATGTTTGGCCATGTATTATTGGTACCTTAGTTTATCCTTAAAATCCAAGGGTAAAACCCCCCCTTTGATACAAATTACAATGCACGAGACGTGCCAACAAATACATCGATTGAAAATTCGCTGACGAGAAGCCCAAAACAAGGCAATTGTGCGCTGCCCTGCACCAGCTTTTGATTCTTTTTTGACACTAATATTTAAGAGTTGCAGTTATGCCTACCCCACAGGGCAATTTTTTCCCGCCCTCCGAAGCATTTCAAATTACTCGAGCATCGTGCCCCGAGTTGAAACCTCCTCATGAAACGCCGCATGTAAGCTTTGAGTCACTGGGCCCGGATTTCCCGTCCCGATTACGCGGCCGTCCAAATTGACTACTGGGATTAGCTCCGCTGCGGTACCCGTCAAAAAGCACTCTTCCGCATTCCATATTTCATGGCGGGTCAAGTTGCATTCCTTGACCCGAATATTCGCTTTTTCTGCCAGTTCGATAACGGCACTCCGCGTAATTCCCCTCAATGCCCCGTTCGACACATCTGGCGTATAGAGCGTACCTTTGTGAATGATGAAAATATTGTCACCCGTACACTCGGCCACGTAACCTTGGTCGTTCAACATAATAGCCTCCAACGCTCCGTGTTGGGCCGCTTCCATTTTCGCCAGTATATTATTCAGATAGTTAAGTGATTTTATGGCAGGATTCAAGGCAGCTGGACCCGACCGACGCGTAGGTACGGTTACAATTGAAAGCCCTACTTTATAGTGAACCTCAGGGTAGAGCCGGATCGTATCCGCAATGATGATGACTGATGCGTGTGAGCAGGAAGCGGGAGAAAGCCCAAGATCCCCTTTCCCGCGAGTCACTAGCAACCGGATATAGCCATCCTCGATACCATTTATTTTGCAAGACTCACAAATCGCCTTCGACAGTTCTTCAGGAGCCATGGGGATGTTCAGCAAAATGTCTTTGGCGGAATACCAAAGCCGTTCAAGGTGCTCGTCTAGACGGTAAATGCACTTCCGGTAAACGCGAATTCCTTCAAAAATGCCGTCTCCATACAGGAGGCCATGATCGAATACCGATATTTTTGCGTCGTCTTTGTCAACAAAGGCTCCATCCAGAAAAACTTTCATCCGCCCTATATCTGGTAGTTCAAGTCCAGCTTGCAAAGAAATTCTGACCGATGGAGAGAAATGCTTTGAGTACACCCGTTTTACGGGCAACATCAGGGAATCCACTAGAGAGCCATAAGAAAAACATCCGACCTAATCCTACTACCAATACGGTTAAGGTGTAAATTCACTCAATCTTACTTGAACTATTGCCCGTTCGGCCTGACCTTTATACGCCTCCGGAATTACTCCAAGAATGGATCAACCGACAAAGCTCAATTAAATTTCCTAAATGAAGAACCGTAACTCAACGCTCGCGCGATCGGAAGGTTTCACTTTAATCGAGGTTCTTACTGTAATAGCGATCATCGCGATTCTATCCGCAATTCTAGTCCCGACGGTTACACAAATGCGTGAAACCGCGAGGAAAACCAAGGACCTCAACAATCTGAGACAAATTATCAACGCTTCACTTTTGTTCGCTAGCCAGAACAGCGAGCGATTTGTGAGCCAAAACAGCAGTGTAGACTCAGATGGAAGAATATTAACAACTGGCGGCTCAGGCGATCTTGACGACGTTATTGCCACTTTAGCAGCCGGTGCGGGCCTGAACGAATTAAATACGTGGGTAAGTGACAGTGATGGAGCAGCTATTCAGTTGAATGGACCTGTTCCGGCACTTACTGGAGCCATGGGGTCTGTTACTCTAAACACAGCTTTGACCGGTCAAACTGTCTCTTACGAATACGCATTAAATCTTACGACAGCTTCCCCATCCACCACCCCTTTAGCCTTCTCCCGAATGGCAGATAGCTCAGCATCTGAATGGGGAGAAAACGATATTTATGGCATCGATGGTGGCCATATTGCTTTCATAGGTGGTAACGTTTCATGGTACGAAACTCTAAATGGGAATCTCGTAAATGGTGTTGGATCTACTGCAAACAATTTAGACGCGGCATTCGCATCTGTGCCTGGACTTCAATCTCCTGGGACGATCTCTATTGCAACGAATCCTCCTCCTCCCCCTCCTTGATTCCATAAAAGCACTTCCCCCAAGCTCCTCCACCTTTCGTGGGTTAGGGAGCTTTTTTATTTCCGTGTTTTGACCGCCGTTTTCCGATTGGGATAGAAGGTCCTGCACAAAGGGCAAACAGTCCCGTCGCACCCTCTTGCAGTGCAATGCTCCCGTCCGTAATAGATAATCTGCAAATGCAGCGCGTTCCAACGCTCAATCGGGAAAAGGGCTTTTAAGTCCCTCTCTGTCTGATCAACGTTTCGTCCCTTCGTAAGCCCCCAACGCTGGGCCAGTCGATGGATATGCGTATCCACCGGAAACGCCGGGTGACCAAATGCTTGGGACATGACGACCGAGGCGGTCTTATGACCGACTCCGGGTAATGCTTCCAAGTCATCGAAACAAGCCGGCACTTCACTGTCGAACTTATCGACCAGTATCTGAGAAAGATCCCTTATCGCCTGAGACTTTCGGGGAGACAATCCGCAAGGTCTAATGATTTCCCGAATCGCTTCCACCTCCACCTTTGCCATATCCAGTGGATTTTCTGCCAGTTTCCATAGAGCTGGGGTCGTCTTATTTACCCGAAGATCCGTGCACTGCGCAGAAAGCAGTACCGCTACCAGCAACGTATACGGATCCTTGTGGTCGAGAGGAATTGGCGGATCCGGATAAAGCCGATTCAATTCCCTATCCACAATAGCAGCTCTCTCTTTTTTCAGCATAGCCGACCTTACTGCCAACAAACAGGAATCACGCAACGGCTTTTTAGATGTTGAATGGTCGCCCCTCCGAAATGGCGAGCGCTTCCCCTACACCTTGTTGGTCACCCTCTTGGCTAGATTCTCTGCGGCATAGCGCGAGTGCTAGCCCTGCGAACAGATTTCCATCCATTCAAAAGCACCCCGAAAATATCTATTCACATTTCATATTGATTTGCCTTTCCGCCGTTCTACTCTACGATTCATGCCACTGATGCAGGAGACTTCCGCCATGATCAACCCATCGAGTCAAGAGCTGGAAAAGAAGGATACCTTCCCACGTCGACATATAGGGATCACCGATAACGAAGCTTTAGAAATGGTCCAAACGCTCGGGTTCGATTCGCTCGATTCGCTTATCAATCAAACGGTTCCTTCAAACATCCGGATCTCAGGAATCGACGGCCTGCCCAGTCCAGCAGGTGAGCATGACATGCTTGCTGAAATTAGAACGATCGCCTCCAAAAACACCTCCATCAAATCGCTCATTGGTCTTGGATATTCTAATACGATCACACCGCCTCCAATCCTAAGAAACATCCTAGAAAACCCAGGCTGGTATACACAATACACTCCTTACCAGGCCGAGATTTCCCAAGGCAGAATGGAATTGCTTTTGAATTTCCAGACAATGGTCTCAGACCTTACCGGAATGGACATCGCCAATGCCTCCCTTTTGGACGAAGGCACTGCTGCAGCGGAAGCGGTGACGATGGCGTACGGGCTCAATGGTCGACCCAACAAGAAGACAGTGCTCATTTCGTCCTCATGCCATCCTCAAACGATTGAGGTCGTGCAAACGAGAGCCGAGCCACTTGGCATTGCCACCCAAGTGGTCGACCTCAGCAGTCAGATCGAACTGAATGGTGCATTCGCAATTGTACTCCAGTATCCGGATACATTTGGAATTGCCGAGGACTTTTCAAAACTGGCCATGAGAGCCGACGAGAACAAAGCCCTAGTTATTGCGTGCTGCGACCTTCTTTCGCTTACCTTGCTAAAACCTCCGGGAGAATTCGGGGCTGACATTGCTGTCGGGTCTGCCCAACGTTTTGGAGTACCAATGGGTTTTGGCGGTCCGCATGCGGCATTCTTTGCTACCAAAGAAGCCCATAAACGAAAAATTCCTGGTCGCATCATTGGCATATCCAAGGACTCAGACGGGAACCCCGCCCTTCGGCTAGCCTTGCAAACGCGAGAGCAACATATTCGCAGGGACAAGGCGACTAGCAACATTTGCACTGCTCAAGTCCTTCTGGCGAACATCGCAGCCGCATACGCCATCTATCATGGTCCCACAGGACTGAAGGCGATTGCCGAACGTATTCGCAAAATAACGCTCACATCCATTCACCTACTGAAAGAATGGGGATTCTTTGTTGAGGATGGTGAACGTTTTGACACAATCACAATACAATCCCCTCTTTCAAAAACGGACAATGTTATCCAATCCATCGAGAATTGCGGGTTTAATGTAAGAAAAGTCAGCAATGATACCATTGGTCTTTCCTTTGACGAAACGGTCTCCGTCGACGAAGCAGTATCGGTTCTCAATGCCTTTGATCCCGTTCGCTCGCTCACGGTTGATATTTTCGAAACCGCCGCTTCCTCCCTTACAGGTTCTATAACGCCCTCGCTCGAACGCGCCTCCCCCTTCCTCGAGCACGAAGTGTTCAACAAGCACCAGACAGAAACGGAACTTCTTCGGTATCTAAAACGGCTCGAAAACAAAGACTTGTCTTTGACGACTTCAATGATCCCGCTCGGTTCATGCACGATGAAGCTAAACGCTGCCGCCGAAATACAACCGGTCACCTGGCCCAAGTTTAGCAATGTACATCCATTCGCTCCCTCCCATCAGACTACTGGATACATTGAACTCATTAATCAGCTTGAAACCTGGCTGGCTAGAATAACAGATTTCGCCGCAGTTTCCATTCAGCCCAACGCGGGATCACAAGGTGAATACGCAGGACTGCTCGTCATCAGAGAGTTTCATCAAAGCCAGGGACATACCAACCGAGATGTTTGCTTAATCCCCACTTCAGCTCACGGCACCAATCCAGCGAGCGCTGTCATGGCTGGCATGAAAGTCGTGCCGGTTAGCTGTGATGGCTTAGGCAACATTAATGTGGAAGATTTAGAGAAAAAGGCCGAACTGCACCGCGAAAACTTGGCGGCATTAATGATCACTTACCCATCCACCCATGGCGTATTTGAATCCTCTATACAGGAAATTTGCCAAATTATTCACAACAATGGCGGACAGGTCTATATGGACGGAGCGAACATGAACGCCCAATGCGGCCTCACTAGTCCGGGTTTTATTGGAGCCGATGTCTGCCACCTAAACCTGCACAAGACATTTTGCATTCCCCATGGGGGCGGAGGACCTGGAGTGGGACCGATTGGAGTAGCGGAACACCTCAAGCCATTTCTTCCTGGGCACGGCCTCAACACGCAAGTGGGAGGAGAAAAGCCCATCGGAGCGATTTCCGCAGCGCCCTATGGAAGCGCTGGCATATTACCCATATCCTGGGCGTACATTCGGATGATGGGAAGCAGCGGACTCACCCAAGCCACTAAGATTGCGATCCTCAACGCCAACTACATGGCTAAGCGACTGGAGGCGCATTTTCCAATCGTTTACCGGAGCGAAAATGGACTCGTTGCCCATGAATTCATTATAGACTTCAGACAGTGGAAGGCGCTTGCCGGAATCGAAGTTGAGGATGTCGCCAAACGACTGATGGACTACGGATTCCACGCACCGACAATGTCCTGGCCCGTTCCGGGGACCATGATGATCGAGCCAACTGAAAGCGAATGCAGAGATGAGCTCGATCGACTTTGCGACGCACTCATATCAATCAAATCAGAGATGGAACGAATTGCTAACGGCGAGTGGCCACAAGACAATAACCCCCTCAAAAACGCACCTCACACCAGTAGTCGAGTGGTATCCGACAACTGGAGCTCACCCTATGGCAGAGAGTTAGCGGCTTTCCCTACGACTTGGACTAGAGACTACAAATATTGGCCAACGGTCGGGCGAGTCGACAACGTCTTCGGCGATCGGAATCTAGTCTGCTCTTGTCTGCCCATGTTTCAATACGAAAGTGATTGATTCACTGACATCCAAGTTTTCAAGACCTTTCTGTCTGACACAATAAGAATATATCTATGGCATTCATTCAGTGCGATTTCTACTCAGAGATTCTCGGAACGCGAACATCGCTTAATGCAGTCATTCCTTTGCGTGATGAGTCCAGCCATGAACCTCCTCGAGAGATGCCTGAGCAATATCCGGTAATGTTTTTACTGCACGGATTGCACTCTAACTATTCCGCCTGGTCGCGCTACTCCTCAGTCGAACGTTACGCTAACGAAAAAGGGCTTGCAGTTGTCATGCCTGACGCTGGACGCAGCTTTTATACGAATATGCGTTATGGCTACCGTTACTTTGATTTCTTTTCCCAAGAGCTCCCAGAAGTAGCTAATCGCCTCTTTCCTCTTTCACGAGACAGATCCCAACGATTCATCGCTGGGCTTTCCATGGGTGGGTACGGCGCTTTCAAATTGGCACTCTCCCATCCCGAGCAATACGCCGCCGCAGCAAGTCTATCAGGAACGCTTTCGCTAACCCAGATTGAGGACCCCGACCCACTTCTGCCCGATTGGCCCATTATTTTCGGAGACAATTCGAAGATCTTACACTCAGAAGATGACCTGCTTTATTTAGCAAAACGCTACTACCAGCAAAAACAGTTCCCTTTACGCCTTTTCCAATGCTGCGGGACGGAGGACTTTCTCTACCAATCCAATCAACATTTTCTTAGGAACGGAAACGAATTAGGGTTGGACCTTCACTACGAGGAGAGTCCCGGTGGTCACGAATGGCAGTATTGGGACGAACAAATAAAAAGAGTTATCGAATGGCTTCCCATTGACAGTGGTGAACGTAAAACAGTCTGAAGCTAATCTCACTCCTTTCGCCACCACTAACTCCAAAACGTTCTACCTACCATCAATCTATGAACAAAAGCCTAGCTACTAACTCTATCGCAATCGTTGTCTGTATTATTGGATACGCAATGCCTGAAAGCAGCCTCCGTCCCTTCGTCGTCAGCGCGGGACTGTTTTCCCTTTCAGGCGCCCTCACCAATTGGCTAGCGATTCATATGCTTTTCGAAAAGGTGCCTGGGCTTTACGGCTCTGGCGTAATCGTCGCTCGGTTCCAAGAATTCAAAAGCAGCATACATTCGCTGGTAATGGATAATTTTTTCAATGAGGAAAACTTCAAGCAATTTGCCGATGCCGCAATTCATCAGGGGTTCACTTCTGAAACAATCGAATCCGTGGTCGATATGGACCAAGCTTTTGATGGTTTTCTGGATGTGATAGGAAAATCCAAATTCGGAAGCATGCTTGCCTTTGTGGGTGGACTAAAAGCTATAGAACCACTCAGAGAGCCATTCAAAGTCGAGTTTTCGGCCCGATTTGTCCAGATTATCGAGGATCTCGATCTCACCAAGAGCGATATGCATTTCGAGACCTTTCGCCCCACAGTCGAGAATCTCGTCCGGGGGAAGCTCGATCAATTGAAACCACAGGAAGTAAAAACCATTTTAGAAAAGATCATTCGCGAACACCTAGGATGGTTGGTCGTATGGGGAGGCGTTTTTGGGGGATTCATTGGCATATTGGCCGCTTTTACCAAAATCTGAATAGGAAACATTGCAGCTATTGCCCGAGTCCCATAACTCTACCACCACTTAAGAAAGTATTTCGAAAACCGAATATCTTATTCGAGGGAAAACGATTTAGAACATAAATACCTCAAAACATTGTGACTTGAAGTAAATCTCAGCCTTAGTCAGCTTACTAGAATCCATTACAAAGAACTGCAAAATGACCACTAGAATCTACATCGTCGACGACCATCCTCTAGTAAGACAGGGCTTGTCCCAAATCGTGGCTAGCGAGTCCGATATGGAAATTTGCGGTGAAGCTGAAGATTCACCTGCCGCGATTAGGGGAGTTGGAGAGGCCAATCCTGACGCCATCATCGTGGATATTTCGCTCAAGGGTGCCAACGGTCTTGAGCTTATAAAAAATCTTAAAGCCATTCACGAAGACATTCCCATTCTCGTGTTTTCCATGCACGACGAAACCATTTTCGCTCAGCGAGCCCTGAGAGCCGGTGCAAAGGGCTATGTAATGAAGAAGGAGTCTCCTTCCAAGATCGTAGATGCGATTCGAAAAATAATCCAAGGGGAGATATATGTAAGCCCTTCGGTCGCCGACCAAGTTCTGCATCAAATCGTTAATGGACCTGGAAACGTTTCAACTTCTCCCGTCGATCGATTGACCGACAGGGAGTTGGAAGTGGTCCAGCTGATTGGGCGAGGTCTTTCCAGCCGAGAAGTTGCAGAGAGCCTTCATTTGAGCGTTAAAACGATAGAATCACATCGTGCTCACGTTAAGGAAAAGCTGAGTCTGCGAAATGCCACCGAACTTGTCCAATTCTCTGTTCAATGGGTGGACCAGCAGGTCATGTAGCTATGCTAGTTCCGATTTCGGTCTAGAAAATGGCTCTTGGATTCTTATGCGTAACAGGCAAGTTGTCGCCTTACAATCGGCGGTGTCAATCTACTCATTCGTTGATTTAGAGGATACTACTCATACCTTAAGCATTTCTATTCAAGAGGCTTATGAGAATAAATATCCCGTTCGACAGACTCACCCCTTACCCTAAACCGGCTATACCCCGATTGATGCGACGCCCATTAAATACTATGATCCACGCAAACCTCAAAACGCAGCGTGGAACCACAATCAAACTCACCAAAGAAAATTCTCTTCATCGACGAGCAACCGATTTGTCGGCTAGGACTGGAATCCCTAATAGAACAATACCCTCAGTTTAAACTCCTAGGATTCGCTACGAAATTAGATGACGTCGAGCCTTCGTCCATTTCGCCTGACGTTATCGCTATAGACATCGTCGTGGCTAAAACCAATGGTATCGGAGTACTCAAGGATTTGAAACGAAAGTTCTCAAACGCTTCAATACTCGTGGTCACCTCCCAAGATGAATCCTTATTCGCGGAACGATGCCTAAGAGCGGGCGCACAGGGATTTTCGATGAAGACTGCGCCCCTAGAGGAGCTTATTCAGGCTCTTGATGATGTTTCCAGGGGTAGACTCTATCTGAGCTCTAAAATGAGGGCCCTCATACTGAACCGGATGAGCGGACATGAAGCTGAGAGAAGCCGATCCCGGTTTGAACGCCTTTCCGACCGCGAACTGCTGATCGTTCAACATATCAGTCAATCGATGGACAATCGAGAAATTGCTAAGCAAATGAAGATCAGCATCAAAACGATCGAATCTCATCGCTCTCGCATCAAGTCAAAGCTTGAGCTATCTAGTCCATCCGAACTGGTGAGATTCGCCATGCGTCTGCAAAATAAACCTTTCTAGACGGTTTTGACCAAACACCTAGGATCTTACCGAGAATAATCCAAAGTCATTCGTCGATTGTGCCATTCAGATCGATTTTTGTATTGCGCTGCCCAAAAAATCGATTCTTTTAACCCCTTTACGCTAGAGGACGGCGAGGCAATCGCCCTTCTCCGCGGAGCATTCAGGACCTTCCTGAGTAGTAGCGGTTAGCCCAGCGACGAGCTTGGCTAGCGATTTCCCTATCGGGCAATCTCCGTTTCCGTGATCTCAAAAACTAATATGCCACACAGCAAAGCAATCGATAAAACTAAAATCATCGGCGACTATAAGACGCACGAAACAGACACCGGCTCCTGCGATGTTCAAATCGCTCTTCTCAGTGCCCGAATTAATCATTTGACGGAGCATCTTCGCGCCAATCGCAAAGATTTCCACACCCGCCGCGGTCTGCTCGCCATGACTAGTCGACGCCGCAAATTGCTCAGCTACTTGAGAAAGAACGATCTTAGCAAGTACAACGAGCTACTGCAGCGCCTCAATCTACGCAAATAGTCGAAGCGGCCTCGAGCTGCTATGCTAAGTTGCCAACCGATCGCACCAACCAATCAGGTGAAACGCGACATTCCCAGAATCCGGGCCTGCATCCTCATCCATAAAATCTAGAGGATCGGGCCCTTTTTCAAAAATAGAAGATAAAACAAAAATTGCCTCTGATAGAAAACTTGGCAAACAGGGACATTTCCGAATGACATCGCTACTGGTCTCATCCGGAAATCTCTCTAAAACGCCATGTTTTCGTCGTTCGCGATAATGTAAGAAATATAATGATACAAAAACATAGTGTAACGATAGATGATCTAAACATGACCATCTCCACTGGAGACCTTGCCCAACTGGCAAGTGGATCCGTAACTGTAACCGTTGGCGAAACCTGTGTATTCGTTTCCGCCACGGCGGCTACCACCGTCCGAGAAGGCCAAGACTGGTTTCCTCTTACCGTCGCCTACCGCGAAAAGTACGCGGCTGCGGGACGCATCCCCGGTGGTTATTTCAAACGTGAAGCCCGGCCTACCGAAAAGGAAATTTTAACTTCGCGCCTTTGCGACCGCCCTTGCCGTCCGCTTTTTCCGAAAGGCTTTTTGAATGAAGTACAAATCATTGGCTTCCTTCTCTCAACGGACAAGACAAACGAGCCTGACATTTCTATGCTCAACGGAGCATCGGCTGCTCTAGCCATTTCAGACATACCTTGGAATGGTCCTATCGGAGCTGTGCGTGTTGGACGTATTGATGGCGAATTCGTCACAAATCCAACTTTGGAAGAGCAATATGCTTCAGAACTCGATCTAATCTATGTCGGAACTAAAACCGACATGCTGATGATC
>Ga0213868_10002110_pt1 | contig 19118 bp, 17 predicted proteins | sample PICome_9_FD_160087 | JGI IMG/M metagenome (GOLD analysis project Ga0213868, IMG submission 160087) | Coastal seawater microbial communities near Pivers Island, North Carolina, United States - PICO127 | ecosystem: Environmental > Aquatic > Marine > Coastal | place: USA: North Carolina...
AATTACTAACCGATGTCCTTCCATCCAAAAGCTCTGTATCTATTACCACCTCACTTCATTTAAGTAAGGAGTTATTCACTGATGCAGGATCAGGCACACTGGTTAAAGCTGGTCACAACATCTCTAAATATGATTGTATTGATGAAAATCAAACCAAATTCTTAAAAAGCATTTTAGAGTCATCCTTCAATGGCAAACTTGCTGCAAATTATTTCAATACTGGTAGAAAAAGTTACCTAATTAGTGAATGTGAAAGATCTGCAATTGTTCTATCAAATGACCATTCTGTTACTTACATGGATAAGTTCTCAGTCATCCCCTCTGCAAAAGGAGAGGGTCTTGGTAATGCGATGTGGAAGAAGATGATAAAAGAAAATAGAAAAATATTTTGGAGATCTGCATCAACTAATTCTATTAATAAATTTTATAAAGATGTTGCTGATGGGTTTCAAAAAATAGATAAATGGCATATTTTTTGGATAGGAATTGATGATTTAAATGAATTAGTGTCTTGTATACAGTTTGCATCAAAGCAGCCAAGGACAATTATCTATGATTAAGAATTTTAATATAGCGCTCTTTGGTGGGAGGGGCTATGTAGGTCAAGAAATCATTCAATTAATTAATATACACCCTAATTTTTCTCTAAATCGAGCTTATTCTTCAAGCTCTGCTGGAGAAAGAGTTTTAAAATATACTAAAAATAAAGACCTAAAATACTCACTACTCACAATAGAAGATATTAATCTAAATAATATAGATATTGTAATTCTGGCTCTTCCAAACGAACAGTCTTTTAAATATGTCGAGGTAATTAGAAAGGTTTCACAGTCAATTATTATTATAGATTTAAGCTCTGATCACAGGTTTGATGATGAGTGGGTTTATAGGATTCCAGAAATACATAATGATAGCCCAAATCCAAACATATCCAATCCTGGCTGTTATGCAACCGCTATTCAATTATCCGTGGCTCCCATTACTAATCTTATTAAAAATAAATTAGTTTCTATTGGTATTTCAGGCTATAGCGGAGCTGGATCTTCTCCAAATGATAAAAATGACCCTAAAAACCTTTCAGACAATATTATTCCTTACAAACTAGCAGATCACATTCATGAAAGAGAGGTTAGGGCACATAGCTATAAAGATATATTTTTTAGCCCTCACGTTGCTAATTTTTTTAGAGGCATTCTTATCACATCACATGTAGAGCTATCAGATGAAGTAGATCTTGATGCATTAATAAATTTATATAAAATTTTTTATAAAGATAAAAAGCTTATTACTATTATAAACAATGAACCTATGATCAATAACGTTGCAAATACTCATAATGCAATTATTGGAGGCTTTTCAATAGATTTATCAAAAAAAAATATAGTTGTATGTTGTGTCATTGATAATCTTCTTAAAGGTGCGGCAACTCAAGCAATTCAGAACTTAAATATTTCTTGCAACTTAGATAATTTAACAGGGATTAAACATGGCTAAAAAAATATGGAATGCTAACCAAGAAGACTCTTCTTCTGAAATTAGTTTGTTTTTATCTTCAGAGGATATTGAGCTCGATAAGTTTTTATTGCCATATGATATCGATGCAACATCAGCTCACATAACTGCTCTTCATAACATTGGCGTATTAAAGAAAAGTGAATTGTCTAAATTATTAAGATCATTAAGAAAGCTAAAAAAGGAATATCTTGCAGATAAATTCAAGCTTTCAGAAGAATATGAAGACTGCCATTCAGCAATAGAGTTTTATCTTACTGAGGTCCATGGCGATTTGGGTAAAAAAGTACATACTGGTAGGAGCAGAAATGATCAAGTTGCTGTAGCTATGAGATTATTTGCTAAAGAAAAATTAAAAGAACTTAATGGCTTGAATAAAGATATTGCCTCTGCTTTTCTAGATATGGCTATTAAATATGAGAACGATCCAATGCCTGGATATACTCATCTTCAAAGAGCTATGCCTTCCTCGTGGGGCCTTTGGTTTTCTGCTTATGCTGAATCATTTATCGATAATTATGATCTTATAAAGGCCACATATGATTGGATTGACTCGAATCCTCTTGGAACAGCTGCAGGTTACGGTGTAAATCTCCCTCTTGATAGAGAATCTACCAAAAAAGATTTAGGTTTTAATAGATTGCAGCTAAATAGTATGTATGTTCAAAATAGTAGGGGCAAATACGAAACACAAATTTTGAGTACAATTAAACAGCCTATGATGGATATCAGGAAGTTTTCTTGGGATATGAGCTTGTTCTTATCGCAAGAATTTAACCTTCTTTCAATTAATAAAAGGTATTCAACAGGATCATCAATAATGCCTAACAAGCACAACCCTGATGTTATTGAAATTATGAGAGCAAATTATTCTATTATTGCTGGATATGCATCAGAATTAGAAAACTTAATATCTCTACCAAGTGGTTATCATAGAGATTTACAGCTTACTAAAAGAGGTCTCGTTAGAGGCTTCAATACAGCTCTTACAACATTGAGCATTTTGCCTGATTTAATATATAGTATTCAAGTTAATAAAGAGCAGTCTATAAAGTTCATAGATGATGATATGAAAATGACTGATAGAGTTTATGAATTAGTATCTAAGGGAATGGCTTTTAGAGATGCTTATAATAAAATTAAAACCTCTAAGAAAGATGGCCAAGAAATTTCTGGTAAATTAATTAATTCATCACCTGGTTCACCAGGAAATTTAAATTTAAAAAACCTCAAAAAAAGACTCAAGAAGCAAAAGTAACTTTTATAAGTTAATATTATTTAACTTATGTTAGTACCTGAGAGATACAAATTGGTTGCTATGTCTTTTTTGGCAGTATTTATTTGTTACATAGACAGAGTGAATATCTCTGTTGCTATTATTCCAATGCAAGAACAGTTTGGTTGGACCGAGTCTCAAGTCGGTTTAATACTTGGTTCATTTTATTTTGGGTATATGTTCACGATGGCGCTTGGAGGGTTCCTGGCTGACAAGTATGGAGGCAAAATTGTTTTAGCCTATGGCGTATTTTTTTGGTCAATTTTCACTATCCTCACCCCAGCATTCGCATATAGTGGGTTTTGGTTATTAATCTTTATAAGAATTCTTATGGGGCTTGGAGAGGGCATTACATTTCCTTCATGGCATGCACTTTATGCTAGATGGATTCCATTCAATGAAAGAACAAGAGCTATTGCAACAACAAATAGTGGGATTTCTGCTGGCACAGTTTTTGGTTATTTAGCAACAGCGCTGATCATTAGAGAATATTCATGGGAGCTTGTTTTTTATGTATTTGGTATGTTTGGAATTGTTTGGGTTTACTTTTGGCACAGATCCATTACATCTAAACCAGAAGATCACCCAAAAATTTTAAAATCTGAGTTAGACCTAATCCAGAAAGAGGCCCCAGCAAAATCTACTGCAGATAAAATTCCTCTATCAAAGCTTATATGCAATGGCCCATTTATAGCTATAGTCATTGCTACATTTTGTAATAACTGGGCGCTATTTACTTTTCTTTCCTATCTTCCAAAGTTTATTAATAGCCCAGTTTCTATTGGTGGTCTTGGTATAGACCTTGGATCAAATTTATTCATAGCCATCATTCTGTTACCAAGCATAGTATCTGTAATATCTTTGGTTGCAGGAGGCTATATTGCAGACATATTAATTAAAAGAGGCGTAAAAACCATTATTGTTAGAAAAACGGCAAATAGTTTTGGTTTTTATGGAGCAGCACTCTGCCTATATTTAATTTCATTTCAAGAATCAATTTTCAATATAGTTGTACTTCTTTGCCTAACAAATCTTTCAAGCGGAATTGGAGCTGGAGGTTTTGGTGTCAATCATGCAGATCTTGGGCCTAAATATACTGGATCATTGGTAGGTATTTCTGGAGGTCTTGGAATGATTGCTGCAATTTTAAGCCCTATTGTCGCTGGACTAATTCTAGAAAGTACAAATTCTTGGGATTTAATTTTTAATATTTGTTGTGGTGCTCTAGTTTTTGGGGGTACGTTTTATCTATTTTTTGCTAGCTCCGATAAACAATTTAATTAGACGCATTAGCTTCTAAACAAATTAGAACCCTAATATAATGAGATATGGATACTAAATTAGAAATTGCAAAAAATTGGCTACCAAGATATACAGGAATGCCACTTGAAAAATTTGGTGATCATATTTTGATTACTAATTTTAAAGACTACATCACTAAGTTTGCAGAAAGATTTTCTGTAGAGATTTATGGAGAAGGAAGAGCCATGCAGGCTTCTACGAATAATGATGGGCTTACCATAATTAATTATGGGATAGGCTCACCAAATGCAGCAACAATAATGGATCTTTTAGTTGCAGTTAACCCAAAAGGAGTTTTATTTCTTGGTAAATGTGGAGGTCTAAAAGATTCCTCTGAAATAGGCAATTTTATTTTACCTATTGGTGCAATTAGAGGGGATGGAACCTCAAATGATTACTTCCCACCTGAAGTTCCTGCATTACCTTCATTCAAATTACATAAGTTTGTTTCAGATATAATAGTCCAAGAAAAAAGTGACTATAGAACAGGTGTTATATTCACAACAAATAGAAGAGTCTGGGAGCATGATAAAGATTTTCTTGAAAGACTTAAAAAAACAACTGCCATAGGTGTTGATATGGAAACTGCCACAGTATTTTCCGTTGGTCACTACAATGAAATTGCAAGAGGGGCGCTTTTATTAGTTTCAGATGTGCCCTTAACACCAGAGGGAGTAAAAACGGAAACCTCAGATAAGCAGGTTACACAAAAATGGGTAGACCTCCATCTTGAAATTGGCATCAAGGCTATGACTGATATTGGAAAAAGAGGCGAAGAGATAAAGCACTTCAAGTATTAGATTTAGTTTTACTCAGCAAGATCCTGAAAATAATCAAATACCTCTTGCTTCCCTCTATCTCTTGCGGTTGTCCACTCTTTTGTTGATTCCTTATTGAGAATAATTTTATTTTTATTAAAAACTAAGACTCTAGGAACACCTTTTTCTTTAGGTATTCCGAAGTAGCTAATTAGGTCCATATTTTTGTCATACCTTCCAATATCAATGTGCATGATTTGATATTTCTCTTCCATAAATTTTTTAATAGTAGGAAGTTGTAATGTGCCGTCAAGTATTCTGCAGTCTGGACACCAATTACCACCAAATATAAGAATAGGTTGCTTGGATTGTTCTATGGTTTCATCAATAAATCCATTCACTTGTTCAGGAGAATATTCTACTCCGTTATAAGGCAGAGGAAGAGGCAGCGAAAGCGTATCTGTATCATTTAACAAAATATTTGCACTCATATTAATTGGCATCAAAAATAAATTAACCCAAAGAATTTTATATATATTATTTATCACTGGTTGTAGTAAAGTAGATAATAGATTGTAAAAGATATTAAGGTAAATATATATGTTAGTTTCGTCATTAAGAGCATTTTTATTATTTATGGGATTTACTTATCTATCAATAGGTATTTGGGCGATATTAGATCCAATTCTTAGAGCACTTGAGCTTGGATATCCATCTTTTTTAGAGGCTGTTGGGTTAACAGTAACTTCAGAAATAGGCTATTCAGAGATTGCTGGATTGTATGGGGGCCTTAATATATCTATTGGCATAATGTGCTTCATAGGCATTTTTAATAAAAATATCTCGCTATTTATAATAAGATTTTTGGCAATGCTTGTTGGCTCCATAGCAGCTGGAAGGGTAATCTTTTCATTATTTCCATCAACACCTAGCTTTCTAAATTCCTTTTTTGTTTTCGAAGTTGTTGGCTTCATAATCTGCGTAGTTTTGATAAAGAAATACAGATAGCTAAATAATATTACTCACAAGTAAAATATAAAGAAGGTATCCTGAGACAAAAAATACCCCAATAAATTTTGTTGCTTTTACACTAGAAAATTTTGAGGAGTACGTTGTAGCAACGACGATAAATAATATAGTCGCTGCAATCATGGTTAATATATCTCTTGATAAAATATTTTGTGACAAAGTTACATTTGAAAAAAATCCAATTATTGGTACAACGAGAGTTATATTTAAAACATTTGAACCAATAACATTACCAACAACCATATCATTTTTCTTTTTAAGAATTGCTGAGATTGTCGCTGCTAACTCAGGAAGGCTAGTGCCAATTGCAACAATAGTTAAACCGATTACAAGTTCTGAAACACTTAACATAATGGCAATTTCTCTAGCATGCAGAACTGCATATTTTGACCCTAGAACTAATGCAATCAAACCAATTACTAGCATTCCTAATGTATTAGATGTTTTTAAATCATTTGCATTATCCACCTCTTCTAGAGAGTTATCGTCATCACTTCTAAATTTAAAAGTAATATATGTAAAAATAATGAATACAAAAAGCAAACTAACACTTTCAAAAATACTGATTTGAAGGTCAAACATCGCAAAGGTTAAGACGAGAGCAGATAGTAAAAACGCAAAAAATTGAATCGGAGGAGTTCTTTTAGGAATTGCTGACAACCCAATGCATGACACTCCAAAAATAAGAGCAATATTAGATATATTAGAGCCTATTACTGTTCCAAGAGCTATTTCTTCTGTTCTATTAAGAACAGATGAGATTCCAACAAATATTTCTGGAGCTGAAGTGCCCAATGCAACAATAGTTAAACCAATTGTAAGCTCACTGAGGCCCAGTTTTTTTGCAATTAATGCCGCATTATCAACAAATTTATCTGCACCCCAAACAAGTACTCCAATTGAAAATATCAAACCTATAAGGTGCATTAAAAACATAATGTATTTTACAACACTTAATTGTTTATATATATTGAGTTCTTTGAAAATTTAACTAAGAGGCAATATGAAAATCAACGATCTTTTTAATGTAGCTGGCAAGACTGCTGTTGTAACTGGAGGATCAAGAGGTATCGGTGAGATGATTACAGCTGGTCTATTAGCAAACGGAGTAAAAGTTTACATTACAGCAAGAAAAGTTGGACCTCTTATAGCAAAAGCTGAAGAGCTTTCAGAATTATATAATGGTGAATGTATTGCTCTTGGCTGTGATCTGAGCTCAATGGAAGGAGTTGAAAGTTTTACAAATCAAATCAAGGAAAGAGAAGATAGCATTGATTTTCTTATTAACAATGCTGGTGCAGCATGGGCAGAGCCATTTGATACTTTCTCGGAAACTGGCTGGGATAAGGTAATGGACTTAAATGTTAAAAGTTTATTTTTCTTAACTCAAAAAATGAAGCCACTTTTAGCTTCAAATGCTTCGTTAGATGATCCATCTAGAGTCATCAATATAGGCTCAATAGATGGTCTAAATATCCCAATGTTTGAAACATTTTCATACTCAACATCCAAAGCAGCTGTCCACCACTTAACAAGACATTTAGCAAAAAGATTAGTTGGTGAAAATATTCTTGTGAATGCTATTGCTCCTGGACCTTATCCAAGCAATATGCTTGGAGCAGCTGTTGCTCATGATTACTCAGAAATAGCAGTTAGAAACCCACGTAAAAGAGTTGGAACTCCCGAAGACATAGCTGGGTTAGTTATTTTTCTTTGTTCAAGAGCAGGGGCTTATACTGTAGGTGAAACTATCACCAGTGATGGAGGTATAGTTAAAACATCCGGTCATAATTTGGGCTAGTCTTGTTTTTGAACGTCGATAAAGGCATCGATTATTAGTTTTTTCATCCATTCATGCCCGCCATCACCTTCATCATTTTTATGCCATGATAGAAAATACTCCATCTGGGGTAGTTCTGCAGGTATCTCTACAAAGGGCAAACTGTTTTTTCTAGCAAAACTATGAGTTGCTAGCAGAACCGCATCTGTCTCTCTAATAATATCAGGGGCTATCAAGAAATGCTGACACCTTAGGGCAATTTCTCTTCTATGGCCAATTTTTTCTAACTCTAAATCAATCATATGCAAGCCTTTTCTTCGATTAGAAACATTTATAAATTTTTGAGCAAGAAGATCATCGACTGTTAAGTTATTAATTTGATCAATTGGATGGCCTTCTCTATGAATTACAACAAAATGATCTTGAAAAACTTTATAAGAGTTTATTTCATCCGAATCTGGAATTACTGGATCAACAACAAAATCTAAGTTATTTGTTGCTAAAGCGTGAACTTGATCTACTCGCCTGTAATTGTAACTACCAACAGAAATATTTGGAGCATTTTTGTATATCTCTTTCATCATAAACGGTAAAACTCGACCCTCTGTAATATCTCCAAGAGATAATTTAAAATTACGCTCAGTAACTTTTGGGTCGAAAGAGTCGGGTTCATTTACACTTTTTTGCATTAATGATAATGCGCTTTGTATATCAAGAATTATATTTTCAGTTTTTTGTGTTGGAACCATGCCGGAACCAGTTCGAACAAAAAGTTCATCATCAAATTTTTCCCTTAATCTTGATAGAGCATTACTTACAGCAGGCTGAGTTATGCCTACAACTTCAGCAGCCTTTGTTAGACTCCCTTCAGTGTATATAGAATTAAGAATTACAAAAAGATTTAAGTCAAAAGAACTAATTTTCATATTTAATTATGCATGGGTTATGTTGATTTTTACTGCTTTTCAGTTAATGTATACATAATATAATAACCGTTAAAAGTAACTATTCATAGGGCTTATAACGCAATCAAACTAATCAATATAGTAGCAGGGGAGCCACATGATTGAACTTAGACCACAAGCAGTAGATTTAATTAAAAGAGTTAGAGACTTTATTGATGAAGAGATAGCGCATAACGAAAATTTATATCACGAGCAATCCAAAGATGCGAATGGCAAATGGTTAGTACCTCCTATTATGGAAGAAATGAAAGCCAAAGCAAAAACCGCTGGCCTGTGGAATCTATTTTTGCCTGAAAGTGAGAATGGTGCTGGCTTAACTAATTATGAATATGCCCACCTTGCAGAAGCTATGGGAGCTTACGGAATATCATCTGAAGTTTTTAATTGTTCTGCGCCAGATACTGGCAATATGGAAGTCCTTGAGAGATATGGTAATGATGAGCACAAAGAAAAATATCTCAAACCATTACTCAATGGTGAAATTAGATCTGCCTTTGGCATGACTGAGCCTGGTGTAGCTTCATCAGATGCAACTAATATAGCATCTTCAGCAGTTCTTGACGGGGACGAGTATGTCATCAACGGAGAAAAATGGTGGACATCTGGTGCTGGTGATCCGCGATGTGAAATTATTATATTCATGTGTGTTACTAATCCCGATAACCACAGACATCAAAGACAATCACAGATTTTAGTACCTATGAATGCAGAAGGCATTGAGATAAAGAAAATGATGCATGTTTTTGGATATGATGATGCGCCACATGGTCATGCCCATATTAAATTTACAAATGTTAGAGTTCCAAAAGAAAATCTTTTGCTTGGTGAAGGTAGAGGTTTTGAAATTGCACAGGGAAGATTAGGGCCTGGAAGAATTCATCATTGTATGAGAGCAATTGGACTTGCGGAGAGAGCTCTTAAAATGATGTGTGAAAAAGGTATGGAAAGAGTTGCCTTTGGCAAGCCAATTATCCAACTTGGTGGCAATATGGATATTATTGCTAATTCTAGAATTGAAATAGATCAGGCAAGACTCTTAACATTGAGAGCAGCTCATATGATGGATACAGTGGGCAATAAAGTTGCAGCAAGTGAAATTGCTCAAATTAAAGTAGTTGCTCCAAATGTTTGCTGTGATGTAATTGATAGAGCCATACAGATTCATGGAGGCGCTGGTGTTTCACAGGTTTACCCTCTTGCAAACATGTATGCTCACATGAGAACTCTAAGGCTTGCAGATGGTCCTGATGAAGTCCATAGAAGAGCTGTAGCACGTCAAGAGTTAGGAAAATATAAATTAAACGAGCAAGGTAAGGTTGAATCTTCTTATGTGTCTAGGAGCTAGAAATCTCTAACTTCAACCTTGTCTTTTATGATACCGAAACAACAGGTATTCAAAAAGATTTTAGCCAAATCATTCAATGTGGATCTGTTCTTGCTGATATAGAACTTAATAGGCTTGAAGAGCAAAATATTGGTTGCGCACCTTTACCTTGGACTATACCTGCACCAAGGGCAATGCTCACTAACAAAAAAATTGAACTTTTAAATTCTAATATATCTCACTACCAAATGATGATAGACCTTCAAAGAAAATGGAAGCAATGGTCGTCTGCTAAGCCATCTATTTTTGTTTCTTACAATGGGCATGCCTTTGATGAGGAGTTGGTAAGAAGACAGTTCTGGTTAAACTTGTTAGAACCATATACAACAAATACAAATGGTAATGGCAGATTAGATCTGATGCTCATGATTCACAATATCGCATCTTTCTTTTCTAAAGAAATATCTATGCCCTTGTTTGATGGCGGCCCTGGGATATCTTATAAACTAGAACATTTAGCAAAAGAGCACCAAATAAATGCTGAAGATGCTCATGATGCTATAGCAGACTGTAATTTAATGATTAGTTTATGTGAAATTATTAAAGATAAGCTCCCAGATGTTTTCCAATCTTTTATAAACACATCGACTAAACAAGGTATTAAAGAACTTTTATATTCTGATTCATTTTTAGCGCTAGGTGAGATTCACAGAAGGCATACATTTCAATATCCTGTTGTATTTTGTGGCTCAGACCCATCTAGGCCTAATGAAATTGTTCTTTTTGATCTTAGCTATGATCCTGAAGATATTCTTGACTTAGATTACTCTGAAATAAATAAATTAATACAAGCTAAAGGTAGAGATGGCCCTTTGAAAAAATATAAAATAAATAAAACTATTCCAGTTTGCCCAAGTCAATTGGTTAAAAATAAAGAAATTTTTGATATAAGCTTCCAAGAATTGCAAGAGCGAGCAGACAGGGTTACAAATGATAAGGATTTTCAGTCTAAAATTTCGCAGGCAATGGAAGACAGAATGATGAGTTTTCCTGAGCCTGAGTTTATTGAGGCATCAATATATTCTGGAGGTTTTCCGTCACAAAGAGATAAAGATCTGATGCAAGAATTTCATCTCACTGAAAATAAAGATCATCTTATAAAAATCTCAAGAAATTTCGAAGATGATCGATTTAAAATCTTTGCAGAAAGGATAATATGCGCTCAATATGCGCCTGATGTACCTGAAGATATTAATGTTAGATATAATGAGTTGCTGCAAGAAAGAACAACAACTGATGGAAAGTGGGGCTCCATTACTAAATCTATTATAGAAATAGATGAAATGCTTGAGAAAGATTTAAGTGATGAGGACTGTAAAATACTCAAAGCAACAAAAAATAAGCTATCTTCTATGGTTGTTGGTGATTAGTGGTTGTGAATAGCTATTTATTTATAATAATTAATTCTATTTAAAAAAGTTCAGTAGAAGATATTTCTAAATTCTGTATAATTTTTTTTGGCTTAACCTTTTAAGTTTATTTGCGTCCATAGCTCAGTTGGTTAGAGTACCTGCTCGACACGCAGGGGGTCGCTAGTTCGAATCTAGCTGGACGCACCAATTTGGAAAATATCATGGAAGATAAATTAAACCTCAAACAATATATAAGGACTGTTAATGACTTTCCTATTCCTGGAATAAAGTTTAGAGATATAACTAGCCTTATAGAGAGTCCTGAAGGCCTAACTAAGGCATGCAATGCATTTATTGATCTTACTGAAAAGTTCAATGCAACAATGGTAGCAAGCATAGAAAGCAGAGGTTTTATATTTGCAGGCCCAATATCTAAAGATCTAAGCCTTCCTTTTGTTTTAGCTAGAAAGCCTGGGAAACTTCCAAACGAAACATATAAGAAAGAATTTAAACTTGAGTATGGCAGTACAAGTATTGAAATTCAGAAAAATACCAATATCACTGAAAGAGAAAGAATTGTAATAGTTGATGACTTGGTAGCGACTGGTGGAACGGCTTTAGCTTGTGCAGAGCTTATATGCGAGAACTTTAATGTTCCAAGAGATAATATTTTGATTTTATCTGTAATTGACCTACCTGAGTTAGGTGGCTCCAACAAAATAAAAAAAAATGGTTACCATTTAGAAATATTGGTATCGTATTAATCTAAAGTAAAAAAATTATGCAAAAAAAAATTACCTTAATCTTATTTTCCTTAATAACTTTTATTAGCTTCAATAGTTATAGTTCTAGCAACTATTTTCCAACTGATGTCTGGGAATCCTCCTTGCCAAATGACCAAGGAATTAGTCAAGCCAAAATAGATAGCTTAATTGATTTGGCCTATGAAGATAAATCTACTATGGGAATTGTTGTGATTTCGAATGGTAGAGTTATAGGTGAGAAGTATGCAGATGGATATAACTCTTCATCACATGGAACATCATGGTCTATGGCTAAAAGCTACTATGCAGCATTGATAGGTGTTTCAATCGATCGAGGAGAGATAGCTAGTTTGGATGATAAAGTAAAAAAATATCTATCCTATTTCGACGATGAGAGATCAAAAATCACCATAAGGGACCTCCTAAATATGTCTAGTGGGCTTGATTTTCCAGAGCATGAGCATGAGAGGATGTTTTTTCAAAAAGATCATCTGGATTATGCTCGAAAGGTGGGCGTTGAGAAAGATGCTGGTATTAAATGGGAATATAACAATGTTAATTCAATGATTATTGGTGATATTCTTTATTCAGCAACTGGAAAGAAAGCAGATATCTTACTTAAAGAAAGAATCCTCAAACCTCTTAATATAAATAGTTACAAATTGTGGAAGGACGAGACTGGCAATGTTCTTGCTTATTGCTGTGTTGATATGTCGGCAAGAGACTATTCAAAAATCGGGCTTTTATTTGCAAGAGATGGTTATTGGAATGGAAAAAAAATACTATCTAAAGATTTCATCGATGAGACTTTTCAAGTTGTATGGGGGTTTTCAGATGACTCCCCTAGAAGCGGGTATTCACTGCATTGGTGGGTTGGTAAGCATGATGATAAATCAAAGATATTCCATACTGCTGGTAAATTTGGTCAATACACTTTTGTTGACAGAGAGAATGATATTGTTGTTACTAGAATAACAAAATATCAACAAAAGGATCATGGTGATATTCAAAAATGGGGGCCTTTAGGTTATTTTAGATGGTTAGGTGTTGAGCAAGCAGTAAAAACAGCTCGTATTTTACTAAACTTTGGGTTAGTAGAAGAGGGCATAGATGTAATAACTCCTACAACTGAGGAAGAGGGTGAGTCAAAAGAATTTGTTGTAAACTTTGAAAAATTTGTCGACCAAATTGCTAACCTAAGCAACTAAGATTAGTCTTCAATAATAGAAAGATTGGTGTCTTTTTTCCACTCTTCAAAGTAATAACCATCATTACCCTGTTTATTAAGATATCTTACAAACACCCTGCCGCTAACATCCACAAACCCTTCTTCAAAGGGCTTTCCAGTTACTTGATTTGGTCTTTTATATTTATCGTCTAGGTCCATACAAATAAAATCATTGGAATTGAGATTGTTATTATTAAGAAGTCTAAAGGTAAGCCCAATCTCCAATAGTCTGTAAATTTATAATTACCTGGACCCATAATCACTGTATTACATTGGTGTCCAATTGGGGTTAAAAATGCACAACTCGCACCTACAGCAACAACCATCAAAAATGGTTCTATGTCATAACCTAATTGAGTAGCAATGCCAGCAGAGATTGGAGCCATAATCACCGCTGTTGCAGCATTATTAATTATGTCAGTAGTCGCCATCGTTACTACCAAAATAAGAAACAATAACCAAAATTGACTTAAATTAACTGCATATAGAGAAATTTGATTTGATATTAAGTCGCTCAAGCCAGTTGTTTGTAATGCACCACCAATCGGTATCATAGCAGCCAGCATTATAACAATAGGCCAATCTATATCTCTGTAGAAGTTTCCATCAATAATTTTTATACGCAAGAATGCTAATACACATAATAAAAAAGCAGCAGCAGTTGTTAAATAATTAAATGCTACTAAGGCGATAGAAATAGCAAAAAATATCATTCCTTTAAGCAATCTACTCCTACTAGGTATTGTTTGAAGCTCTCTTTGTCTAAGGGGCATTAATCCAAGATGTTTTATTTTATTGGTTACATCCTCTTCTTCTAGGTCTTTTACTCCAAGAAGTAATACATCACCAGCTCTAAAAGTTTCTCTGGTGAGTCGTGTTCTATATTTAGAACCCTTTCTCCAAAGACCAAGTAAATTTAATTCTTCATATGCAATTTTATAAAAAAAATCATGTTTTCTTCCAATTAACCTAGATCCTGGAGTAATCATGACCTCTATCTCCTCTAAATCATCTTCTTTGAAGAAGTGCAGTTCCTCTGGAATTGAGAAATCAAATGTTTCTAAAAGGGATGCTAAATCATCGGGTGGTGTTTTTAATACAAGAATTTGATTAGCCTTAACCCTGGTATTATTTTTAACCTTACTAACAGCTCCAGATTCATTTACAACACCAATCACATCAACATCTTCCCCAGCCAACCTTTTAAATGCCGCCAAAGTCATACCAATAGAATTACTATTTTCATTAACTTTAACTTCAAACAGATAGCCTTTAAGATTAATTAGAGATGCATTATTGTTTGCATCATCCCTTAATAAAATAAAATTACGACCTATAAATGTAATAAAAAATATACCTAAAAGCGTTACAGCCATCCCAACATATGAATAATCAAAAAAACTGAAAGGACTGCTTGAAATGGTAGCCTTATATTCTGAAATTATTATATTGGGTGGTGTACCAATAGTTGTATTCATCCCCCCCAAGATGCATGCAAATGCTAAAGGCATAAGGAATCTTGATGGGTGCCAATCCATTTTTTGACACACGTTAAGGGTTATGGGTAACAAGATTGCTAAAGCACCAATATTATTTATAAAAGAAGAAAGAAATGCTGCTATTAATAACAATGAAATTAAAAACTGAAGTTCTGTAAACTTTCTTGTACCAATAATTTTTCCAACCAAGCCGGTTAAACCAGAGTTTTTTAAGCCCTGACTAATCACAAGAACAAGAGCAACAGTTAGAACTGCTGGATGAGAAAATCCTAAAAAAGCATCTGAAGCAGGAATTACTCCTAAGGTTATGAGTAGCATGAGTGCCGCTATTGTTAGAGCATCGTATCTGAATTTTCCCCATATAAAAGCAAAGAGGAGTCCTGCAAGAGTAAAAGAGAGAATTAACTGATCACTCATAACAATTCTTAGCTAGGCATACTTTCAACATATAAAGAGGTTGATGGGTATGCAAATTCCGACCCATCTTCTTTTACAATTTTCATAATGTTAAATATTAATTCTTCTTTTATTCTATTAAAGTCAGCAAAACCAACAGGGTCGGCATAAGCTACAATCCTTACATCTATTGAGCTTGCACCAAGCTCTACAACTCTAACTACTGGGTCTAGATCTGGGTCCGAAACAAAATTATTGCTTTTTAAAATATATTCTTTTATGTGTGATCTAATATTCTCCAATTCTTCTATAGATGTTGAATAAACTAAATTTATAGTCCAGTTAATTCTTCTATTTACCATTTCACCATGATTAATTACTTTTACATCTGAAAGATCTTTGTTAGGTATAGCCATTGGAGCTGTATCAAATGTTCTTATTACAGTAGATCTAAAACCTATTGTTTCAACTATTCCATGCAGCTCTCCGATTACCTCAATTCTATCTCCAGGTTGGAATCTATGCTCTCCAATAATCAATATTCCTGCTATTAGATTTTTAAAGAAGTCTTGCGCTCCTAATGCTACTGCAACTGAAAATAAACCCAATCCAGCTACCAATGGGCCAATTTGAATTCCAAAAATATCTAAAATAATTGCAATACCTATAACCCATACAATGAATCTTGAGGCTCTTTCGAGCCACATTTGCATTGATGCTGTAAGCCAAGAGCTTGTAGATAAAGCTTCAAATATTGGTTTTACAGCACTAGAAAGAGCACTAAATATAGTAAATATTACAAAAGCCCTAACTATATTTGTAGCTATATCTCCAACAATTCCAGAAATGGGCAATATCAAAGTGCAAATATAAAGAGCCACTGTTATTGGAACTAATCCCAATGGCTTTTTAAGCGCATTAAGTATTTCATCATCAATATTTGATTCAGTACTCTCAGCAAGCTTACCTAATGAGTTTAATATTACCGATATAACAAACCCTCTAAAGAGAAATGCTGCAAGTAATACAAGCAAAGAAGAAATTATGGACCCAAGGCCTATACCTAGAAAACCTGAGTTCCAAACATCTTGAACTAAAACAATAAAGTCATTCATAATAATTTAAATAGTTACCTATCATTATTTTATATCTATTTTTAATTAATAGGTATAGAGATCACTTCTTACTTCGATCCATAAAATAGAATGGAATATAGAGTAAGTAAAACATTATTAATGCTATTGGGGTTGTAATTAATAGATGGAAAGGCGGATCCGGAAATAAATCAAAAAGGCTCTCGCCATCTGGTTTTTTTGCAAGATACCAATAATTTGCTGGATCGCCTAGAGCAGTATTAATTATCCATATAGCAGGAAGCAAGACAAAAAGAGTTATTAAAGAAACTAAACCAACATCTTTAAAGAATGGCCTATTGCCTAGAGTTATGGTGGCATACAGAATTCCTAGAACTATCATCCCATGGCCTATATAAAAATAAACATACTCAACATCAAATTTTTGTATATCAGGAGTTATCATTGCAAGAGTAGCACCAGCCATTCCCCAAAAAAATGCAATTTTATAACAAATTTTGGGTCCTCCAAGTAAAAACCATGCAACAAAAATTTCAGAAAGATCGCACATGTGAAAAGGTAAGACTTCTCTCCAGTCATAAGGGTTTTCTAAGTAAAAAAGATCCTTGAAAGGAGAGGACACTACATGAGCCAAAATGACATATGCTATTAACTTTGAGATATTTTCAGTAGATCGCTGTGTCGCATTTTTCATTTTTAAAGGAATGATTACGCATATCAATGTAACGATTAATAAAGTTAACAAATGAAGGTTGGAGAATAGAACAAATGTATTGTCAGACATAAAGCCTCAAAAATTTATTTGGTTTATTATAGTTTAAATTTAAGAATTATCTAATTTTTCAAGCAACAATGACTCTGTAAGAATCGCAGGAAGAATATCAGGTTTCAACATTCCAGGCTTCCAATATATATATAAAGGAACTCCGCTCCTGCCATAGAAATTTAAAGATTTTAAAATATCGCTATCTTTATTGGTCCAGTCTGCAACTATGTAATTTATATTATTTGCAATTAGGTACTCTTTAACAAGAGGTCTAGAGAGAGCAATTTTATCATTTGCCTGGCAAGTAATACACCAAGCAGCAGTGAAGTTAATGAGGTATGGTTGTTTTTTGGCTTGCATCTCATCTTCAATTCCAAAATACCATTGGCCAATATCATTTTTATTTGAGCTTACGGCAGGACTGGAGTTTGAAATATTATTTATCGAGACAAGTTGAGTAATTATAGAACCCAAAACTATTGAAGTTATTAAAATAAGAAAAATAGTATTTTTAAAAGTTTTAAAAACCCAAATAAGTAGGCCAATTAACAATAAGCAAACCAATAAATTTATTAGCCCATCTATATTAGATTGAATACTAAATACCCATATTAACCATAATGCAGTTGCAAACATTGGGAATGCAAAGAATTCTTTTAACGTCTCCATCCACTTACCCGGTCTGGGCATGAGAGATATTAGCTTAGGATTTGCACTAAGAAGCATGTAGGGTGCTGCAAACCCGAGCCCAAGTGATGCAAAAATAGGCAACGTAGTGCCAGAAGGCTGAACCAATGCATATCCAATAGCAGCACCCATAAAAGGAGCTGTGCAAGGAGAAGCAACGATTACAGCAAGTACACCCGTTAAGAAAGAATTTAAGTATCCAGAATATGACTCATTATTAAAATTTGATCTAGTCAAAGAGCTTCCTATGTTGATATCTGTCAATAAAATAAGACCTATAACAAACATTACAATCGCTAAAGAGGATACAATTAAAGGAGATTGAAGTTGAAAACCCCAGCCAAGATAATTTCCAGACTCTTTCAAAACTATCAAAACAACGGCAATAGCTAAAAATGAAATTAATACACCCAAGGAAAAGCTTAAGGAATGAAGTCTTATCTTATTTTCAGATTCTCCACTCATTGATACAAAACTTAAGACTTTTAGAGATATTACTGGGAAGACGCAAGGCATCAGATTTAAAATCAATCCCCCTATAAAAGCAAAAAATAAAGCTTCAAGTATTCCAAATTCATTACTTTGTTCAGCGCTTAGTATTAAATCAGAGTCTATTAAATAGACACTATCATCTATTTCAATTAAACCTTTAATATTATTACTATCTAGTTGGCCATCTAACAGATCGACCGAAAGTAGATAGGAGTTTTCATACTCAATGAGATTTTGAGCAGCAGCATGATCAACGAAGTCTTGAATTTCAGAAAAGAAGTAAACGTTTGAGACATTAGAAGTTTTAGAAAACCTTATCTCTAAAGTTTTCTTATTTATACTTGCTTCAACTGGAAGAATGGTTGAAGGTATGTCTGACTGAATTTTTATTAGATTACTATCAAATTCAATATTGTTTATTGAGGTTTTTATTAAGGCTTTTTCTGGAATACATACATCTGCGCATATAAGGAAGTCCACAGAAACTTCAATAGATGAATCTAAGCCAGTATTTTCGTAATTAAGAACTTTAAAAGGAAAAATAACTTCTTTATCATAACCATATGTCATCAGAGGTGGATATGGTATTAAATGCGGAGTAGGCCAGCTAATTTGACTTAATTCAAGATTATCCGGCATATTCCATTTAATCTCTAAAGGGCCGCCTGAATCACCAGGGTTCTTCCAATAAGTATGCCAGCCGCTGTCAAGATCAAACTTTATACCAATGAATGATTGGTTTGCAATGAGATTTTCTGCGCTCTTCACCAAAGATACTTTTGCATGACCAGTATTTACTTCATTGGAACCTATTCCAATCATTGGGATCAGAAT
>Ga0213868_10002111_pt1 | contig 19111 bp, 14 predicted proteins | sample PICome_9_FD_160087 | JGI IMG/M metagenome (GOLD analysis project Ga0213868, IMG submission 160087) | Coastal seawater microbial communities near Pivers Island, North Carolina, United States - PICO127 | ecosystem: Environmental > Aquatic > Marine > Coastal | place: USA: North Carolina...
AACTTGCTCTTTAAACAGACGATGTGCTTCATCCCAACTCGATTTCCATTCCTGCTGGCGAGATCCTTCATAGTTTCTACCTTCAATACCGGTAGAAATATCAATTTCATTAAATTTAGTAAGAGGTCGACTCCACCACAGTGTTACACCGTACATAGGCACAGCCTTCAACAATGTAACTCGAATCAGCTTGTTTTGAGCATCAGTCACATCAATTTCCCAGTCCACTTCCTCTTCTCCTTCCGTTAAATGAATTGGATAAGCGAAATCTCCCTGTAGCAGTGTTACATTTCTGGTTGTATCATATATCTTTATTTGTCCATGAGAAGATGCTTGTCCCATGGATACTGCAGAATGACGATCTGAATACTTCAAAGCTCCAGTGACTTCTACTCGAATATCACTACTTTTGATGGCTGATGAGTCGTATAACACACTGAGAATTGCTTCATTTCTATCTTGACTCCAATATGTTTTGCAATATGGGTCCTTTGAGTCTGCAAATATTCCTCCATTTTTCGAAAGATATTTGATTCGTGAAAGTTCCATGGTGGTGGTTTCATTCATCAATGTATCACCCGTTTCTGTCGTCTCTTTAGACGAGGTTATCGGCTGTTTCACCACACTGTTCTCTTTTAATTCTATTGATTTGCTTTTCATAGTTTTCAGTGGACTTGTTTTGATGGACGATGGTTCAAGCACGGTTACACCTTTGGAGGAAATAGTAACTTTACTTGGTGGAGTATGGTCAGCATCACTATCAGATGATTCGTCATCACTAAAAGACATCTTATCCCACTTGGAATAATCAATTTTGGACATCTTATTTAGAATTTTATATGTAAGGTTTTTGTGATGTCGATCGTCGGTTGTGTGTTTTATGATCAAAAACAGGCATGTAGCATAGCGCAGTATGGAGTACGGGAGGATGTACGATGTACCGTGTACGAGACCGTGTACCAGTTACCAGTTACAAGTGTACCGCAACATGCAACATAAACACATATTTTAGGACATACTTACTTAGTTTCATCTCTGAAGGAAGGCAATACATTCTCGCCCTGACTGCTAAGCTCTAACGAATATATATTTAGAGCACAAAAATAAACTATTTCGACTACCAGCTAGCTTATAAAAAGATTATGCAATTACAATTCTCGACCAAACTGACAGCCACTCTTGCGGCATCATCCATTTTTGTATCTCAGATTCTTACACCCCAGCCTCTATTAGCAGCGCAGCTCCCATTTCAACAGTACAATACAGCATCTGATATACCACAGAAGATGTTTCAGCAACACGAATCAATATATGGAAGCGTAGAAAGGATTACTGATGGTGATACCCTGAGGATACGACATATTCCCATGTATCCATTTCAAAAATCAAGTAACTACGATGGAAAACTAAGCGAGAACACAATCCCTATTCGATTGTATGCTATTGATGCACCAGAGATAGGTAAATATGGGAATCCATCTATGCCTTTTGCTGAAGATGCAAAAGATTGGCTGAGTGACAAAGCAAAGGGAAAAGTGGTCAAGGTGAAATTACTAAGGCGAGATCAATACAATCGCGTAGTAGGAAAAGTGACGACGAAAAGGAACTTTATTCCTTCCTTTATATCAAGACAAGATTTGTCTTTGGGACTAGCACGGAATGGTTTCGCAACACTTTATACAGGAGGAGGCGCAGAATATGACGATAATCTACCAAAATTAAAAAAAGAAATTGAACGAGCCAAAGTGAAAAGGCTCGGATTATGGAGAAATGGATCTGATGGTGTGATGAACCCATCTGAATATAAACGAATGATGAAATCCAAACCACAATTTGTTCCTGTTGGATAGAAATATGATATAAAATGAGTGAAGTGGTGACGGATCCTTTTAAGATACCTTACTTAATTTAAAAGATCACACCATCCCGTACGTAGTACGTAGTCGTAGTCGTAGTCAGTGTGACTATGTAATATTAATTACATTATTCAATCTTCTATCTAACATAAACTTAAACGGAGACAGGTACATATTATAACTCGTCTAAGGATATGCGGACATCATTCATCTTTGCTATTGCCTGTTGTGCGGGAGTTACTGGGTTCAGTCCAGTTTCCACAAAGTGTTCATCATCGTCAAGTACTACTACTGCCCTCTCAGCTTCGCTAAATAGACGTCATCTCCTATCTACGATCGCTTCGACTGTTGTAGCTTCAACGTGCATCTCTCCATTACCGGCATTTGCAGATGTGGCAGATGGTAATGCATTACCAGAATCGGCAGAAAAATTCAGAAGGATCCTTTCACTGAAAAATGATTTACCTCGCGTTATCTCGAGGGTGAAGACCGCATCACCGGACAATCCCATTGATAGAAAGGAGTGGGATAATCTTTCAGATTACATGAGAAGAATCTACAAAGGAGGAGAAGATATGAAGTCTTTTGCAAAGACTGGTATTTATGACCCTGAAAAGAAGAAGAAAGCTGACGAGGACGTGAAAGCCCTACAGAAGTTTGCCCAAGCTGGTGATGGACCAATCAGTAAAGAAGATGCTGCTGGCTTAGCAGACATTCTGAAAAAATGTGATTTGGTCTTGGAAGATTTCTTTGAATTATTGCGAGATGTACCCGATGAGATTTAAAACTGGATCTGATGGCGCCATCGGCATACAAACAAACGATACTAAACTCAATACTTTTCAGACTATGAATAGAATAATTATAATTACATCTTTCTACGCCGCTTCTTATTATCGTGCTTAAATTGTCGAGTCTTGCTTGTAGCCTTCAAAGTTCCACGACGAGCAGTCTGTTTGTTTCCTTGCTTGGTGCGATTAGCAAAACTGTTCTTGCTCATCAAGAAAACTTTCTTACGCTTCTTCTCGGTGTTGGTAGAACCACCCTCACGAGCTTTATGTTCAAACTTATCACGACCTGCAATAATCTTTTCCAATCGTTCGATTTTACTTGCGCGCTTACGTTTTGCCATCGCTGCAATATCCATAACATCCACTGCACCTCGCACGTGAACCTTCTTCTCCTCACCCTCTGCATCAGAGCCGTCTGTATCAGAGTCGTCGGATAACGCCTCAAAGTCACGACCCTTTGCTTTTCGGCGTTTCAATCGAGCCGCTGCACGAGGATCGCGTTTCGCACGTTCTTCGCGCTCGACAAGTTTTCGCATTTTGGCAAAGTCTTCAGCGGTGAAGATTCGAGTAGAAGACACTTGAAGAGCGAGAGCAGCACGTTCTTCCTTCGTCATACGAGATAAGTCAATAGCTGGTTGAATAGTTTCTGGCAATATTTTGCCATCTTCACCGATAGGGACCATTTTCCCATCAACTTCCTTAACTTGAACCAAGGTAGGAGCTTCTTCCTCTTCCTCGTCCTCTTCTTCTTCTTCTTCTTCTTCCTCCTCCTCCTCCTCGTCGTCAACTTCTTCCCAACCATCGTCGTCGTCGAACGCATCTTCCTCTTCATGTTCCTCCTCCTCTACTTCGCTATTTTCTTCATCGTTCTCGTCATTTTCAACTTCTTTCCATTCACCTTCTTCCTGCTCTTCGCTATCATCCTCAACCTCTTTCCACTCCCCAGAATCATCATCAGTGTCACTATCCGTATCTTCTCCAAGCTTTCTCTTTTGTGCCTTATTTTCTAGATACGCTGCTTTTTTCGCTTCGTATTCAATCAATAAATCAGCACCCGCTACTCCAGACGATATACGTTTCTCTCCATATCGCATAGGTCTTTCTCCAGACCGTGCCAAAGCCGAGCCCTTGGCACCACGATCCTTACCCTGCAGCAAAGATGGATGAACTTCCCTAACAAAATTAGCCCATCCTCTTCCTGCGACAGCGACGGAACGATCTCTATGTTTACTGTATCCTGCTAGATCACGAGCGAACGCCTCTACGTCAATATGTACTGCACTTGTTGATCCATTTTCGCTTAAAGTATTTGAATCTTCAGCAATTAACGACGAAGGATTTCTTGCGCATATTGCACGACATGCATTTATTCCAACTGCCATTTGTTCCCCAGAACATCTCTCAGTAATGAAATTATGGGCAATAGTTTGCAATAAACCATGGATTTCTTCCGGGGGAACTAGCTCATGACACCCTTGAACAGAGTAAGCCAAGATCTGAGTTACATCACGCTGACTTCCACCCATATACCTTCTTAAGAAAGGATACAAAGGTAGTAATATCAGTTCATGATTACCAACCAACCTTGTCAGGAAATTTATTCCAAGTAACTTATGTTCAAATTTGAAAGCGTATGCACCAGTCGATTGAAGGCGTTTTAACAGTGATTCTGCCAGTCCTTGTGGATCACGGAGTAACTCTATCGCAGGAAAAAGCTTTTTAGACGCCTCGACTCCTTTATCCTCCGTGTCGGTGTCTAATTCTCGTTTCTTTTGTGCTTTGATTTTATTTCTTACTTGCTTGGCAATTTGTCTAGCACGTTTCTTCAGTACATCAGATTGTGAGATTTGTTAACAGAGCAAAAACATACCATCAGACATAAGAATCAAACTAGCTACTCACTTTCGTTTTAGCAGAGTGTTGATGAAAATCAACGTCTTGTACACCGAAAAACTCGTCGTTGGCTTCTCTATCTTCGTCGTCTGCAATCTTTTCCTCAATGTTCAAAAAGAATCTCATAGCGGCAGCAGCAACGTTAGCGATTTTACTTTCCACGGCAGTAGCCATTATCGATACAGTTCTTTCATCTGTCCAAACTTTTCTTCTATAAAGCTCAGCAGTCATATCAACAGCACGTTTCGTTGCAAACTTGATAGAGTCATCAACTTCACCATTATCAGACGATGAATCTTTGCCTCTTTTCACAGTTGCACCGACAACTTTATGCAAAAATGCCTGAACACTGCGATTGACAGTTTCATCTCTTTTCCCCTTTTTGTTGATGTTTCTAATATCATTGACGATATGCTTGTACAATTGAATACGTAGGCCCTTATCAGGAATCACAGCCATGACTCTGTAGAACAATTCCAATAGTCTTAGCGGTGGTATTTTCCCCTTATTCCTCATTAGTATTAATGCTGACACACATGATTTGCGAACCTCTTTATGAAGAATCAGAGCAGATGAAGGAAGGGTGAGTGCATCAAGAGACTTGAAATGATCTTCTTCCACATTTTCATTAGATTTCCCCAACAAAAGGCACACCAACAAGTTTGCCACAGAATCAATTGATTCTTGGTCATAGCTTGAGCTACTGACTGCAGCAGCAAACTGAATGAGTTCTGATAAATGTGTAGGTGGTTTAGAAGAGGGATTGAGGGAAAGAATATGGCATTCGGACTGTAGACGTCGGATTTGTGCATCATAATCAGAACGATGACCTTCAGGATCTCTTTTGACTAAATTTTGAAGCTGCGAGAGCTTGAGTGTAACATCGGGCCTTATGCCAGCTCCTGTTGCAACTGTAGCCATGACAGTCAATTCAAATGGATTGATATGTCTTGTGAGATATGTTGCTATGTTCTATGGTGCAGTGTTTTTTTTTCTTTGGTGATTTTTTTCATGTTTTCACTGGACAAGAAGAAAGTTAAGGCTATTAGGTAAAATAAAACTTCGAAACATTCGAGAGATAAAAACGACGGATGGATTGATTGATGATTCCTTCATCCTTCATTTCATCAATCATCTACACGATGCATAACGCATCGCTGCGTGATAAAGGATCAAAGCTATTGCCACAATAAGATGGCGATCGCCCATGACGAATCTAATAACATTCAATCGAATAACTCTAAGAAACCACCGGAAAAAGTCCGAAGGCCTTCTAGAACTTTTACGGTTACTTATTATTTGATTCTATCGACTCTGTGTGTTCTGCTCTGCGTTTCATCGAAGGGAACCAAACTTTGGCTGACAAACGACAAAAGAATTGAAAGAGGGAGTCTAATTTGGACTGAGTTTTTCTACTTAATTCTTGTTGACTTGGCTGTCCTTGCCAGTTTCTTTTTAGTGCAGAATTCTGATCCAGGTTACCTAAATGGTGAAATTATGGAATGGGTAGGAAGTCAAGATGGTCTAAGTTATCACGGCGAAGAGATATTAAAACAAAATAGCAATCGTGATATTGAAATGGCATCTCTGACAAGTTCTTTAGTGAATTCCAATGATGATGTCAAACAAGAATTCACAGATGAGATTACTGAATGTGAAGAGGAAGTAGATAATGGATCGAATATATGGAGACATCCAAGAAGAAAAATCTGTAGAACATGTGGGTTCTCACCTCCTCTTAGATCTCATCATTGCCGCATATGCAATCGCTGTGTGGCGACATTTGATCACCATTGTACATTTATTAATACATGTATAGGTGAACGCAATCATTGTCGGTTCTTCCTGTTTCTTTTCACACAAGCATTCGGATTTCTCTATTGTTGTAATATTATATCAAGCACCCCACTTGGTATAATTTGCATGTTGGGCACTTCATGCTCGAAAAATGTTAATACATGGGATGTACTACTTGTAATTTTTGCAAAGACGTATTTGTACATCTTGACATTCTCTGCAAGTTTAATGTTGTTCATCCATTCGTGGCTCGTATTAAGTAACGGAACTACATTTGAAATTGAAAAGAGAAAACACATTGAATATCTATCTGGTACTGATATGTGTGACCTGCCTTACAGCAACGGGTTATGTCATAATATTCGACTGTTTTGCTGCTTTCGAGATCGTTTGGCTCAATATTGTAGACGGCGGCATGATTTAGAACATTTAGAATGGACACCAATTCTATGGAAACCGATTGGTCCTATTGATCGAAACTCAAGTGATATTTGGAGCAATCCTTGGCAAAACAAGTATTGGAGTTGTTGCTGAGATGTATTATTCAATTGTATCATCTAATATTTTTAAAAATGAAACATAGCATAAGAAGTGAACATCACCATTTCAAAACAAGAAAATCTTCTGTATCAAGTACCTAACCTTCTCTCTCTGCTAGGGAGAGTTACCAGGCTACCATCATTCCAGTATTTTCTGTTCATGAACTTCATGTTCTTTTCCATCTTACAATTCCTCCTTGCCGTCTTTGATGGCTTGAAGAGCTTTTCGAATTTCGTCGATCGGTAGTTCTGAACCACTTTCTTCTTCATAGGCAAATTTGGCGATGCCATACTTATCGAAAAGGATGATTCCACCCTTAACAATCCCTTCACCAACATGATTTCCTTCTAAGCCCTTTTCACTCATCCTCTTATTCATATTTTTGTACCCTTTATATAATTTCATTGGATTCCATGGCAAAGAAGACAACCCCAACTTCTTCTTTCCAAAAAAGACATCGTAAAAGAACAAATCTTCATCTCTATAGAGAGGATACTTAAAGTTTTTATGATAGAACTCTGACAAACCTTCATCATCAACACCGGTCTCTTTGACTATCCCAAAGAGACCAAATCCATCAAAGGGTTTGTCAGAATGTGCCGCAAGCTCAGTTAACTGCTGACCGTGCTCGCGGCATAAAACTCACCCAGGTCGTCGAACAACAAAGCATAAACTTCCATACTCTCCAGCATGTTTCTCCAAGACTGATCCTACAGCGAATTTAGTTTCTTCAGTGACAGCACCTTTGTTAATGTTAAGAGCGATGAGGATTGCACTGGAAAGATGATTAGATGCAGCCTTCATACCGGCAGTGAGATTCATTGTAAAGGGAGACGACATGGCAGTTGCAAATTGAATGGTGACCAGCGATGCAAAGATGGATAAGAATCCGATCTTCATTGCGCAATTCTACTTTGGATTCACTTTAGAAGCTTCTTGCATTGGTTTCTCTGACTACTGACTACTCGCTACTCGTGAATTGTGAACTCGCGACTTTCGCCGCACTGACGACTGACGAGAACCTCAAATGGTTTTTTTGGTTCTAGTTAGTTCTGTTCGGGAAGCGCAGTTTTTTTTTACGACTGACTGACTCTCACTGACTGACTCACTCACTCACATTTTCTAACGTGCATTCCTTTTCCACATCACAGTAGATAATCACAAATTTATTTGTGCCTTTCACGATTCAGACCCCAACAAAATGATCTTTAGGAAATTGACCTTTCTTCTATGCTATCTTCACGTATTTTCTGTAGATGGCTTCGCTGTAAGACACAAAATGGCTGTGCAAATAAAATTATTTTCTTCGTATGTTGACGAAACTACGAATGAAAATGCGTCATCAACTCAGGATGAGATCAAAACGATGGAAAGCAAAGATTTGGATGAACGCATCAAGATTAAATCCTCGCTTCTAGGTATCATCGGTGGTACAGCATTGTCAAACATTGATCCTGTACTGGCAGACCCTGTTTCAAAACAAAATCTCCGAATAGAATCCACTGGTCCTACTTTGTTAGGAGGACAGAAGTCCAATCGTGGTGTGAAAGTTACTTTAATTTCAGACGAAAATGAGTATAAGGGGAGATCTGACACATACTATGATTTGTTGCGTTCTTCATCGACAAAGAATAACGCAGAAGAGGATCCTGAATTAAATGACAATTCTAAATTGCTTTCAAGTGCCATCAATTCTCTTCGAGTTTTTGTCCCCCCACCATTACGAGGGGTACTATTACCAGATGAAAATTATATCCCAATGCGTGACTTATTTACTTCTCCTCAAGTTTCTTTCTTATATGAGCGAGGATGGAGACAAGGCTTTGCAGCAGCTGGGTTCCCTGGAGCTGACAAGGAGTATCAACTCGTAAGGGATTTTTTCATGCCTGTGAAACCTGATACTGTGGTGGACATGTCTTGCGCTACAGGTTTGTTTACACGTAGACTTGCTAAGGGAGGAGATTATAAACGTGTAATTGGTTGTGATTATTCTGAAAGCATGTTATCTGAGGCCAGAAGACGTATCGAAGACGATCCTGAATTGCAGAATGGTTCGTCGACGACCAAGTTAGATTTGGTTAGGTGTGATGTTGGAGATCTACCAATGTCCTCTGAATCTATAAAAGCATTGCATGCTGGAGCAGGTAAGAATCACAAATGCGTGGAAGTATATTTTCAAGTTTAATACATCGTACATTGACGCAATCGTTTATCCATTTTTAAAGCCATGCATTGCTGGCCAGACCTTGACGCAGCCTTGTCCGAAATTTATCGGGTTCTTCAACCTGGTGGAAGATACTTTGCTAGTACATTTTTGGCATCTTACTTTTCGACTGTACAATCTATTGGAGGGACAGATAATATCAATTCTCAAGCATTTCAGTACTTCGAATCTACTGACAAATTGAAAAATTTGCTGTTGAAAGCTGGATTTCAAAATTCCAATATCGACATCGAGGTTCTACAGCCAGGGTGTGTAATTATCAAAGCCATAAAGTAAAAAAGAATGAACTATAATGATTCGGCTTGAGGCCTATACGAAGTATTTTTAAATATAGATAAATAACTTTAAAAAAAGATAGTGAGTGTTTATGAACCCGTCGATTGCTGGTGATAGTGAGTGTTCATTTGCATACGACGACGATCGTCCATGGCTCGTTGTTGAAGTGCTATTTGTCTGAATCGTTCCCTGATTGCATGACACTTCGGCACCGGGCAATTGGATTCTTTGCACTGTTTTGCATGAATCTGGAGCAAAGTCCAGATACGCTTACATACATTGCATCCACCACTTGCCTTAATTGGACAAGTATCCCCATGTTTGAGTAAATTTTTCATTTTGGCACAATTCTGCGATTGGCATTTTGATGAGTTGCATGTAGCAGCATGCATGAGCAACGTCATGTGCAATTGAATACTTCGCTGACGTTCTTTTCTTTGTTCTTCGGTTTGCTGATCCTTTTGTCCTACAGCAACAGGTATAGGCTTGAGCTGGTGTGGATGTCTGTTCGGATTGTGCGATTGCTTCTGATAGCAGTCTTGACATAAATCAAAATCTGCGCAAGTAGCACAGTGGTACCGATAACCCGCAAGAATCTCACGAGCGCAGAGAGCACATTGCTGCACAAACTTTGGAGCATCTCTATTATGAAGATGCCACAGCACCATCATAGATGAATGCTTGGCTCTCCTCAATTGATCAAATTGATAGTTGTTAGTCTGACATAGTTCCAGGAACAGTTGGCGATTATTCAGAAATTCGCAGTCCATTTCTTCAGCATCGTCGTCCAAAACTTTAACAAGACGTCCGTGTCTATCCTTTACTGTGATCATAGTCATTTTTTTCTGTTCCTCTTCCTCCTCCTTCTTCTCAACCCCCGAGTCTTTTTTAATGTTGCCTTCAAGGTTACGTTTACGAGCTTCCATTGCGGCAAATTTCCCATCTCTTTGAACTCTAGCCAATTTCTTCTTGACTTCTTCGTCCTGCTCTTCTTTGACTTTCTGATCATCCGTCTTATTCTCAACTTTAGACTCGACTACAGCTTCGGTAGGTTTTGAGACTTCAGTTCCCATTTCACTATCGGTGACCCCAGCTTTCGACGGCACATTTTCTGCCTTTGGAGATGATTCTTCTAGTTTCAATTCATTCGAAGAAGATTCATGTTTCGGCTTCTCTTCTTCAGCTGATTTCGTAGTATCATCAACCTTATCAACTATCTCGGTAGGATCAATGGAGACCATGGTTTTGTCAGCCGAAGTTTGCTCGTCAGTATTCATGGACTCAGCATCTTCAGGTTTCTTTTCATCGCCTTGTTCAGAGGCAGCGACAGTCTTGCTATGTTCAACTTCCATGGTAGCTTCTTGTTGAGACTTCGCCTCGGAAGCACCTACATTATCAAGTTCACTTTTTGAATTTTCGATGGGCAACTTATTGCTCGTATGACTCTCTACAACATCGGGAGAAATTTCTACCTTCGGTGCATTTTCCCCGTTCTTTGTACTACTTTCAATCACATCCGGTGTAGCAAGAGCATTTTTCATCGCAGCTTCCGATGACACGTCCTCCATAACTTCATCTTTGACCTCCTCGTTTTTGACATCATCACTACTTTTAGGCATATCAATAGTAGGTTCATTTTCCGTTGTTTTCTTTTCATCGGCAATTGATTCGTTTTCTGTTGTTTGCTTTTCATCGGCTTTCTCTTTTTCTTTAGCAACCTGTTTTGCTTCTCTTTTCTCTAGTCTTATCGCTTCTTCTTGAATATACTTTTCTCTTTTTTCCATAACTTCTTTTGATACAACCAAATCTTCTTCCTTCGCGCCATCCCAAGCAAGATAAGCCACAATGAAACTCTCTTTCATGGGTTCTATGATTTGTCCCAGTTTTGTCATGACATAATCTTGTTGTCCAGCTTCCATGCTTTTTTGATCATAACCTGGTGGAAGAACGCCACTCGCTGCTAGTGCCTCCTCGTCGATTCCACCAGATCGAGTGCCCTTCCGTCCCGACGATTTGTTTTTGCTCTTAGTTTTGGCTTTCTTTTTCTTTCCATCCGATCCGGCTTTCTTCCCTAGCTTACCATCTTCCATGTCCCTGATAGTGTTTTCGACCTCACCAGGGAAATAGTCTCCTTCCATGTAAGGGACCGTTGTAGCATCATTTTTAGGATCAGAGAAATATAAATCGTACATGTTTGTAATTTTGCCAACAATACCCCTAGTTTGGGCTTTCACCAGCATGTCATAGTACCAAAGACGGAGACGATCATCCCTTGGAGTTTTCTGGTCCTCAGGCTTAGCATAAAGGATGTAGTCATCGCCCTTTCCTGGAGGACATGCCCAAATGTGAACTGTAGAAAATCCCCGGGCCCTAACATAATCCAGATATGCTATCAGAATTTCGTGATAAACAAATGTTCTCATTTTTCTGGGCCTCATGTAATGAACACTGTCAAGGTAAGAAAGGTAGACAGATCGGGTATTCGGAGACGGCTCTTTTTCATCATGCTCGTAAACGTAAAGACCAAAGAGAATCACATCAACTCCATCAAGATTCTGAAACACAATAATACACTTGCATCGAAAGTTAAACTCGTCAGGAAAGTTTTTGAAAGAATAACGTTTCTTCATCTTCTCTCTAACTTCGAGCTTACGATTCATTGATGTTACTTGACGAATAGTGATCGGTCCTCCTGCATCAAAATCATCCTTTGCCTGTTCAATACTGATACCCTAAAGAACAAGAGAAAATACAGAGGTCCAATTCACATTAGACAGGTCAAGCAAGAATAATACGAAAAATTCAAAGAAACATACCTCGCGTTCAGCCTTCTCTCTACAGCATTCTTCGATGTAGTCTTCAACTCTTCCTTGAATGTGTGCTTCAAGAGCCTCTGACAATTTCGTTCGCTGCAAGTCTTCTGCCATTGGGATAGTAATTGATCCCTTAAACTGGCCCTTAGCCTTTCTTTCTTCCATAGTACACCGCGGGCAGACATATTCCGATCTTTGGTCTTGATTCTTACGCGTGTTAAAGAGTCCACAAATCTGATGGATCCATCGGCTGCATCGGTCACAATGAACCCAGCTTTCTTCACGAACTTCATCATTCTTTTTCTTGACAAGATCTTGCTTTCTGAACGTAGCATCTGGCATTTGAATTTCTTGGTTGTCTTTCAATTCCCCATAACACACATGACACCAATGATATTTATTATTTCCCCCAACATAGTAGTAACTGTTGCGACGTATGCGTAGTGTAGGACACTTTAATCCATTGCAATAAAATATTGGTGGCTCAAACAATAGTTTTTCACTGCCACAGAGACCACACGCATCACCTTGACATCTTTTGCGTTCTTCTTCAGCTTTTAACTTTTTGATCAAGTTCGAATAATCAATAGAGAATTTATCTTTCATTTCCTTTGCCATATTGTACACGACAGAGCCATCAGGATTATATTCCATTGCGTTATCAAACGTCAGATTGACATCTGCTTCTAATTCTTCTAATGAATGATAACAGCCGTTTTCCAAGCGCTTTTTAATTGATCCGAGATCCATCGGTTTTTTTATTACCTGAAAGTAATCAGGAAGTCCAAGTTCAACTGGATCAACTGGTGTATTAAACACCCAACCATTCTGATGCTCCATTAGCGCTCTTAGCACTTCACCAAACCGCGCCTTTAGTTCTGCTTGAGGCAATTCCAAACCTCGATTCAAAGACTGAATATGTTTCTCGATTTGATCTATTGTAAAACTATTAATCAGCGAAAGATCTTCCTGCGCCTTCGGGGGCGGAACTCGAATGCTTGTTGTTGATACAGGCGGGCGGTTGTAGACATAACCGGGACGAGATGAAACGTTACTCTGCACTTGATTACCCGCGACAAAAGAAGCCGTTTGAGCTGGTTGAACCGGCGGATCTACACGTGGGCGTTTGACCGGAGGTTGAGATGATGGTATTTGGACCTGACCCGGAATCCCCGACGTAGTTCCATTTTGCCGAAGAGCTTGTTCATGACCGTGCTTTAGTTGGCTCATCTGCTTTTGTTTCTCGTGACTTCGATGAATAGCTTCTCGAACTGGTCCACAGACAGGACATCGAACATCTTTGCATCTATGATAATGGCTCAGAACATATCTAGAGCTTACACAATGTGGAACTTGACATTTCTGATTCTTGCATTCAGCAATGTGCTTCCAAAGACGCTTCATACCTGCGCAATGAGGAGTTACAGGACAACGACCATCCTCATGAGGACATTTTGCAGCATGACGCAGTAACAAAAGACGTTGTTGCTGATGACGTAGAACCTGTGCTCTATCGGATCCTGATCTCGAAGCTCCGGCGGAATCAGTCCCAGCATCACCAGATTGAGATTGACTCTCAACGGCAGGAGGCACAGTATTCAAGGAACGATTATTCCCATTAACGGGATTTTGGTTGAATGTGCGTTGCGAAGAAGCAGGATGCGTGACTAAGGCCCCACTCTGAACTTGTGTATGTTGAGGATTCGAAGCGATTGTTGGATTGATGTCATTCATATTCACCATGACATTTTCTGAGGTCTGCTGTAAAGTGTTTTGAGCGCTTTGCACTTGTTGAGGAGGTTGTTGAATTGGCATTTGATGCTGAATACCAGATGGTCGTTGCTGTTGAGATAAAACCTGTTGATGTTGGATACCCTGCTGAGGTTGCGCCTGGCCGGCTCTAGGCTGTTTCATGCGCATAGCAAGCTGTTGGAGACGACTCTTCAATGTATTCGCATCACTGTACTCAGCAAATGTAGCTGCCTGTCTATAGAGCGTTTCTTCAAGCCGTTTTGCCATTTGGGGCAACTTATTCAGCCATTCTTGCGGAGCATTCGGTTTCCGTGCCTGTAGCAATTGAACTCTTCAAGATGAAAACAAGAATAAACGCAAGTCAGCATAATGTTCATATCGTAAGTGTAGATGTAAAACTATTACTACTCACATTTTTGCGATCATTCGCCGTCTTTCATTCAAGTCATCTTCACTTTGCCAACCACCATTCAATCCCGTTGCAGATAAATGTTGCTGATTTTGAACCTGAGCCTGCCCTTGCTGTTGTGGTACAACAGGAGCATTTGGTATTTGAGGTTGACTACTGACTGTATGTTGTTGCTGCATTTTGCCTTGAAATGTTTCACCCCTGCCTAATTTTCGCTCAATCGCTTAAGTAATAAATCAGTCGTCGACCAGAGAAACCTATCCCGAAAACGAAGTTATTCTCCACTATCTAAAGTTCGAAAGCCGCCACTATTATATTGTGATGTTATCTTAGCGTTGAGTTCAGCCTTCTACACCAAATGGGATCCGTTTCCTGAGTTCTTAGCTCTTATATTCCTATGCACTGAATCTGATTTAATGTTTATGACATAATACAAAAGCAAGTTAGTTTAACAAGCTGATATTTAGGGATAAGGTGCAAGATTTTTTACTAAAGAGGAAGGTTTTTTCTTTCGCACCCAAGCCTCTCATGGGCCCCTACGGCAGCTGCAGTATGGTTTTACGTAGAGACTGCCCAGGCAGAGTTTCATGTTAAGATCCCCATTTAGAACGGGATCAACACACGAACCGCCTCTTAACATATAATTTACAATATAGAAGACAATTAATATCAATATAGTTCTACTTACTGCTTCCTTTGAGTCCTATGAACTGCAGTTCTTACACGCTGTGTGACACGCGGAAAAGGGGTGGATGCGAGCTTTCTGAAAATTTCGAGAAACTCTTCGACGAAAAAAAATGAGGCGTTGAATGGCTAATTTAGTCTAATTTTATTCTCACAATGAATCATCATTCAACAGTACAAAGTTACTGGCTCTGATTAGATAAAAATTCGATAGAATGCTGGATGCTTAAAACTGCGAGCTGAATTCTCTCATAGTTGTTTTTACACGCAAGCATTGCTGGCCTTATCTCAAGACATAGTTTCAGATCTGGTAATGGATTAACCAAGGTACCTACCCATAATGCACGATTTTTCATGCACGATGGCATCGGACCAACACTCTTTTCAATGATTGAACAATGTAAATGGCTTTGAATAAAATTGAAAATTAATGTAAACCAAGTATGTATATTCTCACCTTCATTAAACCATTGAGCTCTTTCCTCATACCTTTTTCTTGGACGAGTTCTTTCCACTTTTTTACTAAAGAGGGTATTTTGGCCGATAGACGTTCTGCAGCCTGAATTTGCTCCTGCGTCATATTTTCTTCTCTGTCATCAACAATTTCGACTTTTGCCATGTAGAAAGATCCGGAGGGGTCCACGAAACATTTATCTTCAATTTCAAATTGTCTTTTACCTTCGATTGTTACTGATAGACCCATAATGATGTTATTTTTAATACTTTCTTTGGAAAGAGTCGCTGTGACACCAAAATTTAAAGGGACCTGACTTTGAGGATTTACTCCAATTATCCCTATTTCTTCATCATTACGCACAGCGTAGTCTACAAGCTTTTTGAACTTTTGATCTTGACTACTTAGACATTAAAGCAAAGAAGTAAGTGAGAGCGAAACATTTTTTCCTAACAGAATCAATTTCAGCGTCTTCCTACCTTACTATATTCATACACTGTCCAGGAAGAATACATGTCCCAGTGATTAGTATTGGAATTTGAAGATTTCTGTTTATCCAAACACGGGAGGTGATCATGTAAGTGAGATAGAAAGGAAATAAGAAAGAAAATGATATAACATACCTCGCACGAAGATCTTCTATTCGCTTCATATCAGATTTAGACAAATTTAATTTCGAATCTTCGTTATCAAAGTCCTGAAACAATGACAACCTTGATTTTTCGTTCTTTTGATGTCTCGCCAAATGCGTTTCGGTTATGCTCAAATTCATCAATGCGAATGCATACTGAACGATTACTAGAATGATGAAAGCAGTGGATGTAGTACTCATTGGTATGATCAAATCCTTTTACTGATCACTCACACATCTCTAATGGGCAATCTTCGTAGTTCTTTTTGACAGCGTTCTGTTCTCGTGTCTGTGGCAGATGGAGATGTCACAAAGGCTCTAACAAATCTCCTAATGGGAACCCCAGAATGAAAAAGTGGAACAGGATTGCTTGCTTGTACATACTTACTTACTTAGTAGTAACAAGTGTACCACGTACCACGTTGTACAACTCCGTAACTATGAATTCTTCTACAAACATCTTTCTTTAAAATAATTGTGAATTTATAAGGTGATGGTTGACTGAATATTCATCAAGCCTGAAAGGATATGGTGTCAATCAGTCGTCGACTTTTTTCAATTAAATGCGTCTTCGTATCCTGCCCCGCTCTGCAAACCATAGAATGCCTTCAGTTGTCCAGCTAATCCATTTCGACTCCCTGATGCACCACCTTCAAATGCATCAGCAGTTCCTAGCCCTTCTCCCATCAATGCGAATACACCATTTGACTTTTTCCTCAATTCATCTAGGCGATTGCGATTTGCCCCGAAATCACTGATGCCATTTGCAGGCCCCTCTTTTTCATATGATTTAAAAACAACAACATTATCTTCTTCTTTCACAAGAAATTCAATTGTATCCACTCCATTAAATCTATTCACTTCGGCTTTGATGTATCTGGAGTTTTCGTCAACTTCTGTTAAAGTATACTCACTTGATTTCAGCAATCCCTTAATACGAGCAAATGCCTCATCTGCACTACATTGGAATGTCCAAGGCGGTGAATAAGTATCAAGCTGTTTTATATTTGATGTTGATACACAATTATTGGGTTTCCCTGGTGTCGGCTTTGGACATCCTTGAATGGTTCGTTCTGGTCTTTTCATCTCAGTCACATTGTCTCCCTCACTTGCAACAGATGTGCTTGGAGCAGATGATATAATAATGACTGAAGTTGTCAATGCTGCAGAAAAATCAAGGAACTTACGACGACTACTATAAGATACATCATTTTCATCATTTGCTCTTTGGGCCTTGATCATCGTTTGCATTCTTGATGTACTCGAGTTCATGGAGACCCCTGTGAAAGCAACACATCTATAGCTGATGTTGATTGTAATGATAGCTAGCAATCGGATGAGCATCTTTTCTATTTCGAGTGTGTGCGATTGATGTTAAGATACACACTCTATGGCTTTTCTTTCATTTGTCAAATGTAGTCTAAGTATCTTACGTCACACGTCACTGGTCGCTTTTTCCGGGAAATCCAAAAAGACCGCCTTGAACGAAACTAAACGATACAATTAAAAACAACATCCACAAAATACAAATTGATTCCTCTATCTAGAGAGAACAAAAACAGATCTTACACAAAACTAGAAGGACAATAGACGGAACGACAAATGAGGAATATTCTGTGTTTATTTTTGCTACTGGTGCACACTACAAATGGATTTGTAAATCACAGAACTAGTACGAGTAGGTCTTCAGTCACGCTAGTACCTGGTTCGTCGGCTCTCAATATGGTGTCTCCTACAGACATGTTGCCAATTGGTATTGAAAATAACTTGAATCATATTCTGATTGGTGTTCCTTCTATTATGGTGTCTGATACAGAAGCATGGGTTCAGCCGCTAGCTACAATCTTAGGACCGTTTTTAAATCTATTTTCATTTGCAATGGTAGGTTATCCATTCACTATTTATGTCATTTGACACACATGAAACATGAAACATCGCACTTGTATATTTTCTTTTGCAAGAGAAAACTGATTTAGTATCACTTCCATCGTTCATACAGCTTTGTCGAGTGGTCATTTCTTGGTATCCCAATTCAAACCTTAATGAATTTCCGTATAATATTGTTGTATGGCCCACGGAACCTCTTCTGCGTGTCATCCGTGGAACTGTTCCACCTGCATTTGGGGTAGATATTACTCCAATTGTATGGCTCGGTATATTTACCTTTTTCAGTGAAATCTTGATTGGACAGCAGGGGCTACTTACGATGAAAATAAAGTATGGAATTTAATGGCCATAAATAAATAGTAAAGTTAAGAAAAGCAGCCTTTCCAAATGTGATGTCAGTTTTAAGTGTAGAGCCTATTTATATAAATTTTAGAAGTTTCGAATCCAGGATGAAGATTTGTGTTTTGAAAAAATGAGTGATGTTTGGTTTTCGGAGTTCTTTCGGGAAAAAATGAGGGGCAAATAGAGTGACGCTGTGACTCAGTACTCAGTACCCAGCGTAGGACGCAGCGATATTTGGTTCATAATCCACTCTCCCATTGTTTCACATCGTATAAACCACGCTATTTACTGCATAATATGAAGCTAGTCACCTTTGCCACCCTTATTGGAACTGTATCTGCTTTCACTGCACCTTTCGGAGTTTCAACTGCTCGCATCTCCACTGCAGTCAACGCGGAGGGTGCCAAGATTAATAACATGATCGACCTTGAAAATCCAAAGGTTGTCAACACCGAGACGCTCCAAGCTGGAGAAAAGAAAGTTTACTGCCGTTGCTGGAAATCTGGAACTTTCCCTCTGTGTGATGCTGCTCATGTAAATCACAATAAGGAGACTGGTGATAATGTCGGACCATTGATTGTCTCTTGCGCCAAGGCGGAGTAATGTCATTCTCATCTGTTTCTTGTATCTATGGAGATCAATTTCATTCTTGTTGAAACTATTACAGTTGCATTGATTTACTCAAGATAAAATGGTTCTTTGTAGGAACCATCAATGAACTTAGAAAAATAAATTATTTAAAAAAAAAAAAGTCCGAGTTTC
>Ga0213868_10002113_pt1 | contig 19108 bp, 14 predicted proteins | sample PICome_9_FD_160087 | JGI IMG/M metagenome (GOLD analysis project Ga0213868, IMG submission 160087) | Coastal seawater microbial communities near Pivers Island, North Carolina, United States - PICO127 | ecosystem: Environmental > Aquatic > Marine > Coastal | place: USA: North Carolina...
TGTGGTTATGACCGGCAGCACTTTTATAAGCGCCGGCCTCAGGTTCAAAAGGCGCCTCTTCAACAGCAACCGAGAGCCCCAGCCCAATTACCATTTCATCCAGTACATGGTCGTGTTGATAGCGCAGAAATTCAGGTTCAATCTGCAGTGGAACATGGCGATTGCCGAGATGATAGCTTGCTCTTGCCAGGGCGTGAGGGCAGTCGCTGGTGACGGTTGAAACCGTTTCCGGGGCAGCACAAATTTGTACCACCAGACCTTCGGCGCTCTGCACCAAATCACCGCCGCGCAGGATCTCTCCGCGAGGTAAAAAAAGCCCGGCCTCGCGACCATCATCCAGAGTTACCTTGATGCGGCTCTTGGTGCGTTCTCTTATCGGCAGGCTCAGTGTCGTGCTGTGGGCTGCCTGATCTTGCAAAATGCTGGTAAAACGAATCATAATTTTTTCTTAAAATAAAATGCTTAGAATAGGCCAGTTAAAATAGAAAGTAGCGCTGCGCCATCGGCAGTTCCGTAGCCGGTTCGCAGACCAGCAGCTGGCCGTCGGCACGCACCTCATAGGTCTGGGAATCCACTTCTATTTCCGGTTGATAGCTGTTTCGCACCATATCTTTCTTGGTGATATTGCGGCAGCCTTTAACGGTACCAATCAGGCTTTTAAGGCCGAGCTGTTCAGGCACGCCAGCCTCGACTGCGGCAGCGGATAAAAACAGCATTGACGTATTGTTGTTGGCCTTGCCCAGCGAGCCAAACATAGAGCGATAGTGAACTGGCTGCGGTGTCGGAATCGATGCATTGGGATCACCCATAGGTGCCGCTGCAATCATTCCGCCCTTGATAATTGTCGCCGGTTTGGTGCCAAAAAATGCCGGTTTCCAGAGTACCAGATCGGCGAGCTTACCCTGTTCAATAGAGCCAACCTCATGGGCAATACCATGGGCGATTGCCGGGTTGATGGTGTACTTGGCGATATAGCGCTTAATACGCTCATTATCATTTTCACTGCTATTATCGGCGTTGCAATCTTCCGCAAGAGGCCCGCGCTGCACCTTCATCTTGTGAGCGGTCTGCCAGGTTCTTATAATCACTTCACCAACGCGCCCCATCGCCTGGGAGTCCGAGGCAATCATGGAGAAGGCGCCCAGATCGTGAAGAATATCTTCGGCGGCAATAGTCTCGCGGCGAATCCGCGACTCGGCAAAGGCCACATCCTCGGCGATATTGGGGTCGAGATGATGGCAGACCATCAGCATATCCAGATGCTCATCGACGGTATTGATCGTGTAGGGGCGTGTCGGATTAGTCGATGAGGGAAGAATATTTGGCTCACCACAGGCCTTGATAATATCTGGGGCATGACCGCCGCCAGCACCTTCGGTATGGTAGGTGTGGATGGTTCTGCCGCCGATAGCGTCGAGTGTGGATTCGACAAATCCTGACTCATTGAGCGTGTCGGTATGGATCGCCACCTGCACATCGGTCTCTTCGGCAATATTTAAACATTCATTTATCGACGCTGGTGTCGTGCCCCAGTCCTCGTGAAGTTTTAGGCCCATTACTCCAGCCTCGACCTGTTCGCGAATCGGTTCTGGTTGACTGGCATTACCTTTGCCCATCAGACCAATATTCATCGGCACTGTATCTGCCGCTTCCAGCATGCGGTGGATATTCCACGGCCCGGGCGTACAGGTGGTGGCATTGGTACCAGTTGCCGGCCCAGTGCCGCCGCCGAGCATAGTGGTGACACCGGACATCAGTGCCTCGTCAATTTGCTGGGGGCAGATAAAATGGATATGTGAGTCAACGCCGCCAGCGGTCAGAATATGACCTTCACCGGCAAGCACCTCAGTGCCAGCGCCAATCACAATATCGACACCGCTCTGGGTGTCTGGATTGCCGGCTTTGCCTACGCAGAAAATACGTCCGTCTTTAATACCGACATCGGCTTTAACGATGCCCCAGTGGTCAATGATCAGCGCGTTGGTAATCACCAGATCGACGGTTTCTGCGCTGGGTCTCTGACTCTGCCCCATGCCGTCGCGGATAACTTTACCGCCACCAAATTTCACTTCATCGCCATAGTTGGTGAAATCTTTTTCCACCTCCAGCCACAGTTCGGTATCCGCCAGACGCAGTTTGTCTCCGGTGGTTGGGCCAAACATTTCCGCGTAGGCCTGTCTTGAAATTGATCCTGGCATTATTTACTCCTGGCCTTTATTTGAAGTGTGAGCGGCAACGCTGCCCATCACTTTTCCCTGGAAGCCATAGACATCGCCAGAGCCTGCGTACTCAACCAGTTGAACCGTTCGCTCCTGTCCTGGCTCAAAGCGAACTGCTGTGCCAGAGGCGATATTGAGTCTGTAGCCAAGGGTGGGTTGGCGGTCAAAAATTAACGCATCGTTAACTTCAAAAAAATGATAGTGAGAGCCAATCTGTATAGGGCGATCGCCTATATTGGCCACTTTAACGGTGCACAGATTGCGTCCGCTATTTAATTCAATATCGCCAGTTGCTGTTTGTAATTCTCCGGGAATCATAGTGATCCTCTCCTAGACGATAGGGTTGTGAACAGTGACCAGTTTGGTGCCGTCGGGAAATGTTCCCTCTACTTGCACGTCGTGAATCATTTCGGGTATGCCATCCATCACATCATCGGCGCTGAGAAGGGTGCGTCCGTAGTCCATCAGTTCGGCAACGGTTTGGCCATCGCGCGCGCCTTCGAGAATGGCGGCGCTGATAAAGGCGATAGCTTCGGGGTAATTGAGTTTCAGCCCCCGCGCTTTGCGGCGCTCGGCGAGAAGCGCGGCTGTAAATAACATCAACTTATCTTTTTCGCGGGGTGTTAATTCCATGGTAAGTTCTTAAATTAGGTGTCCCATATGCGCGGTGGACAGGGTTTTTTCTCTATCCACTCTGTTCGCAGCTGGAACCATAGTTGGGTAAATATTTCCAGTATGGGTTCTATTTGATCGCCCAATACCCTGATTACCAGAACTTCGTCGACCAGAGTTAGGCCGATCGAATCCGGGTGGAGATAAGAATGCAATATGTGTTCCAACTGGTCGCGCTGATCCTGGCTGCAGGGGGCAGCTATCAGGCTGCCCTGCATAGCCCTACCGCGCAGACCGCTGGCAGACTCAATTAGAGAGCCGTCCTCCGTGTAAAGCTGTTCAACCAAACGCAGTTCACCATCAATATTGATCTCTGTGCGGCTGCTAATACTGCCCGAATGGAATTTTTCCTTATTGGCAGGGCGTCCAAAACAGTGCATCTCCCAACCGATAAATTTTCCCCCTGGTGCAATATTAATTTGCGTGCTCAACGTTGACCTGGCGCCGGGGAAAAATATATTTTGTTGCGGCAACCACTCGACAACTGAATCCTCGGCAACAGAAATTACCTGCGACTGTTCACTGCTGAGATCGGCCTTTGAAAGATAGAACTTGGTAGCCCCTGGGGTGGTGATCAGGCAGTGAGCGCCAACCGCAGTCCGCAGCCTGATTTTTAGCTTATCCCCACCAACCACGCCGCCTGGGGGGTGGAGGAGGTAGCTGTGGCAAATATCGCCTTCGGGATAAAACGGCCGCTGCAGTGTCAGTGGGCCGCGCTGTTTCTTTTCCACCAGACAGGTCTTGCCGCGTCGAACCGCGTAGTCGAGTTCGAGTTCAGCAAGCCATCCAGAGTCATTTTTCTGCTGGGGTGTTTCACTGTTCATTGTTAATAGGGCCGGAGGTAATTGCTGGGATTTTGCTCTTGAAAACATGGGATTTACCAAGACTATCATTAGAAAAAGCCTGTCGGCCAGATAAAAATTAAATATTAATAAGAGATTTTAAAACGCCTTAAATTGGTGCAAAAAAATAATTGAATGCACTAAATTAAACCGGCGAAATAAAATATGTGATAGGAAGGGTATAAAAAATAATCGTCAATTTTTAAGCTTTGTTTTATTTTTTGTAAGCTTATATATAGAGTGTAAGGAACAGAATTCTCCACAGGCTTGCCATGCGTTCAAAAAGTAGTTTTTTAGGTATCTCGATTTTCATAGTTGCAGTTTTTGCTGTGGTAATTATCGATAGAAATCCTCTTCCAGATTTTTCCCATTACACTCAGGTGAAGGAAAAGAAGAGCGCTTTTTTTGACTATATATTACCGCTGGTAAAACAGAGTAATCAGCTTGTCATAGAGGACCGAAAGCAACTTGAAGTGTTGCTAAATAATGTTGATAACTTATCGTTTTTTGAGCAACTGGAGCTCGATGGATTAGCTGAAGATTATTATATCGATAGAGAAAACCGCAGTGATTTGCAGATTATCGAACAGTTGTTATTGAGAGTTGACCCGGTGCCACCCTCTCTGGCGCTGGCTCAGGCGGCGATTGAATCCGCCTGGGGGACCTCGCGGTTTGCGGTGCAGGGGAACAACCTGTTTGGCCAGTGGTGTTACAAGAAAGGCTGTGGCCTTGTTCCACTGCAGCGCAATTCTGGCAGCCATCACGAGGTGGCAAAATTCACCACGGTCTCGGAATCAGTCGAATCCTATATTCGCAATATCAATACCCATCGTGCCTATACTGATCTTCGCGTTGCTCGTGCAAGCCTGCGCAGCGAGGAGAATTCTGCCAGCGGTTACCAGCTGGCGGAAAACCTGCTCGAGTATTCAGAGTTGCGGGAAAAATATGTCCATGAAGTCCAGGCGGTGATTCGGATTAATAACCTCACCCGCTACGACAGGCTCTAAATACAAGCTAAACCTGTAGCTCTAAACCAACAGCTCGGCAATATTTTTAAACTGATCCAGCGCCTCGGGATTGGCCAGAGCATCTGTATTGTTCACCGGTTGATTGTGGACCACCTTGCGCACTGCCAGTTCGACAATTTTGCCACTGATGGTTCGCGGAATATCCTCAACTGCAATAATTTTGGCCGGCACATGTCGAGGTGTGGTCTCGCGGCGGATAGTGCTGCGGATTTTCTTTTGTAACTCATCGCTCAACGTTACCCCCTCTCGCAATACCACAAACAGAACAACGCGCACATCATCCTCCCAGGTCTGGCCAATACAGATACTGTCGACAATCTCATCGAGCTTTTCTACCTGGCGGTAGATTTCCGCAGTGCCAATTCTTACGCCGCCGGGGTTTAGCACCGCATCGGATCTACCGTGAATAATAACCCCATTATGGGCGGTTATTTCGCCATAATCACCCTGTGCCCAGATGCCCGGATAGGTGTCGAAGTAGGCACTCAGGTATTTTTTATTGTCTGGGTCATTCCAGAAATAAATCGGTGCATTGGGAAAGGGTTTGGTGCACACCAGCTCGCCTTTTTCTTCGATAACCGGATCGCCCTGATCATTCCAAATCTCTACCGCCATCCCCAGACCGCGACATTGAATTTCTCCCTCCCAGACCGGCAGACAGGGATTGCCGAGCACAAAGCAGGAGAGGATATCTGTGCCACCAGAAATTGATGCCAGGCAGAGATCGGCTTTTATATCCCGATACACATAGCGAAAACTTTCATGGGAAAGTGGCGAGCCGGTCGAGAGCAGGGCTTTTAACTGTTGCAGATTATGGGTTTCTTTTGGCTTTACCCCAGCTTTTTCCAGGGCGGCAATATATTTGGCGCTAGTGCCAAATATGCTTACCTGCTCTTGCTCAGCCATATCGATCAGCGATGCCGGCTGGGGATAGAAGGGTGATCCGTCATATAAAACCAGCGTGGCTTCCGAGGCCAGTCCACTCACCAGCCAGTTCCACATCATCCAGCCGCAGGTGGTGAAGTAGAAGAGAGTATCCTCAGGTTTTAGATCTGTATGCAGCTGTTGCTCTTTAAGGTGCTGGATCAGCGTTCCACCGGCACTGTGAACAATACATTTGGGCACGCCGGTAGTGCCGGAGGAGTACATAATATAAAGCGGGTGATCAAAGGGTAGTTGCTCAAAGACCAATTCCGGGGTGTTCTCGCCAACTAAAAAGTCGCTATATAGAGTCGCTGCGGGTATCTGTTCGAGCATTGGCTGGTTGCCAGTAATAGGCACCACCACCAGCTGTTGGATACTGTCAATTTTGCTGGCGATCTCTTCCAGACGCGGCATGCAGTCAATGGTTTTACCATTGTAAAAATAGCCATCACAGCAAAATAGCACCTTGGGTTCTATCTGGCCAAAGCGATCTATAACTCCATTGAGGCCAAAGTCCGGGGAGCAGGATGACCATATTGCACCAATACTGGCGGTGGCCAGCATGGCCACAACAGTCTCGGGAATATTGGGCATAAAGCCGGCAACGCGATCACCGGTCACCACGCCGGACTGCCGCAGGGCGGCGGCGCACTCTGCCACCTGTTGGTAGAGCTCGGCGTAACTCAGGGTTTTTCGCGAGCCATTTTCCAATCTTGATATCAGCGCAGTCTTATCGCTGCGATTGCGCAGGGCATTTTCGGCGTAGTTGAGGCGGGCGCCGCTAAACCATTTGGCACCGGGAAATTGATCGCCATTTACCAGTACCTCTTGGGGCTGCTGGGATGCGCGTATAGCGCTGAAGTTCCATATTTGTTGCCAGAACTGTTGCGGCTGGTCGACCGACCATTGGTGCAGTTGCTGATAATCCTCAAATACAAGGTTGAATTCGCGCTGCAGTTGCTTGGCAAAGCGCTGCATATTGGTGGAGTTGATGCTTAGATCCTCTGGTTGCCAGAGTGGTTGTGTTGTTTGTTGAGTTACAGGCTGGGTCATTAATTCTTCCTTGTTAGTGTTTACGGCTCTATTTATTGCCTTGTTTATTGCCCCGTCAGTATAGTCAATGGGTTGCTGCAACCCCTAAAAAGGCCTCATTCGTCGCATAAAATCCCCGTTAGCCTCAAAATAAGTGAGTTTAATGGTAGGTCTAGGTTAGGATGGCTGAGAATTTTTATAACTTTGCTTCGCGCATAATAAAAAAATCATAACAATAATTATTTTTACCTTGGGGGTATAAATCGATGTTTTTGAAGAAAAATGTTCTCTCTAGCAGTATTGCTCTAGCGTTAATTGGCGCTGGTGCTCCTGCGTTTGCCGACGATGGCGCTGCTATTCAGGAAGTTATCGTTGAAGGTGGTCTTCGTGCAAGTTTGAAGGCGAATATGGATATTAAAAGAGACTCAGCTGGTGTTGTTGACGCTATTACTGCTGAAGATATGGGCAAGTTCCCGGATACCAACCTTGCAGAATCATTACAGCGTATTACTGGTGTTTCTATCAGCCGTTCAAGGGGTGAAGGTAGCCAGGTTACTGTTCGTGGCTTTGGCCCTGAGTACAATATGGTAACTCTGAATGGCCGCCAGCTGCCTACGCATAATGGGACTAACCGTTCCTTTGACTTTGCTGATCTGGCCTCTGAAGGTATCTCTGCCGTTCAAGTATATAAAACTGGTCAGGCAAATGTCCCCACTGGTGGTATCGGTTCTTCAATCAACATTATCACTTCGCGCCCCTTAGAAAATCCAGGCTTTAGAGCCAGCGCTGGCGTTAAATTGGTCGCCGATTCATCTATAACCATAGGTGATGAAGAGCTGACTCCTGAAATCTCAGGTATTTTCTCAAATACGTTCTTTAATGACACTGTTGGTGTCTCCCTGAGCGCAGTGGCTCAAAACCGCAAGGGCGGTCAGGCTCAGATGCAAAATGCCGGATACCGTACTAGCGAACTCAAACGCCTATCCGATGGAAGGCTCCCTTCAGCTTGGAGACGAAATGTTGCTGATGCTGGGCATGAAAATATAGAAAACCTTCCTGATGGTACGTTGCTATCAGTCCCAATTGAGTTTTCTTACGGCTTATCAAATTTTGAAACAGACCGCGTTAACAGCATGTTGAACGTGCAGTGGGCTCCAACGGAAACAATTACAGCCACCTTCGACTACGTTTACAGCTCAATGATTGCTGAAAGCCGGTATAACTCTTTTGGCGCTTGGTTTAATGGAGGGTCAAACCTCAAATCATCCAGCTGGGATCAAATTTTTGGCGTCAACGCCGTGCCAGTTTTTTATAGTGAAGAAGAGACTAGAAACCCAGATATTACCCACAAATCTGGATATTCCAAGGATCGTAATAAGGGCAACTCTGCAGGTCTAAATATTGAGTGGCAGCCAACTGATGCACTAGTTCTTGAACTAGACTATCACCAATCAACGTCTAGTAAGGCGAATATGGACCCCCGTTCCGGTACTATTGCTTTTACAAGCTACAATCGTAAAAAGACAACGACCCACCTTGGTGGGGAGATGGGTATCCTTGAGATTGATATGGGAACCCTTCCAGATGGCTCACCTAGACCACTATACAAAGAAGATATGATCATTTCTGGAAGTCAATTCGGTAATGATGCTTCTTATATGGAGATAGAAGCAGCACAATTTTCAGGTACATTTGATCTTTCAGAATCCACCAGCGTTGATTTTGGTATCGAACTAAACGAAGTTAGTAATCGTTCACAAGGCGCCTTAGTTGAGAGTGGGACATGGTCTGGTATTACTGATATCGAAGGTGATCTTGTTGATATCCTGGATAGAAGATCTATCAGGGATCAATTTGATGATGTTGCCAATTATGACGACGATCGCCAAATAGTAGAGTTCTTCACCGCTGACCTGGAAGATCTTATTCAGATCGCTGAAGTAAATATTGCCTCGGGCCGATATGCGCCTATCCAAAATATCGTTGGTGAATGTGGTACAGCCTACTGTGATATCTCTGGTGTAAATGTTCCTTGGGATAGCGATCTTTATACTACTGAAGAAACTAAGGTTGCCTACCTCCAGGTAAACCACTCTTCTGAGATCAGCGCTATGCCGTTTAACCTTCGTGCGGGTGTCCGCTATGAGGAAACGGAAGTAGCATCAGCTGGTGTCGTTCCAAAATACACTGACGTTACCTGGACAAACGCCGCAAATGAAATTGTAATCGCCGCAACCAGCCCGCAGTTAGTGGACGATACTGGTGCTTATGATTTGGTGCTGCCAAATCTTGATTTCGATATCTCGGTTACCGATGATGTGGTTTTGCGCGCCTCTGTCAGCAAGACAGTTACTCGTCCAAACTACGAACAAATTAAAGGTGGCGCCAAGCTGGGCGGCTTAAGTTTTAAAGCAGATCAGGATCCTGTGGCAAGTGGTGGCAACCCTAACCTACTGCCGATTGAATCAACCAATTTAGATCTCTCCACTGAGTGGTACTACGGTGATGAAAGCTACGTCTCGATTGGATATTTCAAAAAAGATGTAGATAACTTTATTGCTGGAGATAAAGTCCAACAGCCTGAGAGATACAGTCTGCCGAATCCATTAACGGGTAACTTCTGGTTGCAGGCGGTCGAAGATGCAGCTAATGATGGCGTTACTTCAACTCCGGGTGTTTTCGACTGGATTAAGGACAATAGAAGCGACTCCTCTCCAGAGCTAACAATTATTGATGATAATGTGATCATTAATGGCGTGGAAGGCGATCCACTTGTGCCAGTGCTTTTCGACACTAGCGTCAATATGAACGATGCCAGTGTATCTGGCTGGGAGTTTGCACTTCAGCACAGTTTTGCTGATACAGGCTACGGTGTGATTCTTAACTATACAATTGCAGATGCAAATATCAGCTATGACCCTTCAATCAAATCTGATCCTCAGTTTGTGATTAACGGCCTAAGTGATTCAGCTAACTTTATTGCATTCTACGATCAGGACGGACTTCAGGCACGTGTGGCTTATAACTGGAGAGATGACTATCTTGCAGGTATGGGTCAGCCCGCGGCTGGTGGTGAGCCAACCAATGTTCGTTCCTATGGTCAATGGGACTTTAATGTAAGCTATGAGTACGATGACAACTTTACCGTATTTGTTGAAGGCCTTAATGTCACCAATTCTATCGTAAGAAACTACGGTAGAACTGTGGATATGGTGTTGGGTGTTTATCAAGGTGGCCCACGCTATAACTTCGGTGCTCGCTACAAGTTCTAAGATGACGTTGTAGATAGACTTAAGTAACGAGATGTAACAAGAAGTAAGATGAAAACGGAAGCCGCTTAACTTGTTAAGCGGCTTCTTTCTTTCAGTGATTTGCGAAAGTGCAGGACCTCTCAAACACTGTTACTAGATCCCGATAAAAGATTGTAGCCACTGTTTCATCGCGCTATCCTAAGCCCTTAGAATCACTACAAGACTGCTTTAAAGTGGCCTACTCTCAAAAAAATAGCTGATACAAATGAGTAAAAAAATAAGTCGACTTGTAATTGTGGGTGGAGGAACTGCCGGCTGGTTATCAGCTGGTGTGATCGCTGCCGAGCACGCTATTTCCCGCAATACAGATCAAGAACAGAATAATCAGTTCCAGCTGACCCTTGTAGAGTCCCCAGATATTAAAACCATCGGGGTTGGCGAGGGCACCTGGCCATCCATGCGCACCACGCTGAAAAAGATGGGCCTGTCAGAAACCGACTTTATCCGTGAGTGCAGTGCCAGCTTTAAGCAGGGCACCGAATTTGCCGGCTGGACCACGGGCGAAAATGATCGCTACACCCATCCTTTTACAGCGCCCCAGGACTACAGTGAGACCAATCTCGCGCCTCACTGGCAGGCCTTGAAGGAGGGCAGGCCCAGATTCGATCATGCGGTCTCTCCCCAAAGTGTGTTGTTCGCCGATTCCCGCGCCCCAAAGCAAATCACAACCCCGGAATTCGCCTGCAGTGTTAACTACGGTTACCATCTGGATGCGGCGAAATTTGCCGAGTTCCTGCGTAAACACTGCGTAGAAACATTGGGGGTAAAACATATAAAAGCCAATGTAATTGCGGTTAACTCCGCCGAAAATGGCGATATTGCCTCGATTACTACAGATTCTGATGGGGATGTTGAGGGCGATCTATTTATCGACTGCAGCGGTTCCAGAGCCCTGCTGTTAGGTGAACATTACAAAGTACCCCTGCGCAGTAAAAAACAGTTCCTGTTTAATGATACAGCCCTGGCTGCCCAGGTTCCCTACGCAAACCCCGACGATCCAATTGCCTCCTGCACCCTGTCCACCGCGCAGACGGCTGGATGGATTTGGGATATTGGCTTGCCTTCCAGGCGCGGAACTGGTCATGTCTACTCAAGCGCCCATAACAGCGAAGAGAAGGCCACTGCCGAGTTACTCAGCTATATAGAGCGTACTGCTGGTGTACAGGCAGCTGCAGATGCCGAACCACGGAAAATTAATTTTGATCCCGGCCATCGCACTGAGTTTTGGCATAAAAACTGCGTCGCCGTAGGAATGTCCGCTGGCTTTATTGAGCCACTGGAAGCCTCGGCGCTGATTCTGGTCGAGCTATCGTCGACGATGATCGCCGAACAGCTTCCGGCTAACCGCGAGATGATGGACATAGTGGCCAAGCGATTTAACGACAAGTTCCTCTATCGCTGGGACCGTATTATTGATTTCCTTAAGCTTCACTATATTTTGAATCGCCGCCAGGATACCTACTGGCGCGACCATCTCGATCCATCCACTATCCCCGATAGTCTGCAGGAGCTAATTACCCTGTGGAAATACCAGGGACCCTGGCATCGCGATACCAACCATATTGACGAGATGTTCCCGTCGGCCAGTTTTCAGTATGTGCTCTACGGCATGAACTTTGAAACCCAGCCGAGCACAACGGCCCGCCGTTCAGATAGGATAGGTCGAGAGGCCGCCGCAGATCTGTTCCAGAAAAATGCAAAACAGCGCCAGCAGTTGTATGCGGCGATGCCCACAAACCGCGAACTAATCAATAAAATCAATACCTATGGGCTGCAGAAAATATAGTCTGAGAGCGACGATTACTAGTTATTTAAAGTATAAATATTAAGGGTTACACAATGAGTAAATATTCACTTCTTAGTCAGTCAGAGCATGCCAAGCTAAGAGTTATCACCGAACGCAGCGCCGCCTACGGCGACAATCTGATGTACGCCATGACATTCCCTCTCGAGTTTAGGAATATCGAGTCCAGCTATCCGATCTTCTTTGCTAAAGATGGTGAATCCGGGCAGTTTTATCCCCTGGCCCTTTTCGGTTTTCAGCGCGATGAAAACCTCTATCTAAAGGGCAATACCTGGGATGCCAGCTATATTCCTCTGATGGTCGAGCGAAATCCTTTTCTGATCGGCTTTCAGCAATCGCCGGAGGCTGAGAACGGCGAAAAGACACCGGTCGTCTCTATTGATATAGAGAGCCCTCGCGTCAGTGAAACTAAGGGTGAAGCGCTGTTTACCGAGAGCGGCGACCCCAGTGAGTACCTGCAGAAGGCGATGCAAAATTTGCAGACCATTCATCGCGGTCATGAGCAAAACAAATTGTTTATTGCCGCGCTGTTAGAGAATGATTTGCTAGAGGGCTTTAATCTTGAGGTCACCTTAAATGATGGTTCCAATAACAGGCTAGAGGGTTTTTACACCATCAACGAAGAGAAGCTCGCCGCTCTCCAGCCCGAGGCGCTGGGTAAATTGCACGAGCAGGGTTTTCTGCAGGCAATCTATATGGCCGTTGCCTCGTTTTCACGAGTGACAGGTCTGATTGGCAAGAAAAACGCCACTTTAGATTAGGTGCTTTAGATTAGGTGCTTTCGATTAGAGGCTTTGGATTAACTGTCCATAATAAATTAATGACGAGTGATTGAATATTGTTAGAGATTAATCGCCAGGTGAGAGACGTTGAGGGCTGTCGACCAGACAGCCTCAGCGAAGATATTCTCAATTCAAGAGAGCCCCTGGTGCTGCGCGGGCTTGCAGCCGACTGGCCGTTGGTTAAGGCGGCAGTCCAATCCTCTGCCGAGGCTGAGTCGTATATATTATCCTATGACAGTGGTCAGCCACTCACCGCTTACAGAGCTGAGCCTGAGACAGGTGGGCGAATCTTTTACAACGATGACCTGAGCGGTTTTAATTTCGAGAGAATTAAATTGCCACTGCCTGAAGTCTTTGAGAAGCTTCGTCAGTTCAGTGGCGAAGCGCAGCCGCCAACCCTCTATGTGGGTTCGACCATGGTTGATCATTGGCTGCCGGATTTCCGCCGCGACAATGATCTGCAAATCGATGTTGAGGACCCTCTGGTTAGTATCTGGATTGGTAATCGCAGCCGAATAGCTGCCCACTATGATTTTCCAACCAATATTGCCTGCTCGGTGGCCGGGCGCAGACGGTTTACCCTGTTCCCGCCAGAGCAGTTGGAAAATCTCTATGTCGGGCCGATAGATTTTACCCCGGCGGGTCAGTCGATCAGTCTGGTTGACTTCGCCAATCCGGATTATGACGTCTATCCGAGATTTCGCGAGGCACTAAAAGCGGCCCAGGTTGTTGAGCTCGAGCCCGGCGATGCCATCCTGATTCCCAGCATGTGGTGGCATCATGTTGAATCGCTGGAAGATATAAATATATTGATCAATTACTGGTGGCGTAATACGCCGGCTTATATGGGTACGCCGGTCAATGTTCTACAGCACGGCATTATGGGTATCCGTGATCTTCCCCCAGAGCAGCGCGCTGCCTGGCGAGAGATTTTTGACCATTATGTCTTTAATGCCCGCGAAGAGAATTTTCAGCATATTTCCGAACAGGCCAGAGGTGTTTTAAATCCCTTGGACGAGGAAACGGCTAGGCAGATTCACAACCTGTTGTTGAGTAAATTTAAGCGCTAGCTTTTATTGAAGAGACTTTATTGAAGAGAATGAAGAGAGTATCGGAGAGACTATTTTGACAGCTCAAAAAGTAAGAAAAGTGGTGATTGTAGGTGGCGGTACTGCCGGTTGGGTAGCCGCCGCATCTGTGGCAAAACTACTGGGTAAAAATCTCGATATCTCCCTGGTTGAATCTGACGAAATTGGCACCGTTGGTGTCGGTGAAGCGACTATCCCCACGCTTATAACCCTGCATCAATTGCTCAAGATTGATGAGCGTGAGTTTATGGCCGCAGTTCAGGGCACCTTCAAGCTGGGTATCTCCTTCGAAAACTGGAGAGACGTCGGCAAAGACTATATTCACTCCTTTGGTTTTACCGGCAAAGATTGCTGGGCAGCGGGGTTTGTGCATTTCTGGTTAAAGGCCAGGCAGCAGGGCATAAAGGCCGATTTCGGCGAGTACTGCACCGAGTTAATGGCCGCCAAAGCCAACAAATTCGCCGTCTTTAAGCCCGATGGTCTCAACTATGCCTACCATATGGATGCCAGCCTCTACGCCAAATTTATGCGCAAGATTGCCGAGCAGCATGGCTGCAAGCGTATTGAAGGAAAGATAGTCGAAGTCGGCACCAACAGCGCGACCGGCTATATCGAACATGTGCAGTTGGCCTCTGGAGAAAAAGTCGAAGGGGATCTGTTTATCGACTGCAGCGGCTTCCGCGGGCTGCTGATCGGCGAGACCCTGAATACCGAATACGATGACTGGTCGCAATGGCTGCCCTGCGACAGTGCCATTGCCGTGCAGACCCGCTCGGTGAGTGAACCTATTCCCTACACCAGATCCATTGCCCGGGATGCCGGCTGGCAGTGGCGTATCCCCTTGCAGTCGCGCGTTGGCAATGGCCATGTGTTCTGCAGCAAGTATATTTCTGATGATGAGGCCACCCAAACCCTGCTTAATAATATTCAGGGCGAAGTGTTAACCGACCCGCGGGTGATTAAATTCCGCACCGGCCAGCGCAAGCAGCACTGGAATAAAAACTGTATTGCCCTGGGCCTCGCCTGTGGCTTTGTCGAGCCACTGGAATCCACCAGTATTCATATGGTGCAGAGCGGCATATTGCGACTGCTGAGAATGTTCCCCTTCGACGGGATCAATGAATCCTATGTCACCGAATTCAATCAACAGATGAGCGATGAGTTTCTGTTTATCCGTGACTTTATTGTGCTCCACTACCATGTCACTCAGCGCGAGGACACCGCGTTCTGGCGGCACTGTAAAACCATGGAAATCCCCAAATCCCTGCAGCACCGCATCGATATGTTCAAGCGCACCGGCAGTGTCTTTCACAAAATGGGCGACCTGTTTGCCGAGAACTCCTGGACTCAGGTCATGCTTGGCCAGGGGCTAGTGCCGGAACAGTACCACCCGATTGTCGATATGATGAGCGACGATGAGCTAAAAGCCTTTATGGGCAATATCAAAGCATCTGTGGACCATATGGTCGGACAGCTGCCTAGCCACCAGCGATTTATCAACAGTTACTGTAAAGCGGCCGCTATCTAATCTCAGGGACAGAGGTTTGCTAGAGCAGTCGGTTACCTAAAAATTCGCGCAGTGCTTTTTTCTGCGCCTCGTCGAGATCGGTCAACAGATCATTGAGACTTGCCGGCAAGTGTCTCTGGGTATCCTCTCCGGTCTGAAAGACAAAGTAATTGAAGTACTGTCGCCAGGCCTCGCGCTTTTCCGGGCTTAGTTTGGCGATACTCAACATGCTGTGCATCATACTGTCATTGGCTGAGGGCGCGCCCTCTGGTTGACCGCCCCACCAGTAATTAACCAGTATATTCAGCCCCTCCAGAGACTCCACACCATGCCACCACAGGGCCGGAATGTAGAGTGCATCACCGGGTTCCAAAACCGCCTGCTGGCCAACGGCCTCCGCCTGCGCATAGCTGGGAAACTGCTCGAGATCCGGTTGGCCAATATCCACCATACTCACCGGCACTCCGGCGGGAGTGCTCAGCATTGGTCCCGGGTAGAGATTGTTAGTTTGCTCCGGCGGGAACAGGGTGAAGCGTCTGCGCCCAGCAACCACGGCGGCAATATTGTCGTGAATATCATAATGGGGAGCCACCGTCGCCCGATTGCCCAGCCACAGGGTGGGCGCAATAGCCTTGTCCAGCAGTGGCTGGGGATTTTGCTCCTCAAAACCCTGCAGCGCATCGCGGATGGGAATTGCCTGCAGCGCGACAGCGTGGGGATTGGGCAGATCCATTATTTTTAACAATTGTTCCAGGGTAGAACTCAGAGTCGCCGATGCGCGGGTGAAATTCATTTTTTGCAGATTATCGCCGTAGAAAAAGCGCCCGTTAATCTCCGGATCGCCCACCACTGCAGAGAGCTTGTTATCCCTGTCCATCCCATTGAGATAATTGACAATGGCGCGGGGGGACTCCGTTGCAGCGTTTACCGCAGCCCAGTCGCCGACCAGTGATTTGAGCAGCGCCGGTTTATTCAGCGGGACAATTTCATGTTCAAACTGGTCTCTGGTGACCTGTTGCCAGGCTGGAATTTCAAGCACAGATATACCCTCGTTGTTTTTCTTTTTGATAGTGGCTAATTGCAATGGCCGCAAACGCTTAGCCAAAATGATTAGCCACAAACTATAGCACTGGCCTATTATGGGATAAATAATAAAAACAGTGATCTGGCTATGTCGCTCCTACAAAATCCCCTAACGCTGCCCTGTGGGGCTGAAATTCCCAATCGTCTGGCCAAAGCGGCGATGACCGAGGGGCTGGCCACTGCCAATGGCGTGCCCACCCCGCAATTGGAAAAGCTCTATGGACTCTGGAGTGATGGCGGCGCGGGAATGCTTTTGTCGGGCAATATTCAGGTAGATCGGCAGCATCTTGAACGGCCCGGTAATGTTATTGTCGATCGCCAGCCCGATGCAGCAATGAAAGCCGCTCTGGTCGGTTGGGCACAGGCGGCAACGCGCAATGGCAACCACTTTTGGGGTCAGATCAGCCATGCTGGTCGGCAGACGCAAAAGATTATTAATCCCAACCCGAAAGCGCCATCGGCGATAAAGCTCAGTCTGCCCGGTGGACAGTTTGGCGAGCCGGTGGCACTCACTGTTGCTGAAATCGAAGATATTGTGCAGCGCTTTGGTATTTGCGCAGGGGCTTTAAAAGAAGCTGGGTTTACTGGTGTGCAGGTCCATGGGGCTCACGGTTATCTGCTCTCGCAATTTCTTAGTCCGCGCAGTAATCAGCGCACTGATGAGTTCGGCGGTTCGCTGGCCAATCGCGCCAGGGCGCTGTTGCAGTGCGTAGCAGCAGTTCGCAGTGCGGTGGGTGCCGGGTTTCCGGTGGCGGTAAAACTCAACAGTGCGGATTTTCAAAAGGGTGGCTTTGCCTTTGAAGAATGCCTGCAGGTCGTCCAGTGGTTGCAGGATGCCGGCGTCGACCTGATTGAAATATCCGGTGGCACCTACGAGCAACCCAAGCTGTTGGGAATGGCCGGCCTTGAGGAAGAGGAGCCGCAACATATACCGCAAGCTGCCTTATCAACCCAGATACGCGAGGCCTACTTTGTCGATTTTGCTCTGGCGATACGCGCTAAAATAGCTATTCCACTGATGGTCACCGGCGGCTTTCGCCAGCGCGCAGCCATGTTGCAGGCGCTGGAGAGTGGCGGTGCTGACCTGATTGGTTTAGGCCGCCCAATGTGTGTACTTACCGACGCACCGGCACAGGTTATAAATGGACTTGAAGCGCTGCCGCGCTATGAGGATAGTCTCTCTCTATTTCCGCGCTGGCTCAATTGGTTGACGAAAATAAACGCTTTCAAAGCCCTGGCCGGCTTTGCGATTCAGTACTGGTACTTCGCCCAGATAGATGCCATTGGTCGAACCGGAAAATCCGATCCTGGACTATCGGTATTCGCGGCCACCAGGCAGACCATGAAGCAGGCTTTTCAATTGGCAAAAGAACTTAAAAAAAGTACTTAAAAAAACACTTAAATAAAGCTCTGGCAGCAGATAAGAAAACAGCGGCTATTTTACTTTTAAAATATCATTCCAGTTGGTGGTATAGGCGGGGGAGAGATGCTCCCGCTTCATCATCCAGTTGTTTGTTTTTGAGCTATTTGTTTTTGAGCTATGAGCAACCCCCTGTCCCGCAAAGAATAGTTTATTCTTGCCGGCGCGGTTGATTTTATCCAGCGTCGACATCAGTGCCTGGCTTTTTGTGAGCTCAAGGCTGTTGTTGCGCTGCGGCGTTTCCTGTTCAAACAGACTTGGCTGGTAGATTCCGGGCTCATAAAAGTCCGACAACATAACTCCCGCCTTGGCGTACTGATAGCCATCGCACCAGATACGATCCAGTAGCCGCATAGCCTGATTGATCAGATCGCGACTATCATCGCTGGGTAGCGGTAGTTCGGCAGTGACCGAATTGGCATACTGTGGCTGGTTGGCATTGAAGGGACTGGTGCGGATAAAGACGGTGATTACTTTGGCATAGCGTTTTTCCTTACGCAGTTTCTCTGCGGCCCGTGCACTGTGCCGGCAGATCGCTTCACCCATCTCCTGCAATGTTGTGACCCGCTCGCCAAATGAGCGGCTGCAGACAATCTGTTTCTTGGTGGGCGGCGCCTCTTCAAACTCTATACAGGACTCGCCATTCAATTCACGAACAGTACGCTCAACCACCACAGAAAAATGCTGACGAATATGTTTTGGATTGGCATTGGCCAGATCTAGAGCGCTGTTAATGCCCATCTGCTGAAGGCGCAAACCGAGACGGCGACCAATCCCCCAGATCTCATCGACCGGCAGCAACGCCATCAGCCGCTGTTGCCGCAGGGGATCGCTAAGATCGACAACCCCTTGGGTGGCCGGATACTTTTTTGCCCCGTGGTTAGCCATTTTTGCCAATGTCTTGGTTGGGGCAATACCTACGCAGACGGTAATACCTGTCCAGTCGCCAATAATCTGTCTAACCTGTTGGCCAAATAGAGTATTGGAAAGCAGCGACTGAGTGCCGGTCAGATCGAGAAACGCCTCATCTATAGAGTATATCTCCACCCGCTGTGCCAGCTCTTCGAGGGTGCGCATCACCCGTGCTGACATGTCAGCATAGAGTGTGTAGTTGGATGAGAACACGGCAATATTGTGCTCGCGCAATTCATGGCGAATCTTAAAGATCGGCACACCCATTTTGATCCCCAGCGCCTTGGCCTCTTTGGAGCGCGCCACCACGCAGCCGTCGTTATTGGATAGCACAACTAGAGGTCGGTGCTTTAGATCGGGCCTAAATAACTTTTCACAGCTGGCGTAAAAATTATTGCAGTCGACAAGGGCAAAGGTGGGTTGTGGCTGTGGCACGAATAGTCTGCTATTTGTGTCTAAGATTGCGTATTACATGGGTGACAAC
>Ga0213868_10002117_pt1 | contig 19092 bp, 19 predicted proteins | sample PICome_9_FD_160087 | JGI IMG/M metagenome (GOLD analysis project Ga0213868, IMG submission 160087) | Coastal seawater microbial communities near Pivers Island, North Carolina, United States - PICO127 | ecosystem: Environmental > Aquatic > Marine > Coastal | place: USA: North Carolina...
CAACAAACCAAAAAAAAACCACCATACGCTAAGCATTGGTGGTTTACCGATCGCTTTAGCTATTTAACGCCGGCAAGCTGAATTTCAAAACGGCGTATTCCAATTACATCAAATCAGAGAATTAATGTCAATAGAGAAACTATGATAATGGGTGTTTAAAATACTTTAATATCCCAAATTCTTTAGATCTATCATCCAATCCGAGTTTAGTTCTCTCAAGATCATTGGCATCTTTATACGTCAAAAATATTTTATCCCAAATGGTCAATATCGAACAATAATTTGCCTCTCTAGATTCTTTTTTAATCGTATGATGATTGGCATGATATCTTGGTGTCACTATAAACTTCTCTAAGGTAGAATTTATTTTATCTGGCAGATCAATATTAGAGTGATGGAACTGATTGCTCATGGATAAAATAATCTCATAAAATATAAATATAGAAATGGGAATACCTATCAAGAATATTAACGATACCTTAAATATTGATGATAGTAATAGTTCTCCGATATGGAATCTCAATGAAGTAGTAACATCTAAGTGAGTATCTAAATGATGTACTGAATGAAATCTCCAAAAAAAATTAATAGTATGGTTTATCCTATGCCACCAATAAAATGCTAGGTCTAGTAACATCAAGCCAATTAAACTTTTAATAAAAAAATTAGTTTTGAGGTTATTGAGTAGCCCATAATTACTATCATTAATAATAAGTAGGGCGGGTATAATAATAAATAGTGAAGGCAATCTCATAATTAATGAATTTATGAGGGCTATGAGTCCATGAAAGCCAATACGCAAGATTCTTCTACTAGTCCAAGTTCTTTTAGGGAAGTAGCTCTCAACTATAAGCATTAAGAAGAAAAACATTACAAAAAAAATGAGTTTTAGGTTTGTAAGAAGTTCAATCATGCTTTTATACTAGCATCTATTGGAATAGCGAGTCATTATACAATATACTAAAAAAATCAATAATATTTAGGAAATAACATGACAAAGCCAAATGAGAGACATAGATTGAGTCTGATAATTGCAACCTTGGGACCATCAACTGATAATGAGAAGGAATTAATCACTATGCTAATGGCAGGTATTGCTAGACAGTGGACAGATGGCGTTGATATTGCGAGGGTCCTATATAGTGATGGAGAAAGCGTGGCTAAAAATAGAATTGAGATATTTAGAGAACAATCCAAGAAAAGAAATCTGTCAACTCAGGTATACTTAGACACTGATGAAGAAAATATTGATCTTGATAAGTATATAGCTTTTGCAAATTCTGTTGATCCAAATATCATCTCGTTTCCAAAATCTATTGGCTTAGAAGTTTTTTCTAGTTTAAAAGAAAAGCTTAACTCAAATATTAAAATAAGTTTAAGGTTAGAAGACTCAGATAGCGTCTCCGGCCTTGAAGACTATTATGATCATTGTAACTATGTGATGATAGAATCATCCTCTCAAGATATTGTTGATAACAAGCTTGTTGAAAATGCTAAATCAAAAGATGTTGAGCCAATTTACTTGGCTAAAATGCCAACATTAATGAAAGGTCAAGTACAATCTAGAGAGGAGAATTTTGAGATTGGACATACTCTGGAAGAAGGTTTTGATATTGTGGCGTTATATGAAGAGACAGCAAAGGGACCATATCCTGCAAGATCTGTTAAGTGTATAGATGAAATTGCCGTAGAGTCAGAAAAACTTCGTGTAAATCCGTTTGCAGATTTACTAGAAAAAATAATGAGCATGTTTAAAAGAAAAAATTAACCAGGAGGCCAGCCAAAAGTTCTTCCTGCTAATATATGTAAATGTATATGGAAAACTGTTTGACCTGCTTCAGAACCATTATTAATGACAACTCTATAATCCGTTATACCAATATCAGACATTACTTTTTTGCCAACTAACAATAAATGACCTAATAAATTTTCATCCTCATTATCAGCATCACTTATTTTAGCGATTTTTTTCTTGGGTATTATCAAAATATGTGTAGGTGCTTGAGGACTAATATCATTAAAGGCAATAGATAAATCATCCTCATAAATAATATCTGCAGGAATTTTTTTATCAATTATATCTTGAAAAATATTGCTAGTCATACTTTTTCATTTTTGCCATATATGAAATTTTTAGTTTCTCTAAATCTTCCGAAAGCATAGGATTATCAGATTTATTATCTGTAGAATTTTGATTTTTTAATAGCTTCCTAAGCAAAGCATTGGTTTCTTCTTGGAGTTTAATTAATTTCTTAAAGAAAACTAGTCCATTCAATAAAGTTAAAATAATCATAATAAAAAGGAGTAATTGTATTATTTCCATTATTACAGTTCCTTTATAAAATTTATTACTTCTTCAACATGACCTTTTACTTTTACATTTCTCCATACATTCAAAACTTCCATTTCACGATTAATCAAAAAAGTGCTTCTATCTATCCCCATATACTTTCTTCCGTAGAGACTTTTTTCTTTTATAACATCGAACATTTTACACACTTTCTCGTCTTCATCTGATATTAGAGGGAATTTAAATGAATATTTGTCTATAAACTTTTCATGTGATTTCATGGTATCTCTTGAAACACCCACAACATTCCAACCTAATTTTTTAATTTTGCTAAGGTTATCATTAAACTCATTACTTTCTGTTGTACATCCTGGAGTTAAGTCTCTTGGATAAAAATATAATATTAGATTTTTGTTTAAGTAATCCGATAGCATTTTCTTATTATCAGATGAAACAACTGCAAGATCTTTAACTTTTTTGCCTACATTTATTTTCATCTAAATTCCCTCAAGTTCATTTGTTTCCAAAGTTCTAGCTTCATCAACTAGTAAAATAGGAATATCATTTTTTATCGGGTAAGCTAGCATGGACTCTTTACAAACTAATTCATTTGTTTTGTCAACATATATAAGAGTATGACCTGATTTTGGGCAAACAAGAATATCTAATAAAAATTTATCCATATGGACATAATCTATCATAAATATATGTTAATAAAAATATTAATGACATAGTTTTAATATGCGTCTATAATACAACAATGAAAAAATTTCTATCTTTAATACTTTTTACTATGTTGTCTTCTAATGCATATTCATTTATGTCTGGGGTTAGTCCTGAGAAAGATGGTGGTCCTAAATTAGTTCTATTGAAAGGTGTTATCCATAAAGGCCCACCAAGTTCATCAGTCACTGTAGGATATGGTATTATTAAAAATAATACTGACAATGATTTAGTGATTACAGGGGTAAGATCACCTGTATATGATGAAGTTCAAATTCACTCAATGAAATATAGTAATTCTGGTACAGCTAAAATGATTCATCAGAAAACTTTGTTGATACCAGCTCGTCAAGAAGTAGCGTTGGAGAGTGGCGGTTTACACCTTATGTTGATGGGACAAAGAAGAGAAATTGAAGTAGGGCAGAATATCAAAATGATAGTAAGAGATAAACAGGAAACTAGATATATGTTTAACTTGACTGTTATAGATCCAAGACATAATCGTGACAGTCATGATCATCATATGCATTAAAACCATCTTCTGACAGAGATTTTATAGGCAAGATATTCTTCACTAAATTTTTCTTCTAAATATTTTTCTTCTGGAATAATTACATAGTTTTTTAAAACTATATAAGTAAATAAAGAAAAAAAAGTTATGTGTATAACACTCAATAGCATTCCAAGCCCAATTTGTAATATTAATAATCCAAGATACATGGGGTTTCTTGAATAGGCATAAATGCTGTTTGTTATGATTAAATTAGACGGTGATGTTGGAACTGGATCCTCATTAACTTTAGTAAACTCCCTTAATGAAAAATATAAAATTACTAATGCAAGCACAATGAGTAATAGGCCTAGTGTACTAGAGCGGAAAATGTCTAGTTCTCTAGGTACATTATATATTTGGAAATAATACATATTTGTCATTGATACTAAAAATGCAAGATTTGTAAAAAATAGAAAAATAATAGGAGGAAAAGATATAACTTTAGCCCGATCAAGTGTGCTCGCTGGATAGTAAAAAACATGTATCAATATTAAAGCTAGAAACATGGGTATTGACGACAATAGTGACAACATTAAAGCATCTTCAACTACCATCTGATTTTTGCTGAAGTACCAACTAAAGAAATCATAATAGTTTGATATAGAATAAAACATAAGCATATATATAAGTATTTTTTTAAACATATTTTGATATCCTTAAAAAATCTTCAACGCTTAAAACCTCTGGGCGATGATTAGGATTTATAGATAGGTTCTTAAGAGTGCTCTCATCAAAATAATCTCTTAGCGATGTTTTTATCATTTTTCTTCTTGCAGTAAACATCATGGTAACAAGCTTCTTAAATTTATCTTCATTATTATCACTAAACGGTGATACCTTGGGTATCATATTTATATATGATGAATGAACCTTGGGCTTCGGTACAAAAACGTTAGGAGAAATATCAAATAGTTTGGTGACTTTAAAATATACCTGTGTCATGACACTTAACCTTCCATAAACTTTAGAGCCCGGGCTTGCTATCATCCTATCAACTACTTCTTTTTGAAGCATTAAATGCATATCAGTTATATGTGATGTAGCAGGTAATAACTTAAATATAATCTCAGTTGATATGTTATATGGTAGATTGCCTATGATACGCGTTTTTCCAAGTAGGTAATTTGATAGATTACATTTCAATATATCATTATTTATAATTTGTACATTGTTAGATTCAATATATCTATTTTGCAACAAAGGTATTAAATCTTTGTCTTTTTCTATTAGAACTATATCTTTAATCAAACCTAATAGAGGAGTTGTCAAGGCGCCCTCTCCTGGACCGATTTCTAGAAAAGAATCAGTCATTTTAGGTTTAATCGACATTATAATTTTATTAATAATATTTTTATCATTTAAAAAATGCTGACCTAGTTTCTTTTTATGATTTCGCATTACTTATAAATTTAGCAATTCTAATAGCTTCTACAAAACTTGAAATATCTATATTTCCAGATCCAACTAAATCTAAGGCAGTTCCATGATCCACTGAGACTCTTGTGATAGGTAATCCTAGGGTAACATTAACAGTTTTCTTAAAATTATTAAACTTAATAACCGGCAATCCTTGGTCATGATACATAGTCAATATGATATCAAAACTCTCTATATATTTTTTTAGAAAGGCTGTATCTGCAGGTATAGGTCCCTCAACTAAAATTTTCTTTTTTCTCATCTCCGTTATGGCTGGTCTTATAATTTTAGAATCTTGTTCTCCAAGCATGCCATCTTCGCCAGCATGTGGATTTAATCCAGTAACTAATATTTTTGGTTTTTTTATACCAAATTTACTTTTCAAGTCAGCATGTATAATACCGATAGTTTTTTTTAGAGACTCAATCGTTATATATTTATGTACATTCTGTAACGGGACATGGGTTGTATGAAGAGCTACCTTCATATAAGAGTTCATAAGCATCATTACTGATTTATGTTTACATATATTAGCTAAAAACTCAGTATGCCCAGAAATCTTATATCCTCCCTCATTTAAAACAGACTTACTTATTGGCCCAGTTACCATTGAGTTAGCTTTCTGCATAAGACATAAATCTGCAGCTTTTTTTATAGTTTCTATCACATAGCTCGCATTTTTTGGATTAAGTTTTCCAGGTATATTCTTTACTCTGAGCTTTATGGGTAAGATGTTAATACTAGAAGGTCCTGCAAGTGTCTTAGAATCAATATCGTCAAGTATATTCAGTTCAACTTTTTTTTTAAGTATCTTAGAACTATGCTCAATTAAACATGGGTCGGCAATTACCACAGTATTACGAGTAAGATGCTTTTCTGCGAGTATGACACATAGGTCAGGGCCTATACCAGCTGGTTCACCTAATGTAATTAATGTCTTATTCAAATTTAAAACTCTTTAATTTCAATATATGCTTGCTCTTTTAATTTAGCAACCCAATCATCTCGTTCTGCTTTGGCTTTATTTGATCTGATAATATTCGCTATATTTTTTCTAACTAATGATTTTGTATCATCAATAGATCTGACATTTTCTACATATAATATATGCCATCCAAATCTAGTTTGAAATGGATCACTAATTTTCTTTAATGGCATATTTTTCATAACATCAGCAAACTCTTTTACTAACGCTTTTGGTCTTTGGTATCCAAGATCACCACCTTTATACCCCGAGCCTTTATCATCAGAGAATTTTTTAGCAAATAAGATAAAATCATCTAGATTCTTAATTTGATTTTTCATATCTAATAGTTTTTTATTAATTTCTTCGCTATCAGTCATTACATTAGGTTCTAAGAGTATATGCCTTACCTTGTATTCATTAACTATAGAGGAAGTCTTATTAATTAAATCTACAACATTAAGAACATGGTATCCTTTAGAGCTAGTAATTAATTCTGTGAACTTATCATTCAAATTGCCCCTAAGTGCTCTCAGAAATACACTTGGTAGTTTATCTTGTTCTATTAGTCCGATATTTTTTATCTTGATATTGAGATTGTCATATTTTACTTTTGTATTATTGAACCCTTGTTCTAAAATACTTTGATAAACATCACTGATGATCTCTGGAGCAAGCTGCTTTTGTTCATCTTCTATTACAAATTCAATCAAATCATATTCAATATTTCCATATTGATTGATGTCTTCTCTTTTAATGAAATTTTCTACTTCTTCTTCAGTAACATTCATTCTCGAGTAAAACTGTGAAACAAATAATGTTTCTATTGTCATTTTTTCTCTCAAGTCATTTATAAATTTGGAATAGTTTCCTCCCTGATCTATAATAGTTTTTCTAAAGTCATTAATTGATAGGTTCTGAGATGAAGCTATACGTTGAAGCTCACTCTCTAGTGCTATATCTGAAATCCTAATCCCAAATCTATCAGCAGCTTGGATGAGCAAACTAGTTTCAACTAGATTTTGCAAGGCTTTGTTAATAATTTCTTGATCTGATAACATGCTATATTCTTTGGTAATAATCTCCGGTGACAAGTTGTCTATTACATTTTGAACTTCAGACTTAAGGATTACTTTGTCATTAACAATTGCAATAATTCTATCATCATAATCTGAAGCATTAGCAATAGATGCCATGGTCAGAAACACAAAAGAGAATATATTTTTGATGATATTAGTAATCAAATACATCTTGATACCCCAAAATACCTTCTCTTAGCAACCTAGCTGTTTGATTGCTTGAAGTTGCTATGCCTTTTGGTAAAAATTCAAAATAAAAAGCGTTGTCACTTTTAGTGCCATTCCAGTAATCTCTTACAACAAATTTTATACCATAACAGCAACTTTCATATTCAACACCAAGCATTTTCTCAAGCATTTCCTCTGTATTACTTCGCCTATTATTAAAAGAATAGTTAATCTTACCTATCAATGATAATCTGCTATTAACTGGAATAACTGCAGAAAAATCAACCTCTTCTTGGGTTCCTCTAGAGAATCTATAGCTTGAGTTGAAGATTTGGTTTTGTTTTCCATATGGTCTTTTATAAGATAGTCTGATTTGGTTTTTCTCCCCATAACCTCTATGTGGATTATATTCTGAATACCCAGAAAGTCTCCAGTAATCTGATAGCCTAGCACTAACTAGTCCTAACATATTAGAGACATTAGTGTGACTCGTAACACTATCATTTAAATTTACAGATCTATCATCTAGATAGAAAATTTGCCCGATTGTCCCTCTTAAAAGCTCGTTACCACTCGATGTATCAACAATGCTCGATGTTAAAGCTAAGGTAAGCTGCCTCGCATCATTCAGCCTATCTTGGCCATAAAATTTATTCTCAGAAAATAAGTTATATTTTAAATCATTTTCACCAGCATCAAAAATAGGTATATCATCTTGATTTGATGAGGGCACATATAGGAAATACATTTCTGGTTCCAAGGTTTGCAAAATATCTTTAGTCTGCATTTTATCAAATACCATTTTACCTCTGAGGCTCATAATAGGCGTGGTATCACTAATACTGTTTCTATCATTACCAGAGAGACTATATGATCTATGCTTTACTCCAAATTTGGGGATTATTTCCCAGCCTATGTTTTTTACATGGTATTCAACAGAAGGGTATAATGTAAGCCTCGTTCCAGTGGCTTTAGTAGCATAGGTATGATCAAAAACTGATAGTTCACCATCAAATTTATAATTGAAACTATTATTTTTTTCATAACTAGAATATTCAACCCTAGCTTGAGGTAGAACGCTATATTGTTCTTGTAGATCTGTTTTTACTAACTGATAATCCGTTGCCCTAACAGATGACTTTAGATAGCCAAGCTCACTATAATCTGTTCTTTCTAATTTAAACTCTCTTGTAATATGAGTTCTACCAATTCTTGATATGCTATTACCAAAGTCATCAAGAAAAGTTAAATCTGAAATACCTCCTATATTTATTGTCGAGGTAACAAGAGAGCCGTCCCACAGCCCATTTTGAGAAGGGATAAGAGTATTTTTGTATACCCTATTATCTCTTATTGAATAAGCATGACGGCTTTCACCTTTGATATCATCCTTGTCCATATGAGTAAATTCAATCTCAGTATTACTGTCACTTGTTTTATAGCGAAATTGACCATCCATCATTATGCCTCTTCCCGAATAGTTCGTTGGAGTAAATGTGAAATCCATATTTTCAGAAATGTTAAAATAATAAGGAGTAGAAACAACGGTGCCGCTCTCTCCGGAACTGCCAATTGATGGAAGCAGAAAACCACTATGCCTATCACTGCTTAATGGAAAACTAAAGAATGGTGAATATAATATAGGCACATCTTTATATTTTAGAAAGATGTTATATGCATGACCTCTATCTGTATCCCTATAAAGTATAGTTTTTGATGATACTAATTCCCAGTCCGGATCATCTAACCCACAGGTTGTATAGCTACTAGGTGTCATATATACAATACCCTCATCATCAATAAATATATCGTCAGATTCGCCTCTACCAGGTCTTTTTTGAGAAGGAAATTTATATTTAGTATTAGAGAATGAAACTGTATCGTTCTGGCTATTGTATCCACCTTTATTTGCATAAAGTGACAAGTCTTCAGTTAGATATTTAACATTACCATCAGCAGCTAGGACACCTGTGTCAGCATTGAAGTTAGCTTTGTCAGATTTTACCAAATCTTTGGCTCTTTCAATTTCAACATTACCCGACGCATAAAATATCCCATCTTCATCTTGATTTTGTTTATCTGACCTAACTTCTAGCGTATCTTCATCTGCATCATATAAAGTTTTTTGAGATAGATAGTCTTCAAATTCGTCATCTATACAAACAGGTAGTTTATTTTTTTTTGTAGCTATTAAATAATCAGTCCTTTTAGCTATAATGATTTCTTGAAATGGATTTTCTTCTTCAGTTATCTGGATACTTTCATTTACCGGGGCATCAGTATAGTCACTTTCAATTTCAGCACCCATTTTTTTTATAAGTTTATCTTGATTATATACTTCGCCAACTTTTTCATTTTTAAACACGACTGTGATTCTTTTAGGCTCAGTAAATCCATTCTCTGTTCTTTCATAATAAATATAGTCCCATCGATCTACATGAAATAAATCAATTATTGTCGGAGTACCAAGTAAGAATTTTACCTGTTCTTTACTAAGACCAGGTATGACTTTACCTAGATTCTCTATATTTAGTAAAACTCCTTGCTCTATAGGAGTTTTATATGGTTTAGGCAGCCATTTTGGACCAGATTCAAGCAGCTCAAGAATTTCTTCATCCGGTAGAGAGATATCAGGGATTACAGCAGCATGTATATTCATACTATTGAAGAATATTAAGATAAATATGCTATGTACAAGTCTTTTAATATGCTGTCTAAACATGATAAAAATGATTATATCATGGAATCAAAAGTAGAGTAGCAGTAGTTACAGACGCAAAGTTATTAACTAGCCTTTAAAACAGAAGCAATTTTATTGGATAATTCTGCTGGATCATTTCCACCAATCATTTTGTGAAGTATGCCTTTGCTTTGGTAAAAATCTATTATAGGAGCAGTTTGCTCTTGGTAGACATTTAATCTGTTTTTAACAGTTTCTTCTGTATCATCTTTTCTTTGAAATAGTTTACCTTTATCACATTTATGGCATGTATCTCCAATATTCTCGCCTCGGTCCATGTTACCGATATAATCACAAGAGTCGCATAAAAGCCTTCCTGTACATCTTTCAATAAGTGTTTCAAATGGGACATCAATGAGAAATACATATTCAAGATTGATATTTTTTTCTATGAATAGTCTATCGAGGCTCTTGGCTTGAGATATATTTCTTGGATACCCATCTAAAATAAATCCAGGCTTACATTCATCTTGAGTAATTTTTTTAGAAACCAGAGAGAGAACTAATTCATCGCTTACAAATTTACCAGATGACATTATTTCCTGTAATTCCTTTCCTAACTCTGAACCTGTTTTGATTTCATCTCTCAATAAGTCACCAGTTGATATTTGAGGAATCCCATATTCCTTAATTAAGATTTTTGATTGAGTTCCTTTCCCGCATCCCGGAGCCCCTAAAAATAATATATTCATAATTTTTCTCCTAATAGTTATAGTAATGGCGCAATTACAAGACTAACTATTGCCATCACATTAATTAAAATATTCATCGACGGGCCAGAAGTATCTTTCAATGGATCACCTACTGTATCGCCAACTACTGCAGCTTTATGTACATCAGAACCTTTTCCACCAAGGTTTCCTTGTTCAACATATTTTTTTGCATTATCCCATGCCCCACCAGCATTAGACATTGTTAAAGCTAACAAAACGCAACCTATTAGCCCACCACCTAGTAAACCACCTAACATTTCAGGACCAAACCCTAAACCTATTATAACTGGAGAAAATACAGCAATTGATCCCGGTAAGATCATTTTCTTTAAGGCTGCAGTTGTTGCGATTTCAATACATCTTGCATTGTCTGGTTTTCCAGTACCTTCTAGTAAACCCGGTATTTCTTTAAACTGTCTCCTGATCTCATTTATCATTTCATAAGCTGCATCACCCACGGCGGTTATTGTTAGTGACGCAACAAGGAACGGAATCATGCCACCTATAAATAAGCCTATTAAAACATTGGTGTCAGTTAGTAATAATTCTATGGGAATTTCCCTTTCATGATTTACTTCTTGAACAAAAGCAGTAATTATTGCTAGAGCCGCTAAAGCTGCTGCTCCAATTGCAAAACCTTTCCCAATAGCTGCTGTAGTGTTTCCAACTTCATCTAGACTATCAGTAATTTTTCTTGTGTCTTCTCCTAGGCCTGCCATTTCAGCAATACCTCCAGCGTTGTCAGCTACAGGACCATATGCATCAATGGCCATTGTAATACCTACGGTCGCCAACATACCAACAGCAGCGATTCCTACTCCATATAAATCTGCATAAGCATTGGCTATAAATATAATCACTGCAATCGACAAAATTGGAACAACAACCGACTCTAACCCAATCGCCAAACCTGTTGTAATAACAGTGGCAGGGCCTGTTTGTCCTTGACCAGCTATTTTCCTAACAGGAGCGCCACCAGTATAGTACTCTGTTACTAATCCAATAATTACACCACCAAATGTTCCAGCTAAAACTGCATACCAGATATTAGAATTAAGAGAGAGTAGATCTATAACTAGATATGAAAATAATATAAATATAACTGCTGCAGAAAAAGTTCCACCACGAAGAGCGCCACTTATTTTTTCAGTTGATGTCGTTCTTGCAAGATATTTAACTATAAATATACCTGATATAGAACATAGCAGTCCTAAGGATGCTAATGCTAGAGGAAGAAACATTAAGGATTCTCTTGGACCTAATTGATCAATTAAAGATACACTTAGTGTAGATGCAATTGCGATAGAGGCAATTATTGAGCCGCAATAAGATTCAAATATATCTGAACCCATTCCAGCGACATCACCTACATTATCTCCTACATTATCAGCTATAACGCCAGGATTTCTTGGGTCGTCTTCAGGAATCCCGGCTTCAACTTTACCGACTAAATCAGCACCAACATCAGCACATTTTGTGAATATACCACCACCTACTCTTGAGAAAAGCGCCACCACGGATGCACCCATGCCAAAACCATGAATAACAGAAGCAGTTTTCGGGTCACCACCAAATAGAAAATATAATACCCCCAAACCTAACAAACCCATCGCAGCAACAGTCAAACCCATTATAGATCCGCCAAAAAAAGCAACAGTTAAACTTTCTGATATGCCAAATTTGTTTGCAGAATTTGTTGTCCTAACGTTTGCCTTAGTTGACGTGTACATACCAATAAACCCTGTCGCAGATGAACAAAGCGCTCCAATTACAAACGCTAGAGTGCTTTGTGGCCCCAGTCCTACAAAAACCCCAGCCGTGAGTAAAAGTGAAAAAACAAAGAGAATTGAATATTCTTTTTTAATAAAAGTCATTGCTCCTAAATGAATTTCATTAGCAATTTCAGTAATTTTCCCTTCGCCAGCAGAAAAGCTTAAAATAAATCTATATAGAAAAAAGGCTGTGATTAAGCCAATAATACCAAAGTAAATCGGCAATAAGTCTAAGTTGAACATAATGTCTCCCAGGTTAATTTTTTTGCAATATATATAAAATTATCAGTTCTTGCACAATTTTGATATTCTTTTAATAGAACTCTCAATATAATCATAATATGAAAACAAAAGCTCGCAAAGACTCTATCAGAAAACGCAATAATTTTGAAGAAAAATATAGCCGTGACCCGATGAGTAATGCAGAAAGTGAAAGAAGATCTCATAGATTTAGAGCTCTTATTGCAACTGTAATTGTCTTGGTATTTTTTACTACATACATATCTGAATTATATGAAGTACAAGTATCTGAACATAGTTATTACACTGTAAAATCAGACTCTAACAGAATAAGAATTAGACCTGTCCAAGCTACTAGAGGCCTAATATATGATAGAAATGGACAAACTCTTGCTGACAATATCAATACATTTAATTTAATTGTAAAAAAAGAGTTAATAAGAGATAAGGAAATTTTTTTACAAAATCTTCAAAAACTTGTAGTCCTTAATCCTAATCAAATAAAAGAAATATCTCAACAATTTCAAAATAGACGCCTAAAAGATATAACAATTTTAGAAGATATCTCATTAGATGATTTCTCAAAGATAGCAGTTGATAGACATGTATTGCCAGAGATTGAGTTAGTGCCGAAGTCAAAGAGAAGATACTTATCGCCATATGCCATGTCTCATGTACTGGGTTATGTTGCAAAAGTTTCAGATGATGATATTGAATCAGAGGTAGTAAAAGTTCATGAGGGTATGACAGAAATCGGTAAACTGGGGATTGAGAGGTTTTACCAAAATATTTTATCCGGAAAGCCTGGATATGAAAAGTTAGAAACAGATGCAAAAGGTAAAGTTATTAGAGTCATAGAGAAAAAACAACCAGTGAGAGGGGATGATATTTATCTAACATTGGATCTAAATCTGCAACAGTATATATATAATAAAGTAGATAAAAAAGAGGGAGCAATAATTGTTATGGATCCTAATAATGGTGATATTTTATCATTTGTAAGTTTCCCAGGCTATGACAGCAACCTTTTTACTAAATCTATATCCAATAAGAAATACAATCAATTGATAACTGATAAAAGAAGACCGTTGATTAATAGAGTAATAGCTGGTCAATACCCGCCTGGTTCCACATTAAAACCTTTTGTAGGGATTGTTGCTTTAGAGGAACAGATTATCGATTCAACTAAATTAGTTAATTGTGATGGAGCGTATGAACTAAAGAATCATAGCAGGCCATTTAAGTGCTGGAATAAAACTGGGCATGGGGATAGTGATTTATCCTATGCATTAGCTCAGTCTTGCGATGTTTTCTTCTATAGAGTTGCTCAGTTAACAGGCATAGATACTATAAGCGAAAATTTATATAAGTTTGGTTTTGGTCAAAAAACATACATCGACTTATATGGAGAAAAGTCAGGGTTAATTCCAGACCGTGAATGGAAAGCTAAAACTAAACAGCTCCCTTGGTATCAAGGTGAAACTCTTAATGTTGGAATAGGACAAGGTTATTTTTTAGCTACACCGATTCAGTTAACATTGGCCACATCAGTTTTGGCGATGGATGGTGAAACTTATACCCCACACTTATTAAAGGGCTACAAAAGCAGCTCAACTAGAGAAATATTTAATTATAATCCTCTGGAGAACAAATTCTCTACAGTTATTAAAGATAGAAACTATCTAGAAATTGTTAAACATGCAATGTGGAGGGTGGTTAATGAAAAGAATATTGGCACAGCGTCAAACATGAAGAAAATTGCTAGTATAGAATATGCCGGTAAAACTGGCACCGCGCAAGTTTATAATCTTGATGCAGGAAAATCTAATAAAAAAATATTACAGGATCATGCATTATTTATAAGTTATGCTCCATATGAAGCTCCAGAAATAGTAGTCACAGTGATTGTTGAACATGGTGGCGGAGGTTCCTCAACTGCGGCGCCACTGGCTAGAGATATTATAGATTTCTATTTAAAAAACAAAAACAAGAAGATTGCATCCAATGAATGATTACATTGAAAATAACAGACGACCGTTTACTGGTTTATCATCTCTTTTTTATATTGATCTAAAACTTTTTATGCCTATCGTCATTATTACAATAATAGGGTTAGTAACAATATACAGTAGTTCATCTGGAGATATTGCCCTTGTTTTAAAACAATTTACTAGAATTCTGATAGGTGTAATAGTAATGATTTTTATTGCTCAAGTTCATCCTGATAACCTTAAGTTGTTTGCACCTATCTTATATTTTTTTACTTTAGTCTTATTGATCTTGGTGCTTTTCTTTGGCGTAGGCAAAAGCGCAGATAGATGGCTAGATTTATATATAATTAGGTTTCAACCCTCAGAACTAATGAAGATATTTGTACCTCTGATGTTGGCATCATATTATTCGGATAAACCATTACCCCCTAAAACTAAATATATCTTCTTTGCTATATTGATAGCTGTACTACCTGTTTTCTTGATAATGAAACAACCAGACTTGGGTACTTCCCTGCTCATAGGAATGTCAGGTGCAATAGCAATTTTATTAGCAGGTATGAGTATTAAGTTTTTCCTAGTAAGTTCTTTTTCTACAGCTGCATTTGCTCCGATACTATGGATGAATATGCATGAATATCAAAAACAAAGAGTGCTAACATTTTTTAATCCTGAGCTTGATCCTTTGGGTTCTGGTTATCATTTAATGCAATCTAAAATCGCTCTAGGGTCTGGAGGGTTTTTTGGTAAAGGCATCTTTAATGGCACCCAGTCAAAACTTGGTTTCGTCCCCGAGCATTCAACAGATTTTATTTTAACTGCATTTGGAGAAGAATTCGGATTCTTTGGTGTCTTGATATTGATGATATTGTATCTCTTTATTGCATTAAGAGGATTGAGTATTTCTATCAAAGCCACTGATAATTTTGGTAGAATATTAAGTGCAACGCTTAGTTTAACAATTTTTTTATATGTACTTGTTAATGTAGGAATGGTGATAGGCTTCCTACCAGTTGTTGGAGCGCCATTACCATTTATGAGTTATGGAGGAACATCAATGGTGACACTTTTTGCAACGATAGGCATTATAATGTCAATAAAGTCTCATCAAAGGATACTAAGAAAATGATAAAAAACATCTTAATTTTTATTATATTGATATCGTCACCAGTATTTGGTGAAGTTGATAATAATGAAATAAATATTTTTATTAAATTCATGCATGATAAACACTCGTTTGATCAAACAGAACTGAGGAATTTATTTGATAACGTTAGAGTGGAGCCACGCATAAAAAAATATATTAAAAAAGCTCCGGAAAGAACACTCACATGGAACGGGTGTGCTCTTAATGATACTAAATGTACAAATTATAGAAATTTGTTTGTAAATAATAAAAATATTAAAAATGGTATAAATTTTTGGAAAAATAATCTTAAGGCGTTAACCAAAGCAGAGAAAGAGTTTGGTGTGCCTGCTGAAATTATAGTTGCAATTGTAGGTATTGAGAGCAAATATGGCCTAAGAACAGGAACCTTTAGGACCTTTGATACACTTGTTTCGCTTTCTTTGGGAGAAAATAAAGGAAGAAGAGCTAAATTTTATAAAACTGAATTAATTAACTTCTTGTTGATGTGTCGAGAAAATAAGTTTGACCCATCTATTATAAAAGGCTCATATGCAGGAGCTCTCGGTAAGCCTCAGTTTATATCAAGTAGCTATCGGCACTATGCTATTGACTTTGATAAGGATGGGTATATTGATTTATGGGAATCAGATTATGATGTCATTGGTAGTGTTGCAAATTATTTTAAAAAAAATGGATGGAAAGCTGGCCAGAGTATTATGACGCCTATTTCGTACTCTCAATCTAATATGGATAGCATTGAAGAAGCATCAACAAAAACTTATAAACCTACCACTAAATATAAATCATTCAAGAAAAGCAATATCTTTGCAGATGCCTACATAGATAATGATAAACTTTTGTCTGTAATTGGTAGAAAAGAAAAAAATGGTAAAGAGTATAGTTTTGGGCATAAAAACTTCTATGTAATTACAAGATATAATCGAAGTAGACTTTATGCTCTTGCTGTTTATTATTTAAGCAGAGAAATCAAGAAGGCTAAATCAGACATTTTATAATATTAATTTATGATATAATTTTTTCATATATGAATACTTTTTCTGACAATTTTATCTATAAGCATTTACTATCAGTTATAGTTTTGATAATTAGTTTTAACGTTAATGCTGCGCCGATTCCAAAAGCTCCAAATCCTGATGTTAAGTCATACATTTTAATAGATTATGACAGTGGAATGGTGATTGCTGAAAAAAATGCTGATCTTATTCTTCCTCCAGCTAGTATTACAAAAATCATGACATCTTATATTATTTTTACAGAGCTTCAAAATAAAACTTTGGCAAAAAATGATGATGTTCTTATTAGTAAAAAAGCATGGAAAACTGGCGGCTCAAAAATGTTCATCGAAGTTGGAAAAAAGGTAAAGGTTTCTGACTTACTCCAGGGAATCATCACCTCATCTGGGAATGATGCTAGTGTTGCTATGGCTGAGCATATTTCTGGGGATGAAGAAACTTTTTCAATATATATGAATCAATTAGCTGAGAATCTAGGCATGGTCAACACTAGTTATGCTAATTCAACAGGCTTGCCAAATGATAATTTGTTTACAACAGCTAGAGATATATCCTTGTTAGCTCGCTCATTAATAAAAACATTTCCCAATGAGTATAAGTTATATTCAAAAAAAGAATATATTTATAATGAAATTAAACAATACTCTAGAAATAAATTGTTATACCTAGATGATACTGTTGATGGGATGAAAACTGGTTATACTAAAAAAGCTGGTTACTGTCTTGTTAGTTCTGCTTTAAGAGGGAAAAAGAGATTAATATCTGTAGTTCTTGGTGCTAAATCGCCAGAGCATAGAACTAATGCGTCAAAGTCACTTTTAGAATACGGCTTCAGATTTTTTGAAACTCATAAGCTATATGAGCAAAATAATATAGTAACTGAAGGTAATATTTTTGGTGGTTCTCAACAAAAAATCAAGCTTGGTGTTCTTGAAGATGAATATATATCTATCCCTAGAAGGCAAATTAAGAATATAAAAACTAAATATGTAATAGATCAAAATTTAACCGCGCCAGTACAAAAAGGTGAATCCATTGGTTATGCTGTCATACAACTTCAAGGCGAAAATATAACCACTATTAAGTTATATGCCATGGAGTCTGTAGATGAAGGTAGCTTTTATAGAAAAACTCTTGACTCAATATTGAGAAAGTTTTAAGTATGGATGAAATATATCTCAATGGTAAGTTTGTAAGTAGGTCAAGCGCGCAAATATCAATAATGGATAGGGGTTTTTTATTTGGTGATGGCGTCTATGAATTAATACCTGTCTACAATAAGAAAATTTTTCTATTACATAAACATTTAAACAGACTTAAAAATAGTCTCAGCCTAATTGGAATGTCTGATATAAGCGGCATAGAAGATATAATTAAGAAGCTTATTTCAAGGAATAGTAACGATAACTTTTTTATTTATCTTCATGTAACTAGAGGCGAACAATCTCAAAGAAATCATATCTATAAAGAAGCAATGGAGCCCACTATCTTGATTATGTGTGAAGAATACCCTTCATATAACAAAGATCAGATACAAAAAGGATTTCACGCATGCATTCATGAAGATTTTAGATGGCTAAAATCTAATATAAAAAGTATTTCATTATTAGGAAATGTAATGTTGAAAAATCATGCATCTAAGCATGGGTATTATGAAACTCTCTTAATTCGAAATAATAAATTAACGGAAGGATCCGCCAGCAACGTCTTCATGGTGAAAGACAATATTATTCATACCCCAAAGCTGAGTAATGAACTCTTGCCAGGTGTAACAAGAGATTTATTAATTGACCTCTTAAAGGATAACAATATGATAATAAATGAATCTGACATTAGCCAAGATGATTTATTATCATCTGATGAAGTTTGGTGTTCAAGTTCTACGAATGCTGTTGTGCCAATTACAATGGTAGACGAAAATCAGATTGGCTCTGGAAAAGTAGGAAGTACTTCTTTGCTGATATATGATATTACAAGAGATTTTATAAAAAATTATTGATATATAAGTCGCTAATTTAATATAGCGACTTATATCTGTTTATTGGTTTAGTTTGTCTTAGGATCACAAGAGTACGCAGCAGCGTTCATTTCTTTTGCTTTTGCTGTACACTCATCTCTTGATGAAAATGGTCCAACAGTTTCAAAACGATCGAAATCATTCTCTATCGGATATACTTTTGCAGTGTATTCGCTTGGAGCAGATCCAGTTCCACCACCACAAGCAGTCAGCACAGCTGTTAACATTAAGACAGACATTATTTTGACTTTATTCATTTGCCA
>Ga0213868_10002118_pt1 | contig 19086 bp, 17 predicted proteins | sample PICome_9_FD_160087 | JGI IMG/M metagenome (GOLD analysis project Ga0213868, IMG submission 160087) | Coastal seawater microbial communities near Pivers Island, North Carolina, United States - PICO127 | ecosystem: Environmental > Aquatic > Marine > Coastal | place: USA: North Carolina...
TTATTGGTAAAATATTATCCATTTTTACATTATGGTGTAAGATCTCTATCTGTTGATGCTTTTTAGCTAAACAGATTAGGTTTTCTGATATCTCATAATTAGATTTAGGATTTGGTTTAACTACTAATTTACAGTCTTTGGGTAATGAAGCTACTACATCCTCAATTAGCTTTGTTTGATCTCTATACGCTTTACCCCAAACATCAATATTTGCTTCAGGCTGCATTTGTAATGGATATAATAGTAAAAAGTCATATCCTTTTTTTATGCTTTGCTTAGCAACTTCATCCCATTTTATAATATTTTGTTTCTTTTGTTTTTCTAGCCTTAACTTTATTATTGGATTAGGAGTGTTATATTTTTCTCCAAAAACATAGGATTTAAGTTTAAGAGCCTTATCATTTATTTTTGAAATTTTCGATGGGGGCTTCAATTTCATATAGTCTGGAACTGAGTTTCTGTTTACTATCTGACTAATCATTTTTTCAGCTGCAGTATTTTCTAAAACTTCTCCACTCCCATTTAAAGGTGTTAATGTATCATACTTATAAAATGAAAATCTACCTTTTGGATACCTACAAGAAGAAGGATTTAAATATAAAATATCTTTTCTTTTACAATTTAAAATTGTTAAGAGTTCATGAAATGCTGTAGATTCACCAAAAACAAAATCTGGCTTAATTTCTTCTAAAATCTGTTTTATTTTTTCGTAATAATAATAAAAGTAGGAACTATCTTTTTGTTTAAAATAATTTAATTGTCTATCAATTTTTATTAGACTTTCTATTTCAGTATCCAGTTCAATATCAATTTTAGTATTTGGATAGGGTATACAATATTTTTTTGACTCTAAATTAGGTGTAAATTCTTTATTTTGAATCAACCAGGAGATTTCGATTCCTTCTTCTTGGAGTCTTCTTGCTATAGGTTCATAAAAAAAAGTTTTGTGTCTATTTTCTATAAAAAGTATTTTCATTGAATCATCTTTAAAGATAGCGGCTGTCCTCTTTGAACATCTTCAGAGAATATTTTTCCTAATATTTCATCATAATATTTTGGATGTAATCCATAACCTGGCCTTATAGATCGGATATTTTCTTTTGTGATTATATCTCCTTTTTTTACATTTTCACAAACAAATAAAGATCTAGCAAATTTTTTGTTGTTTTTTACTTTATCAGAAATCTCATAAGATACTGTACCTAATAATTTTTCGGCATCTCTAACCTTAGAAACCATTTCTGTGAATTCGGAAACATCCAACGAAAAATCTGCATCAGGTCCTCCAATAGATTTATCTAAAATAAAATGTTTTTCAATCACTTTTGCGCCTAAAGTAACCGCAACTATTGGTGCTAGAAAACCATAGGTGTGATCACTAAAACCAACCTCAACCTTAAAACGTTGTTTTAAATCTGGAATTGTATTTAAGTTTGCCAATTCCAGGGGTGCAGGGTAAGAGGAGGTACATTTTAGCAATATAATATCATTATTGCCAGCTTTTCTACAGGTATCAACAGCCAATTGAACATCAGTTTCTTCAGCTATTCCAGTAGAAATTATAATTGGTTTTCCTTTTGAGGCTGTATGGGTAATTAAAGGAATATCTTGTATTTCAAAAGAGGCTATTTTGTAGGCTGGAACATTTAATTTTTCTAAAAAATCTACAGCTGTGGTGTCAAAAGGTGATGAAAAACAAATTAATCCTTCTTCTCTAGCTACCTCAAAAAGTTGTTTATGCCAACTCCAAGGGGTATAGGCTTCTCCATATAACTCATACAATGTTTTACCATCCCATAGAGTACCACCTTTTATTTTAAAGTGTTCATTATTACAGTCTATAGTTAATGTGTCTGGAGTATAGGTTTGTAATTTAATAGCATCAGCACCTGCTTTTTTTGCTGCTCTGATAGTATCTATAGCAACTTGCAAATTTCCATTATGATTTGCAGATAGTTCAGCAATTATAAAACATGGACTATCTCCGCCTATAGAACTATTTCCTATTTTCATTTTTAAATCTTTTTCCAATATTAAAAGTAACCTTTTCTTCTCTAAAACTCGATAGTTTTAAAGTTCCATTTTGGGTTTTTACAATTATGTTTGGATTTATAGAAATAATTTCTCCGTTTTTATAATTCTTATGTACAGGAATATCAACTAAAGAAACTTTATCTATAGTGATTTTCTTACCCTCCAAAAAAGTGAAGGCTCCAGGATAAGGAAAGGCTTGAGCTCTTATCCAATCTCTTATTTGTTCTTTGGGTAGATTCCAATCTATAATTCCATCTGACGGGACTCTTTTCTCAAAAAAAGTAGCTTCTTTATCATTTTGATCTATCAATTCCAAACTATCACCTTCTATTTTTTCTAATATTTCTTGGATCAATGGGAAATATAATGATTCGTATTTTTTTAACATATTAGCACCTGTATCATCATATTCTATAGGCACTTTTATTTGACTAATAATCTTACCTGTATCACAACCTTCATCAATTGTATGAGCAGTTATTCCTGCCATTTTTTCTCCATTTATAATAGCCCATACATGTGGTGTTCTTCCTCTATACTTTGGCAACAAAGAGCCATGAATATTAAATATTAATTTTTTAGGGTGAGAAATAATATCTTTTTCAATTAAAAATAAATAATTAATAGATGTTATTACATCCACAAAAATATTTTTTATGAATTGATAACCTTTTCCATTTCTTGGATTTCCAATAAAAAGAGGGATTTTCTGCTCTTTTGAGAATTGGATAATCTCTATTGATTTTTTATCTGTTAAAATGAAATTTATTTGATATTCTTTATGAATCTTTACCAACGTATCGAATCCTAAACCACCGCTACATAATACCCCTAATGTTATCATAAACTTGAGATTAATTTACAGAATCGATTTTTAATATTTTGATCAAAAATTTTCTTTTGATGGTTGATAAGTTCCTGAAAATCAATTTTAAAAAATAATTGTATTTGTTCTTCAAAAGAATTAATGCTAAAATCTTTCATATTCCCCATTTCAAAAATTGCCTTTTTATTTGCAAAACCATTGTAAATTTTTTTCTGATTATTTACATAATAACCACTTAAAACTGGGATTTTAACACAGCAAAGTTCATATAAAATAGTACTTGCTGGAGCAATAGCAAAATTAGAAGTAACCATAGTTTTCATCAGTTCTTCTTCTGAAATGTTTTGATAGATTTTAATATTTTTTTGTGTTAAAGTATAGATTTCTTTATGCGAATATGCCCCTCCTAATACAATATCTATCTTCTTTACTTGTGGTGTTTTTAATAATGCTTTGGTAGCTTTTAAGGTTAGATTATAAGGGTCTGCACCACCAAAACATACGAATGCCTTATCAATTTTTTGTGCTGTTTTTTCTTTTGCTATAAGGTCTAAAAAAGCAGGGCGTAATAAAGCATATTTTGTTCCCAAAGCAAATTTAGTATAAGGCTCTGCAGAATAAATCTGAGGGGTAATATTTGGCGAATGATTTATAATAAGATCTGCAAACATATGTTCAGAAGCTAAATCATCTATGTATACAAATTTAAAACTCTTTTCCTTTATTTTTCTTTGATAGCTTGAATCGAATTGGTATCCATCAGCAATTAATAGGGTGTTATTTTTATCAAACTCATTAGAAATCCATTCAGGTTCTTCTTTAATGCTAATTTGACTTGGAATTATTTTCAGTTGATAATTATTTGGAATAATATTTACAGTAGAGGTTTCTGAAGACAAAAAAGTAAATTTAAAGTGCTCTTTGAGCATTTCAATCAAACTAAATAAGCGATATAAATGCCCTAAACCTATTTCTGAATTTCCATCAGCTCTAAAAAGAATTTCTTTTTGCATCCATCAACAATTTATATTTCAATTCAGCTAATTTCCAATCTATTTCAGTATCAATATCTTGTGCCTCCAACTCATTTATCACCAAACAACCTGTATTATTAGTCCATAGTTTATGGTTTTGAAGAAATAAATTCACGTTAAAAACATAAAATTGTCCAGCATCATGATATGAAGGATCTAAATCTTGAGATCTTATATTCATTTTTGAAGTGTCTATCATTTCAATTTTATCTTCCTTATTAATTATCATCCCTCTTTGTATTGGAAAACTATATTTTGAAACAGGGAAAACACAATCAAATTTATGATCTAATAACTTTATAAACGCTTGAGTTAATAGATTTTCAGAAATAAATGGCGCTGTTGGATAAATACAACAGCAATACTCAAATTCCTTTTTTTGTAATCTATATGTTTCTAAAACTTCCTCGACTACATCAACTGTTGTAGCAAAATCATTTGAGTTTTTATCACTTCTTAAAAAAGGTACTTTTGCACCATATTTAAGAGCAATTTCTTTAATTTCGTCATCATCAGTAGAAACCATTACCTCATCAAAAAGGTTACTCTTCAGGGCTGCTTTAATTGAGTATGAAATAATAGGCTCTCCTAAAAATAATTTAATATTCTTTCTAGGAATCCGTTTGCTTCCTCCTCTTGCAGGTATGATTGCTAGTCTAGACATTAAGATATTCCAATACTTTATCAATTACAAATTCTTGTTCTTTTTGCTTTAATATTGGGTACATTGGTAAACTAATACATTTTGAATAATAGTTTTCTGCATTTGATAAATCCGCTGTCTTATACCCAATTTCTTTGTAATAGGGTAAAGTATGAACTGGGATATAATGAATTTGAGTAAATATATGATGTTCTTTTAAAAATTCATACAAGCCTTTTCTGTTCTCAACCTCAATTACGAATAAATGGTGAGCATTATAAAATTTTTGGGGTAACTCTTGAAATTTAACTCTCCCTTGAAAAGCTTGCTTGTATTTCTTAGCAATTTCATTTCTTTTCTCAACTCCTCTGTCATTTTTAGCTAATTGGGTAATTCCTAAAGCAGATTGAATATCTGTTAATCTATAATTAAACCCTAGCGCTTGCATTTCGTAAAACCAAGCTCCTTGATTTTCCTGCATATTTTCTTTAGTAATTCCGTGGGTTCTTAGCAATAAAAGCTTGCTGTATAATACTTCAGAGTTGGTTGTTACCATGCCTCCTTCACCACAGGCAATGTGTTTTACAGGATGGAAAGAAAAAACGCCTAAATCTGCATAATTACCATTACCACAACGCTGACTTACTCCTTTAGTATCAGTGAAATAGCCTCCTGGAGCATGACAAGCGTCTTCAATTAACCAGAGATTATACTCGTTTGCTAGAGATCGAAAATCCTCTAAGTTAATCGGTAGTCCTGCAAAATCAACTGGTATTATTCCTTTAAAAAACCCTCTTGGTTTACTTTCTAATAAAGATCTGACACTCTCTATGGATAATAAATAGGTGTCAGGATTTATATCTGCAAACCAAACCTCTGCACCAGCATATCTGATACAATTCGCTGAAGCAGCAAAAGTAATTGGTGTAGTAATAACTCTATCTCCCTTGCTTAACCCTAAAGACAAAACAGAGAGATGAAGACCCGAGGTTGCATTATTCACTGCTACAGCATACTTAGAGCCAATATAATCTGCAAACTTTTTTTCAAATTCCAATACTTTTGGACCTTGAGTTAGAAAATCTGACTGAAGTGTATTAACAACAGCCTCAATATCATCTTGCTCAATAGATTGTCTTCCGTATGGTATTATTTTAGTATTCATTATACTTCAAAGCTATCGTCAACATGTTTTTTTATTAAAGCTCTTAAACTTTCAACAGTCTCCCATTCTTGATTTTCTCCTGAATTATAACTAAAGCCTAAAGGGACTTTTTTTGCTTTAAATGTGCTTAAATACTCATCTAAATCCCACATATGTGTAGCAGGTAAAATTGTATAATACTTTCCTAAGTCATAGGTGTAAAAAGAGTCTGAAGTTGTTATCATTTCTTCATGAACCTTCTCTCCTGGTCTAATCCCAACAATTGGTTTACTGCATTTTGGACCAATGGCTTCAGCTACATCCATGATTTTATATGATGGTATTTTAGGCACAAACAATTCACCTCCCCAGGCGTGTTCCAAGGCATGCATTACCATACTTACTCCTCCTTGAAGAGAAATATTAAATCGTGTCATATTAGGATCTGTTATTGGCAAACTATTATTTTGTTTCTTTTTGTTAATAAAAAAAGGAATTACTGAACCGTTAGACCCCATAACATTTCCGTATCGTACTACAGAAAACCTTATTTGTTTTTCCCCTTTTATATTGTTTGCTGCAATAAAAAGTTTATCTGAAGTTAATTTTGTTGCTCCGTATAAATTAATTGGGGCACATGCCTTGTCTGTTGAAAGAGCAACAACTCTTTTTACATTGCTCTGAAGAGAAGCTTCAACAATATTTTCAGCACCGCCAATATTTGTTTTTATACATTCACCAGGATTGTATTCTGCGATATGAACATGTTTCATGGCTGCGGCATGGATTACATAATCTATGTGTTGAAAAGCTCTAACTAATCTATCTTTATCTCTAACATCCCCTATAAAGAAACGGATTTGAGGATATTGACTAGAAGGAAAGTCTTGCGACATTTGGAATTGCTTCTGCTCATCTCTGGAAAAAATAACTACTTTTTTTACTTTTGGATAGTTGTCTAAAATATGTTTCGTTAAGGCTCTCCCCAGTGAACCTGTTCCTCCAGTTATTAATATTGATTTATTTTTTAACTCTAACATTCAGAAATTTAAAATTTTATGTGGTGACAAAAAATTACCAACACTATTATTTAGTATACTTGTCTAAAAAGGTATTTAGTTTCATAAGAAGTAAGATGGTTACTATTGCAAAAAAACCAACAAATAAATATATAAATTTACTTGAACTTAAAATTCCTCCTGATATATTTCCCACTTTTTGAAAACTTGAAATAACATTGATTATTTTATCTTTTTCTGACTTTTCTTCACTTATTTTGGTTAAATAAGAATCCAAGTTTCTATTTATTTTAAAAAGCTCTATATCTACATTTTTATTAATTTCTCCACTTAAATTAATATTAGTTCCAGATGTTGTTTTTTTTGCATTTTCTAATAAAACCTTTTCATATACTTTCCTTAAAGTATCTATTTGACTAATATTTTTATCATAAAGATTATAACTTCTATCTAGATTAGATTTTTCTAAATTATTAATATTCCTGAAGTAATCATTTTCTGATATAGAAGATAAAATTATTTCATCAAATTTTTTAAAAATTTTATTTTGAGTTGATGTTAATTTAATTTCATGAATGAAATAATCATAATTTGTAAATGCTTCCTTGAAGGATTCAAAATCATAATCTTTTATAGCAAAAGTATCAACTGATACCGCTAATTCATCATATGAAATTATAATATTGTTCTCATTCATTATGGGTTCAATAGAAAACTTTCTTAATGATTCGGCCTCCTCTTGATTAATTTGAAAAGTCTCCATTAATAGGTTATACTCTTTCTGATTTACTAGATCATTGTAAAATAAAATATTACTATACAATTGCTTTGTGCTATTAAAATTTGGCTTTACCAGCATTTTAGACTCATAAATAACCTCTTTATTATAATCTAAGTAGGCTCCAAAAATAAAACCCAATAACCCAGCAACAATGATTTTTAATAAATGTTCCTTAAAAAATAGTAAGGTTATTATTAAAAAATGAAATATCCCCTTAAATATACTTCCAATAAAATTAAAAAAATTTTTAAATCCATTACCGATAACAGTAAATAAAGATCCTAAATCTACCTCTTCTTCGTTTTTATTTTTAGCTGTTGACATATTATTTCTTTGATTAGTTTTTGTATTGTAAAATTTGTTCTAATATTTTTTTTGTGATTGCATAGGTTGGAATTACACCAGACATCCCTAATCCACCCGAGGCTAAAGTTGCGCCTGTCTCTAAAGGATTATCAGAAGCATAATACGCATAACGTACTTTTACATCTTCAGATATATTTCCTCGTATCTTAGAGGCTGCCTGAATCGCTTTTTGATAATGCGCTCCTTCCATTTCAAGACCAATTACATTCCAAGTTGAATCATGGAAAAATTTTAGTAGGTCTTTATTTTGAAGAGAGGTTCCTAATACCGTTACCATAGCACCATCAAAAGAAGCTACTCCAAAACCTTCTAAGTCTTTCTTGGTCAATTCATTTGTAAATGGATAATTATCTGCTGTGCCCTCAAAAATATGTGCAGAAGGAATCATGATATCACCTTTTCCTCCCTCTAAAATTCCAGCTTTACCCATAATTGATATAGATTCAACATTTAAATGAATTGAACTTTTATTTTCTTTATAAGGCTTTAATAATTCGTCCATGGTTTCGTAGGCTTGCTCACCGAAAGCATAATCCATTACAATAATTACTGGGTATTCACCTTCAATATTTTCTTTTTTAAATTGTGGTTTGTCAATACCTACCTTTTTAGTGTCTATCACCTGAACATTAATGTTGGTTCCTGAGGTATCTTTTATGTAAATCAACCCATTTTTAGACGCGTATTCTTTTACTTTTTTCTGTAGCGGTTTACTATCACTATTACTCAGTAACTCATACAATTTAAACCCTTCTTTACCCTTTGTTATTGATGATAACGCATTAGTTGCATAAATAGTATTTAATACGCTATGCATATTTGCACTAATAATATGTATTGGTCTTTCTATAAGCTGATGATCTTTTAATACTTTCTTTATATTATTGGCCCAAATCTCTCCATAGATGTGATGCCCAATTTCTTCTCTTAAAACAGAACTGAAGTTAATTGCTCTTTTTTGCAGATGACAACTTTCAGTAATGGCAAGTTTACCCAACCAATATATAATTTGAAAAAAACGATCTGGGTTTTCTGGGGAATAAAAAGTTTTATAGGTATCGGCAACTTCATCATATGTTCTGCCTAAGACACTTGCTAAATGAACTTTTGCAACTTCTCTCTCTTCTTCAGAAATTTTTTTGTGATGAAGAACGACCTCTTCTAAATTTTTCCATTCACGGGTAACATCTCCTTTTGCGTTTAACAAAACACGGTCTTTTATTTTATGAGATTCAATGAATAAAAAAGTAAGGTGCGTTAAAATATCATAGATTTCTGATCGACCCCTAGTAATCTCAATATTCATTTGGTCTTTGTCAATTCTATAACAATTTCTTCTTCTTTTAGGAGGAATAATTACCTTAAAATGAGATTTATTATATCGCTCATCAGCAGTAAGGTTTATAAACTGACACTCCTCAATTCCTTCCGGTAAGCGCTCTATCACATAGATTAACCCATTTAACTCTACTCGTTCTTCTGCTATAGACCCATAAATTTCGGGTCTAAGAAGTAAAAGTGATTTCCTTAAGGTTTCCCCCGAAATACCCATAGGTTTATAAAAACCTCTGCTAAATAAATGTCGCATAGATATGTACAAACGCTCAATTGCATTTGTTGATTCTTGTGCTCTTGTTCTTTCTTTGTGGTTGGTTTGCAACATCGTATTTTTAGGGTGTAAAGATAAGTAATTCGGCTAGAATTAGGCTCCATTAAGGATTTTGGTATAATGGTTTTTATTTTTAAGTATTTTTAGTGCTTCAAGAAGTACTTTATCTTTTTTTAATTTATTCTCGTAAGTTCCTTTTTTATAAAAATATCTAATTAAAATATTTTCCATAATAAGAGCTGATATAAAATCTTGATCTTTTGAAATATTTTCAATTTTTGCTTGAAGTAATTTCTTTTTTATTTCTTGATATTCAGAAGAAATTAACTTTGGTTTTGAAACTGATTTGAATGCATCTAAAAAAAGACGCTCTTGAGAGGTTTTAAAAGTAGTATCAGAGGTTTTAATATAATTCAAAAAGCTTTTAAAGTTTGATGAAGAAAAAGAAAAATTATCAATTGAACTTATTGTTGGGTTCTTATAATAGAAATCCGTGGTGAAATTAAAAATTGCTCTTGACTTTAGTAACGCTTTTGTAAATTCATTTCTTTTTGAAAAGCCTACGACTACATCAGGAGTAATTCCTCCTCCATCAAATACAACCCTTCCATTTTTAGTTTTAAAAGCAGTAACTGTTCCATCTGAAAATTTCGGAACCTCTCCTTTATTATCTCTATTAGCATAATCTAATTCTTGGATACACCTCCCACTTGGAGTGTAGTATTTTGATATGGTGAGTTTGAGTTGTGTTCCATAAGATAGATTTCTGTAGCGCTGAACTAATCCCTTTCCAAAAGAGCGCTCTCCTACAATAATCGCTCTATCATAATCTTGAAGTGCCCCCGCAACTATTTCAGAAGCTGAAGCTGAATTTCTGTTAACTAAAATAGTAAGAGGAATGTCTAAATCTAAAGCAACTTTTGATGCGTTGTAAGTAGTACTCCATTTTCTAACTTTAGCTTTAGTTGATGTAATTTTACTCCCTTTTGGTAAGAAAAAATTTGAGATTTTTATCGCCTCTCCTAGAGAGCCTCCAGGATTATTTCTTAAATCAAATATTAACGTAGTCATCCCTCTCTTCTTTAAATCTAAAAAAGCCTTTTTAACCTCGGATGAAGCTTTTTGATTAAATCTGGTTAACACTATATATCCTGTTTCTTGGTCAATTAAATCATAAAAGGGTACGGGGTTTATCTCAATTTTTTCGGTAACAATTGTTTTATCTATGACTTTACCTTGTCTAAGAATAGAGATGTCTAAAGAGGTGTTTGGCGCCCCTTTTAATTGCTGTGAAAGTTGATCCCTATCCATATTTTTTAGATATTGATTCCCTACTTTTATAATAATATCTCCAGCTTTTAACCCTTTTTTGTCAGCTTCATAGCCTTTATAAACCTCATTTAATGTAATTCCCTTTTTATCATAAAAAACTGATGCGCCAATTCCTGAATACTCTCCCTCTCTTCTAATTCTTGCTTCTTCAACTTCTTGTTCATCAAAATAATTTGTGTACGGGTCTAATTCTTTTAAAGTATTTTTAATTGCTTTATTTGTAAATTCAGCAGGGTTAATTTCATCTACATAATATAAATTCAATTCCTTGAATAATGTTGTGTAAATCTCCAATTGTTTTGCAACCTCAAAAAAATTTGATTTGAATGAAAAAGAAAGAAAAATAGCACCAATAGCTAGTGTGAATAGAAAGTGTTTTTTTATTGAGAAGTTATTCATTTTCTTTTCTTGTTTGTGTTTTCATAAATAATTTTAAAAGTTCTCGGATTTTTTTTTGAACTTCGGAGAATGCTGGTTCTTTATTACCAAGAAAAGTAATCATAAATGCACAATTATAATTTGATGTTTTAAATACATTTTTTTTCTCTAACCGATACGCTTCCTTAATCAATCTTTTAATCCGGTTTCTGTCTACTGCTTTTTTAAAATTTCTTTTTGGAACTGAAAAAGAAGACTGTAAAGATGTTTTTTCTGTAGCAATATAAACTAACCTGAAAGGAAAAACTTTAATAGAAGTACCCTCCTCAAAAAGTCTCCCAATGAGTTTTTGACTTTTTAATCTTTCTTTTTTACCTAACGTATTGTTCATCCTTACAAACTTACATAAAAGGGAGTATAGAAAGTAGTATATAAGACATTATTTACAAATGAGAGAAAGTACTTATTTACAGTATAATTCTTTGCATTGGACGGGTTAAACAAGTAGGTCCGCCACCCCCTTTTACACTAATCTCATTTCCCTTATAACTAAACACTTGACATCCTGCATTCTCAAGTAATTTTTTTGTGATTGGATTTCCATCAACCATTAAACAATCTCTGGGAGCTAATGCTAGCACATTACAACCCATAGATTCAAATTCTTCATCTGGAACCTCTATCAATTGAAAACCCCTATCTAGCAATTCATTTCTAAATTTAACAGGCATTAAAGGAGAATAAACTACAGCTAAATTTTTATCAACTGGACTGAGTATAGACATCAAGTGAAAAACATCTTCTTTACCTTTATAATGTGGCAGCTCAACTACAATTACCTCGATCCCTTTAGGGTGCAATAAAGATTTTAACTGACGAATCCCTTCTTCATTTGTTCTATAGGTATGACCAACTGCTAATGTGTTTTGATCTAACCACGCTACATCACCTCCTTCTAAGGTTCCGGGGTGCGTAATATCTCCCAGTATATCTATATTGTTTTTTTGATAAGCCTCTAATTGTGCTTTAGGCTCATGAACTCTTCCCTTCTTCCCCATATTACACATAATCATTCCAAAATCTGTAGCAATTGAAGCATCTCTACAATAGATGGAGTCTATCCATGTTTTCTCATTCTTGGGGAAAAAAGATAATTCTATATTTTTATTGGCGAGAAATAATTGAAATGTATCATATTCTTTTAAGGATTTTTCAAAACTAGGTTTTGAGAGAAACTGTAATTCTTCCCATTGTTCTGAAAGCTGCTTTTCTGAGTAAAATGAATTTTCTGCAGATTTTAAATACAGCGTTTTTAATTTCAAATATTCTGAATGATGCGTTTTATTCATTTTGCTTTAGATTTATTCCATTGCATTAAAACATAAAATGGAATTCCAAGCAATAATAATAAAAATCCATAAAAAACAACTTCTGCTGTTGAACCGTATATAGCCCATAAAGAATATAAAAATCCTAAAAGACCTAAAATAACTGTTTTCAGAATACTACTGCTGGGTTCTTTATTTTTTTGGAGAACAATAATGGTATAGGCTGCAGAAACAAATAAATAAGGGACCAAACAGGCTAATACAGTTAAATTTACCATAAAAGTAAATTGGCTAACCAGGCTGTCTGAAAAATTCATCAACATAACTACAGAACTTAATAAACTTCCAATAATGAGACCTAAAATAGGAGCCCCTTTTTTGTTGTTTTTTTTAAAAAATTTTGGAAAAATATTATCTTTTGCTGCTGCCATGGGAATTTGTGCTAAAATTAAAATCCAACCATTAAGTGCTCCCATTCCAGAAATTGCAGCTCCCATAGCGATAAAATACCCTGCATATTTACCCCCAATAACTTCTCCTGCCTCAGCAAATGGGGCTGGAGAATTTTGTAAAGTTTCTGTGGGTAAAATTCCAAATAAAACAATGGTTCCTAAGATATAGATACAAGTACTAATAATTGTACCAAGCATGGTTGCTTTAGGAACTGTTTTTGATGAATTTTTTATATTTTCAGCAGGGATGCTAGCCGATTCTAAACCTAAAAAAGCATATAATGTTAATGCGGCCACTAATGAAAATGTGGTAAAGTCTGATTCACCTGTCAAATTAAATTTTGGAAAATTATCAAGACTAAAAAAAAATAGACCAAAAATGATAACAAATAATAATGGAAGTATTTTTAAAACTGTTGTAATGACTTGAATTTTACCTGAAAATCGTACCCCGTTAGAATTAATCCAAGTAAAAAACCAAATCATTGATAAACCAACACTAACCGCTAAAAATGAATTTGTTTCTAAAATTGGAAAAAAAAAACTTAATGCTCCAATAATCGCAATAGCAATGGCAGCATTACTAATCCATGTAGAAATCCAATATCCCCATGCAACTAAGAAACCAATGAAATCTCCAAACCCTTCTTTTGAATACGCATAAGGCCCTCCGCTTTTATTTACAATAATCTTACTCAAATTACTAAATATTTTTGCCAAGATTATAGCTCCCGATGCAGTAAAAACCCAACCTAATAAACTAATGCTCCCATAAGTTGATAATGAAGCTGGAAGTATAAATATCCCTGCGCCTATCATATTTCCAACAACCAAAGACGTTGTGGTTATCAAACCAATTTTTTTGTTACTAGAACTCATTTAATTTATGTAATTTTAGAATCAAACTCTTGAAAGATACAATTTAAATTAACAACCAAAATGAAATTTAAAATCAATTCAGATATCACAAAAGCAGAAACCCTCCCTGCTACTTTTTATAAAGATCCTGTTGTTTTTGAAAGAATTAAAGAAAAAGTTTTTTTAAAATCTTGGCAATGGGTAGGTGATGAAAGTTTAGTTGATAAGCCACAATCAGTACATCCCTTCATTATATTAGATGGTTTTTTAACAGAACCCCTACTATTAACTAAAGATAAAGACGGCCACATTAATTGTCTCACAAATGTGTGCACACACAGAGGAAATTTACTTGCATTAACATCTAAACTTACAAAAAAAATTACTTGCTCTTATCATGGAAGACGATTTAACTTACAGGGTAAGTTTGAATTTATGCCTGAATTTACTGATGCTGAAAATTTCCCAAGACCTTGTGATCATCTACATAAGTTCCCTTTAAAAAAATGGGGACATCTTTTATTTGCAGGACTCAATCCAAGTTTTGATTTTCAAGAGGTAATTAATATTATGAATGAAAGAATAGGTTTTTTACCTATTGATGAATTTAAACTCGAAAAAACATTACAAAAAGACTTCCTAATTGACGCGAATTGGGCATTGTACTGCGACAACTATTTAGAAGGGTTTCATGTACCTTTTGTTCACGAGAGTCTTAACGAAGTTTTAGATTATAGTAGTTATGAAACAATTATTTATGAGCATTGTAATTTACAAATTGGCTATTCAGATGAAGCTACAGAAATCTTTGAATTTCCTCAAAATCATATAGATTTTGGAAAAAAAGTAGCTGCCTATTATTTTTGGGTTTTCCCAAATATAATGTTTAACTTTTATCCTTGGGGATTGTCTATTAACATTGTAAAGCCTTTAGAGATAAGTAAAACAAAAGTTTCTTTTATGAGCTATGTTTTAGATCCTACTAAACTAAATAAAGGTGCGGGAAGTAATCTTGAAAAAGTAGAAAAAGAAGATGAAATTGTGGTAGAAAATGTACAAAAAGGGGTGCGCTCTTCATTTTATAAAGCTGGACGATTTTCACCGAATCGAGAAAAGGGAGTTCATCACTTTCATGTATTGCTATCAAAATTTTTAACCCAATAAAAAAATATTTAAAACTGGTCTAAATTGACATCTATTCTTTAAATTTGATGTCTGTAAACAAATCAAAAAACATGAAATCAGATTTATTTCAAGCCCCTGATTACTATCAAATAGATGACCTACTAACTGAAGAGCACAAGTTAGTTAGAGAAGCCGCCAGAGATTGGGTAAAAAGAGATGTATCACCTATAATTGAGGAATATGCTCAAAATGCTAAATTCCCAAAGCAAATTATTAAAGGCTTGGCAGATATAGGTGCATTTGGGCCCTACATCCCAGAAGAATATGGAGGTGCAGGCTTAGATCAAATTTCTTATGGTTTGATTATGCAAGAAATAGAAAGAGGTGACTCAGGTGTAAGATCTACAGCATCTGTTCAATCCTCTTTAGTGATGTATCCCATATGGAAATATGGAAATGAAGCACAGCGAAACAAATATTTACCAAAATTAGCTTCCGGAGAATGGATGGGTTGTTTTGGATTAACTGAGCCCGATCATGGATCTAACCCTGGAGGAATGACAACTAATTTCAAAGATATGGGAGATCATTATCTTTTAAACGGTGCAAAAATGTGGATTTCTAATGCACCTCTTGCACAAGTTGCTGTTGTATGGGCTAAAAATGAAGAAGGAAGAATACATGGTCTAATTGTTGAACGAGATATGGAAGGGTTTTCTACTCCAGAAACTCACAACAAATGGTCTTTAAGAGCCTCCTCTACTGGTGAGTTAATCTTTGACAATGTAAAAGTTCCAAAAGAAAATTTATTACCAAATAAGTCTGGCTTGGGAGCACCTTTAGGCTGTCTAGATTCTGCACGCTATGGAATAGCATGGGGAGCCATAGGAGCTGCTATGGACTGTTATGATACTGCTTTGCGTTACAGTAAAGAACGTATTCAATTTGGTAAACCTATTGGTCAATTTCAATTGCAACAAAAAAAATTAGCTGAAATGATTACCGAAATTACGAAGGCACAATTATTAACTTGGCGCTTGGGCGTTTTACGCAATGAAGGAAAAGCTACTACTGCACAAATTTCTATGGCAAAAAGAAATAATGTAGACATGGCAATCAACATTGCTAGAGAAGCAAGACAAATATTAGGAGGTATGGGAATTAGTGGTGAATATTCTATTATGCGTCACTCCATGAATTTAGAAAGTGTAATTACCTATGAGGGTACTCATGACATTCATTTGTTAATTACAGGATTGGATATTACTGGCTTAAATGCTTTTAAATAGAAGACTAAAACTCTTCCACATTAAAATTTTGAGAAATTAAGAAGCTTCTCTCAAAAAAATATTCGGGCATCGCTTGCAGTTGATGCCCTTTTTTTTATATTTAAAACAGCATTTGTTTTTAGGTTTAATACAGTTTAATGAACAGCTATTATAACAATCAGTTGATGTGTTTGAAATTTTTATTGTCGGATTTTCTAAACTGTAAAATACAATCATTTTAAAATATACTAGCATACAAAAATAAGTATTTATTTAGAATAAATAAAAATAATCTTTAACCTAAAAAAAGTTTTTTGAATTTAGACCTTAACAACACCCAAATATTAGTGTTCAATTCTGTAGCTGATATTCCTACTATTGTATGGAAAGAACTAAATTGTGCTCATAACTTGTATTTTTCATCAAACTATTTAGAAGCTTTAGAAAAACACAATTCTCATTTATCCTTTTATTACATTGTATTAAAAAATGAAAATGAAAAAGCTATTGCATTAGCCAATGTTCAAATCATTAACTTTCAATTAGAAGGAATAGAAAAAGACACCTCAAGTATATTTAAAAAGATTACTTCAATTGGAAAAAGATTAACTATTATTCCAAAAGAAAAGCCACTAAAAATAATTAACTGTGGAAACACATTTGTAAGTGGTGAACATGGTATTTTTATTAAGAAAGGTGAAAATAAGCGGCTTATTTTAAGAAAAATATCTAAAGGTATTCTTCATCATACAGAAAATAGTAATCAAAAAAATCCAATCGATATATTTATGATGAAAGATTTTAGGACTGAATCTTTACCCATAACCAAAGAGCTGATTAGTATGGGTTATTATTCTTTCAATATTGAACCAAATCTGATTTTAAAAATTAATCCTAAATGGCTAAATTTTGAGGACTACTTAACCGCACTAAAAACAAAATTTAGAGTAAAGGCTAAAAAAGCTATGAAACTTAGTAACGATTTGGTTACAAAAGAAATTTCTGTTCTAAATTTTGATGAACATCTGCTTAAAATGACTGAATTGTATAAAAAAGTTGTAACAAAAGCGGCATTTAATCTAGGGGAATTTAATTTACAAACCTATAAGAGTCTTAAAGCTAAATTAGGGCATTCATACATCCTAAAATCATATTGGATTGATGATAAAATGGTGGGGTTTATGTCTGGAATGATCAATAAAAATCATTTGGATGCTCATTTTGTTGGAATAGATTATGAACTCAATAAACAATACGCAATATATCAAAGGATGCTCTATGACTATATCAAGACTGCCATAGATAATAAAATTGAAGTGTTAAACTTTGGAAGAACAGCCAGTGAAATTAAAAGCTCTGTTGGAGCAGAACCCCAAGACTTAACAGTATATATTCGTCATAAAAAATCCATTAGAAATAAATTTTTAAAATTATTTTTGCTTAAGATTCAGCCTTCTGAATTCAACCAAAAATTTCCATTTAAAAGAGATTAAAAAAGTTATGAAGACAATACATGATTTAGTTGATATCCTGACATTAAAAAAAGAGGATTCTCAAACCTACACAGGAATAAGTAAAACTATTGGTAACTCAAGAGTTTTTGGTGGACAAGTTTTAGCTCAAGCATTACACGCAGCATATCAAACCATCCCTAATGACCGTTTTGTTCACTCTCTTCATTCCTATTTTTTACTTCCTGGTGATTTAACCATTCCAATAACTTTTAAAGTTACTGAAATGAGGAACGGTGGAAGTTTCTCAACTAGAAGAGTTACTGCAATCCAAAAAAATAATACCATTTTTATACTAGCGGCTTCATTTCACAAAAAAGAAGAAGGATACGAACATCAAGAATCTATAAAAACATCAATCAAACAACCAGAAGAACTTTTAAGTTGGAGTGAATTGCTTTCTCAATATGGAAATTTTATTCCCTCTCAGCTTAAAGATTTTTTGAGTATTGAGAGACCTATTGACTTTAAACCTGTTCATGTTTTAAATCCTATGGAAAGAAAAGACCTTCCACCAGTTGAAGATATGTGGTTCAAATTAAAAGGAGATACCTCAAATATAGAACTAACATTAAAGCACCAAATATTAACCTATATTTCAGATTATAATATTTTAAATGCTGCATTAAAGCCAAATGCCAGTAAAGCTAGCATTGGAAATACACAAATGGCTAGCTTAGATCATTCAATGTGGTTTTTTAGAGATTTTGATTTTAACGATTGGATGTTATTTTCTGTTGTTTCACCAAGCACTTCTGGAGCTAGAGGTTTGGCCACTGGAAATATTTTCACAAGAGATGGTATATTAATAGCTACCGTTGCACAAGAAGGATTGTTAAGACCACTAAAAAATAAGTAGTATGGATACTTTTACCTATGTATTAAGTGTGAATGGATTGCTTTTTCTTATGAGCATTATATTCTATTTTTTTCCACCAAAAAAAATAAACTATATCTATGGATATAGAACTAACAGAACGATGCTAAATGATGATATTTGGAACTTTGCAAATAGTTTATTTTGTGTCACTCTACTAAAGTATTCAGGAGTTGCATTATTAGTGATGATTCTCATGATTTTTATAAATGAACCTTTAATGAGTTCTTGGTTGCCAATGGCTTTTATGATTTTCACATTGCTAATTGCTATCATTAGCGTTGAAAAAAAATTAAATGAAGAATTTGATAATGAAGGAAATAGAAAGTCTAGAAGACAGTAATTAACGAGAAAGAAAAATTTCTTCCAGGAGCAGAAATTCCTGAAGCAAATTCTCTGTAATGTTGATCAAATATATTGCTAATCATTCCTTGTAACTTCCAATTTTTATTAAAACTATAACTACTATTAAATCCTAAAGTTACCCAGCTTGGTGAACCA
>Ga0213868_10002120_pt1 | contig 19077 bp, 16 predicted proteins | sample PICome_9_FD_160087 | JGI IMG/M metagenome (GOLD analysis project Ga0213868, IMG submission 160087) | Coastal seawater microbial communities near Pivers Island, North Carolina, United States - PICO127 | ecosystem: Environmental > Aquatic > Marine > Coastal | place: USA: North Carolina...
AGCGATCAGAACTTCGACCAATGGTGTAAACGGGATCATGCTCGAGGAGAAGGAGTGTGTCCGAGATCTCGCCGTTGAGACGTTTTTCCAAATAAGTTTCTTGGGTGGCGAGGGCATCCTCATACCCCACCCGACCTAACCATTGTGTGTCCATTAGAGATCGTTGGAGGCAGGTTTGATCGCTCGGGTGGGATCGCTGGCGTAAAGATGGGCTAGTCCGATTGCGAGGGCATCGGCGGCATCGGGTGGAGGTGTTTCTGTAAGTCCTAACAACGCCCGCATCATGTAGGCCACTTGTGATTTGTCGGCACCTCCTCGACCGACGACGGCTTGCTTGACGCGGCGCGGTGCGTATTCAGTAATTGACAGCCCAGCCTCGCCAGCTGCTAACAACGCAGCACCGCGTGCTGCACCCATGATAATGGCGGTGGCGTGACTTTGGACATAAATGATCGCCTCGATCGCGCAGGTGTCCGGCTGAAATTTCTCGATTACTTTGGCTAACTCTTCACGTATTGCGACGAGGCACATAGAGTGCCGCACCTTCGGCTTGTTTTGAATCACTCCATAGCAAATTGACCGATAAGTCTTGGGCGCGGTCTCCTCGAGGATTGCATAACCAGTCTTGCGTAGCGCCGGGTCGATGGACAAGACACGCATGTTTCTAACGGGAAGGCGTTTAGCCAGTGAATGGGAGAACGCAGCCTAACGGCGTCGACGTCCGCCCGTACGTTTCCGGCGCATGCCGAGACGCTGGCGGAGGGCGTCGCCCGTGGGGGCTTCGTCATCTAGCATTGCAGTATAGATATAGTTGAAGCCTTCGAGCTTCTTACGATCGATCTTCTGGCCGACGTAGCCTTCGACCGCCTTGGCAAACTCTACTTCGTCACCCGCGAGCAAGGTGAACGCATCACCTTCTTGCTCGGCACGGCCAGTTCGTCCGATACGATGAACGTAGTCTTCGGGATTCTCGGGGACACGATAATTGATCACGTGGGTCACGTTAGAAATGTCCAGTCCACGCGCAGCCACATCGGTGGCGACAATAACGTTGAAGGTTCCATCGCGGAATCCCTTGAGTGCTTTGGTACGATCTTTCTGAGCAATGTCCGAGTGCATGGGCGTAGCCTTGAACCCGTCCTTCTGTTTTTTGAGAAGAGCGGTGATCTTATCGGCTTCTGCTTTGGTCCTTGTGAAGATCATGACGCTTTCATAATCTGTGCTGCGGAGCAAAGCTAACAAGAGTTCATCCCGTTGTTCATAGGCGACGGGGTAGAACCCATGCGTGATCGTCTCGGCAACGCCGGTGCGTCTTCCGATTGAGATCTCGGCCGGATCTTTGAGCGCCCACTTGGCGAAGGTCTCAATCGCTGGGGGCATGGTTGCGGAGAAGAAGAGGGTCTGCCTTTGCTTCTTACACCCGGTGACAATACGACGAACGTCTGGCAAGAAACCCATGTCGAGCATCCGATCCACTTCATCGAGGATGAGGAAATCGATGTCGCGGAAATGGAGGGACTTGCGCGTAAAGTGGTCTAACAATCGGCCTGGCGTGGCGATGATCACATCGACCCCGGCGTTCAGCTTATCAAGCTGCGGCTGGTAACCGACCCCGCCGTGCAGGAGAACCATGGAGAGGTCCATGTGTTTCCCGTAGATCTCAAACTGCTCGAGCACCTGGGCCGCGAGCTCGCGTGTGGGCTCAAGGACGAGACAACGGCACTTGCCGTGTTTCGCCATCTTCGAGAAGGCGGGAAGACCGAAGGCTGCGGTCTTCCCGGTTCCGGTCTGTGAAGCGCCGATAATGTCACGCCCTTCAAGTACCAGGGGAATCGCCTGGGCCTGGATGGGGGTGGGTTTCTCGAATCCGAGATCTCGAACCGCCTTCATGACGGGCTCCGACAATCCGAGTTCGTCAAATGTGGTTTGACTAGTCTCGTTATCCATTGATTAAGGCCCGCTTATTAAGTCATACCCCTGGTTCCGTCAATGAGGCGTTTGCCAGCGGGCTAGAATCGCTCTCCCATGACCGTATCGGTTACCATCCGCACCTACCTTCTTCTTTTCAGTGCTGTGCTGTGCCTGGCTTCCGCAGTGCTGTTCATCCAGATTAGCGAGGTGCCGCCCCTCGGGCTCAGCATGTGGCGACTGGGCCTTGCTGGGATCGTTCTCGCCCCGTTGGCTTTTCACGAGTATAGGCGTCATCGCCCGAATGTGGACCACATCCCGCTGAGGCTGGCCGTTCTGCCGGGCGTTGTCTTCGCCGCGCATCTGGTCAGTTGGGTCATCGGTGCCCGACAAACGCCTACGGCCAATGCCAGCCTCATTGCGAACATGGCGCCCATTGCCTTGCCGTGGCTTCTTTACGTCATTGCGAAGGAGCGGGTGCGCCGCACCGAGTGGATCGGCACGGGAATTGTCTTGGCGGGACTCCTCGTGTTGGTGGCGGGCGATGTTCACCTCTCTGCTGAGACCGCTCAAGGCGATCTCTTGTGCTTCGGGTCCATGCTCTTTCTCGCGCTGTACCTTGCGCTGGCCCGCCAACGAAGTCCTCAGTTTCCGGGCTTTGCACTGTATGTTGTGCCGCTTTATCTAACGGGGGCTCTAGCTTGCGGTGTCTTCATGGTAGCCACTGGCGAGCCGTTTCTTCCGGTGGCGGGGCAGTGGAAATGGGTTGTCGCGCTGACCTTCATTCCGACCGTGCTGGGGCACAGTCTCCTCAACTACGCGATGAAACGCATGCGCGGCCAGGTCGTGGCGGTGGCAAGCCAGACGCAATTCATCTTCGCAGGCACCGCTGCCTATTTCCTCTTTGGAGCGACTCCGGCGCTGACGTTTTATCCGGCTAGTGTGCTCGCGATTGTTGGCACCCTATTCATTCTGAGGCGATCCTAACGTTTCTTTTTCCTGTTCTTCTTGGCTGCTTTCTTCTTCTTCGAAGCGACCTGCTTCTTGGCTGCTTTCTTCTTGATCGTGGCTTTCTTCTTCTTGATCGTGGCTTTCTTCTTCGCTGCGGCTTTCTTCTTTGCCAATTTCGCCTGTAGCTTGGGCCAGTAATCTCGAGAGACGATGTAGCCGATGCACTTAGGGCTGCCACATCGGCAGGGATGGTCCTCGTAATGATCGAGTTCGAAACCGTAGTCGAACGTGAGTTCGTCGCCCTTCTTGATCTCTTTAAGCGCAACGATCCAGATCTCGTCGTCGATGATTTGGGCTTCGCAGTTCGGATCACAGCCGTGGTTGATGAGCTTTGCCGTATTGTGAGGGACATTGCCATCGACGTCGTGGTCGTCATCGAGGATGAACATGTAGACGGAGGCGTCACCAGTACCCTCGCGCTCATCGGCTAGATCGATGGCGCGCCTGTCTCCCTCTTTCGTACTGATTTTTTCCCCAACGTATTCGATGATTTCAGCATTCTTAGGAATCTTCTTCGACGCGAAGAGGCCTTGCTGGTGAATGGCAGAGCCCTGGGGCTCGCAATAAGGAGACGTGGTCGGTTTGGGGGCCGCCGATTCCTTTACTCTCTTCGTGGGGGACTTGGGTTTCGCCATTGCCATACGGAGCTAGGATTTTCAGCTCGCGTTGGCAAGAAAGATTAGGACCTGGGGAGGCGATTCCACTCCTGCCCGCCAACACCTCGTTGGCAAACTATCGCCCCCCCAAGGTCCTAAAATTGTGTAAAGCTGAGTGAGCATAGCCCGTTCTGTTTTATAATCAATGCATTAATTACAATTACCATATACAAGTTGTCTTGGGACCTGTGATAGTGTTTCGTTTCTCTTCCCTGAATATCGGCCTTAGTGCAGATTCGCACGAATGAACGGCAATGGGCCCGCATGATGGCATCGATGGCCTTTACACCACTGAAAAGGCCGAGAGGGAACTATCCTGGATAGTGGATCACCCGTGGGTCATCAGGCTCGCGGACGTAGTCGAAGGCTTCGTCGGCCATCGACTGCATGGTAAATGAGGGTTTCCATCCGAGAAGGTGCTTGGCTTTGCTATTATCGAGCCAGGTTGAGTGGTATTCGGTCGCAATCGGCACTTGGGGAAATCCACGCGTCTCCTGAAGATAGTTTGCCAGTTCTTGGTAATCGATTGGGGCATCCATTGAAATGTTGAACAATTGTTGCCGTCCTCGTGGATGGTCGATGGCGCAGAGGATGGCGCTCACGAGGTCTCGCACATGAATGAAGTTGCGTTTTACAGGGTGTCCCTCGGGATCGAGCATGACAGGAACAGTCTGGGTGTCGGCGTAGCCTCTTGCCGTCGTTTCATCGATATAGGTCGACCAAACCGGGGCACCAAAGACGTCCGGACCGAAGGAGAGTTGGTGTTTGAAGTCGTCTTTCTCCATGATCCACGGCGCACGCAGGCAGCAACCGTTCAGTTTGTAAGGGAGGTAGTATTGCTCGAGGAGAACCTCTTCGAGGACTTTTGAGAGTGCGTAGCATCCGGGGTACGGAGAGTGGGGTTGCGCCTCGGTTACCGGCTTCTTGTGAGGATAATGAAAGTGTCCGACACAGGCATCGCCTCCGATGAGGAGGAACTGTTGGAACCTATCGGAAATCCTGGCTTCCTCCAGCAACCAGAAGAGCCCTTTTACAGTCACGTCCATGACGTCTTCTGGCGTTTCTTTGCAGGTCGCCAAGTGAACGACATGGGTGACGTCCCGCATGGCTTGTTGGACGAGTCCGCGATCGGAAATGGAGCCATTCACGGTTTCGACCCGATCATGCACTGGCAGGGTGCGTTTGTGACATAGTGCTCGAAAGCGATAGCCTTCGAGCTTGGAATCATTTAGAGCGGCGCGAAGGAAATGACGTCCGACTTTGCCAGTCGCGCCGGTGATGAGAAGGAGGGGCTTGACCATGCACCTTTCACTGAACACACTTAACGGGTGATGGGTCAATGCTGAGCGAGATTTCCGTTGGATTCTGCTGGAGAACAGGGAAATACAGGCTCTAAAGTCTCCATCATGAGCGCGAAAAAGAAGGTTCGTATTGGCATTTTGAGCACTGCATTCATTGGGACGGCGAAAGTCATTCCTGCGATGCAGCGGGGGGCCATGACGGAAGTTTGTGGGTTGGCTTCTCGTGACGAATCGAAAGCGCGAGCTGTGGCGGATGAGTTAGGAATCGAGAAGGCCTACGGTAGCTACGATGCTCTTCTTGACGATCCTGACATCGATGCGATCTATAATCCGCTGCCAAATCACTTGCATGTGCCATGGTCTATCAAATCGCTGGAAGCGGGAAAACACGTTCTTTGCGAGAAGCCGATTGGCCTTTCCGTCGACGAAGCAAGGTCGCTAGTCGATGCTGGGGGGCTGTATCCCAACCTGAAGGTGATGGAGGCTTTCATGTATCGACATCACCCGCAGTGGGTGAAGGCAAAGCAACTGGCGACGGACGGATCCATTGGCGAGTTGAAGACAATACAATCTGCCTTCTCGTACTACAACGACGATGCTTCGAACATACGTAACATGGACGGTATAGGAGGAGGTGGACTGATGGACATTGGCTGCTATTGCATCTCGCTTTCGCGCTTCCTCTTCGATGCTGAGCCACAGCGGGTCGTGGGCCTAATTGAGAACGACCCGAGCTTTGGCGTGGACCGCGTGGCTCTGGGGTTACTCGATTTTGGTGCGCACACTTCAAATTTTACCTGTTCCACGCAAATGGTGCCATACCAGCGGGTGCAAATCTTTGGCACGACCGGGCGAGTTGAGATTGAAATTCCCTTCAATGCGCCGCCCGACGTGCCTTGTAAGCTCTGGTTGCAACAGGGGGAATCCATTGAGGAAATCGCCTTCCGGATATGCGATCAGTATACCATCCAGGGGGATCTCTGGGCGAGGGCGATCTTAGAGGATGGCCCCGTGCCAACGCCGATTGAGGATGCTTTAGCCAATATGCGTGTCGTTGAGGCCCTCTTTGACAGCGGGGCCAAAGGGGCTTGGGCGAATGTCTAACGGATTGGACTCGAACAACCTATTCCAGGAGAATTTCGGATCTCACTTGCACCCGGGCAGAAAGGTTTCATCATTGCGTTAGGTGAAGCGATCTCTCTCTTTCTTCCTCTCGGTCAGCATATTGGGCTCTTTGTTGAGTCTTGCCGAGACGATTCTTCTAAAAAATGGGAATAGGTTGGAGGGAGAAGTGCTCAAGAAATCCGAGAAGCATCTCTTCCTGGACGTGGGGTTCGACGTGCTGAACATCCCGTCTGAAGCGATTTCCGAGATCGAGGAGGCGGGTGTGACGGAAGATGTGGCTGCGTCCGAAGAGGAACTGGTTTCGACAACGCCGTCTGGGCAAAGCCTGTTTTCAAAACAAGCGAACGCGCAGACGCGGTCGGTTAAAGAGAACGCAGAGATCGTGGGCGAGGCTGTTGTCCAGATCGGGACGCCTTCTGGATTGGGTTCCGGCTTTGTTATTCACCCCGATGGCTATGTCATCACGAACAATCATGTCATTGCGGGTGAACACAAGATCACGATCATGATCTTCAGGCAGACTTCGCGGGAGCTTGAAAAGATCCAGAAACAGAACGTTAAAATTCTCGCCACGAGCCCCGTTCTCGACCTCGCTCTCCTCAAGATTGAAGGCGAAGAGAGTCCAGACTTTGCGCATGTGCCGGTCGAAGCGGGCGGTGGTTTGCGGTCCGGCCAACCCGTTTTCGCAATTGGGAGTCCGTTAGGTTTGGGGCGATCAGTTTCCCAAGGCATCGTCAGTGTTCGTAATCGTGTGATTTCAGGGGGCCTTTTTTACATTCAGCATACGGCTGAGATCAACTCTGGGAACTCCGGTGGGCCACTCTTTAACTTACAGGGTGAGGTGGTCGGCGTGCTCAACATGAAGATGGTTCAGGCCGGTGTTGAAGGGCTGGGTTTCGCTATTCCTGCTAGTCTGCTGCGTCTCTTCTTGGAGAACCAAGATGCGTATGCTTTCGATCCGCGAAATCCGAATGCGGGTTTCCGTTATCTGGATCCTCCTGGAGCGCATCCCAAGGCCGAAGATCTTCCGGTGAAAACGGGTCCGGCGGAAGATGCTGCGGTCACTTCTCAATCCTAAACGTTACTGTCACTTTCTACTGCCAAACCTACTTATCATGAAGACTTGGAATCCTATCAAACCTACTCTATGTGGCGCGATTGTCGCGGCCGGTGCTTTTAGTTTCTCTGTGCAGGCTGCAGACGAAGCGCTCATTGAACTCATTCCTGCGGATGCTCTGATCGTGATGCATGCCGCAGATGCAACGAAGCTCCCTGAGCGTCTGAAGGCTTCTCCGTTAGGTCAGACCTGGATCAATCCAAAGTTTCAGAAATTTATCGCGCCTGGAGTGGAGAAACTGAAGGGCGGTGGGGAATTAGATGCGATGACAACGGCGATGAAGAAGGCCATGGAGACCTTCGATGGGGAAATGGTGGTGTCGGTCAATAGCCTCCCTTTCGAAGTTTTTGCCATGGTGATGGAGGAGGCCCAAGACTTTGATTCCGTTGACCTCGAAGTTAAGGAGCGTTTCACAGATCTCCTGGCTGAAGAAATGCGCATGGTGATGGTGGGGAAAGTGCCAGGAAATGGCAAGGCATTCACAGAGACATGGTCTCAACTCATCGAAGACGTGATGGAGGAGACCAAAGAAGAGGGCGACAAATATGAGATGACTGAGGTGGTTACCAATGGGCAGACGATCTACGTAGCTCGCGAGACACCAGCCAAGATGGCGAAGAGTTATGATGTCCTCGCCTATGCGCAGGTCGGTGAAATTGGTATTGTTGGTTCGCCTCGCAAGGCGGTCGAGGAGACGATTGACGCGATCAAGAAGGGTGTGGCTGGCGCCAAGCTTACGGACGGCGCTTTCGGGACCTTCCACAAGAAAAGCCCTGACAATGATGTGCATTTTCATGTGAATTTAAGTCCAATGATCGCCATTGGGAAGGCTGCTGCTCTGAAAGCGGAGAAGGATGGTCTTCTTGGTGAGCAAGCTGCGGGGATGGGAGTGACCATTGAGAAGATTTGGGGGGCTCTGGGCCTGGCGGATCTCCAAAGTCTAGATCTCAGCATGAAGTTTGACGATGAGGCGACCGAGATAGATTCTGGCCTCCTTTTTGCCAAGCGCAGTGGGTTGATGAATCTGATCGCCTACAAGAATGGGCCGATGCCAAAGACGCCATTCATTCCGCAAGATGTGGGCTCCGCTTCGATCTCTCTGTTCAGTTTTGAGGGCATGTACAAGTCGCTCCTGGGTATGCTCGATTCAGTCATGCCCGCCATGATGCCCATGGTGAAGGCGCAGCTTGCCGGCGCTGAAGGCCAGCTCGGTGTTTCAATAGAAAAAGATTTGTTAGGGAATCTTAAGCCCGAAATCATTACGCTCCAGTCCATGGGTGCGGATGGCCAGCAGGTGATGCAGGATGAGATGGTGATCATGGCAGGATTGAAGAACGAGCAAGGCTTTGAAGTTGCGTTTGATAAGGTGCTTGCCTTCGCATCAGGCCTGACTGGCATCGCTTTTGAGCCTTCCGAGTTCTTGGGGCACAAATTGCACACTTTTGAGGCGCCTGGCATGGCTCCTGGTGCGCCCACAAAGATTTCCTATCTCTTTACCAAGGGCTATTTTGTGCTCTCTATTGGGAAGGGGGAGCTCCTGCGCAAGGTGCTCTCGAATATCGAGCGCCCAGGCAAGTCACTCTGGGATGTCGCTCATGTGAAATCGGCCCTAGCTCAGTTTGAGCCTGGTTACTGCGAGGTGAACTATATCAATGCCGCCCAGCTCATGACCGCGATGACCAACATGCTTTCTCAGTTTCCTCAGGCTGAGATGAGTGAAGTGGTGGATTGGGATCACAAACTCTCTGAGAATGAGTGGCGTGCTTTATTAGGGTTTGCTGTAAGTGCAGGCTACATGGAGAAGAATGGGTTCTTCGGGAAAGGGATTCTTCTACCAAATGATAAGTAGGCTTGGTCAGGCGGCTTCCAGTGTTTTCGTGCTTGGGTTTGGGTGGGCGACCGTCCACGCGGTTGAGCCGTCCGTGGTTTTGTCCGAGCCGGAAATCATCAAGATCCAGTGGGATTCTCGTGATCTTACCGCTGCGGATCTCGATGCGGACGGTCATCAGGACCTCGCCGTGATCAACAACGACGATGCTCGCATTGATCTCTATTATCAGCTGGCCCCCGGCGAGAAGGCAGGGGAGACAGAGCGAAAAACCGCGGTAGATCGGTGGGAGCCTGTGCTTAAAGATGCGCGGTTTGAGCGCGTCAAGGTTCTCACAGGAGGCATTGCCTATGATCTCGCCTTTGGCGATCTGAACGACGACAAACGGACGGATCTTGTTTACACAAATGATCGCGACGAGATTGTGGTGCATCTGCAAGGCGACAAAGGAGATTGGTCTGCAAAGACCATCTATGAGTTTGAAGACCTGGCGACCACGACAGGAGCGCTTTGGTTAGGCGATCTGGCCAAGGATGGGAAGAACGATCTGCTATGCATAGTGTCAGATGGCTTTTTAATATTTTCGGACGGCGATCTGGAAGCCCGTCCGTTACGATACTCCTGCATCTATGATGATCCTCGTGGTCTTCAGGTTATGGATCTCAATCACGATGATCGTTTGGATCTCATCTACTTTTACTTGAGCGGCGGAAAGAAGTCTCTCATGGCGGTGCGTTTCCAAAGCGATAATGGGCGCTTCGTGGAAGAGCGTTTCTTTGGCTATGAGCGTTCATCTAACTTTCCTCAGCCAATCAACTGGGGCGAGGGTGATAGCGAGAGCTTCATTGTAGTCTCGGCTGCCAACCACACGCTCGTGCAATTGGCCGTTGGTCCTGTTGTCAGTGAGGACAATAAGAAGCCGGACTTTCGTCGAAGCGCTTATGCAGTGCCATCAAGTGGTAGTAAGACCTCTTTCTACGCGGTAGCCGATTTCACTGGAGACCAGCGCCTTGATGTTGTTGCTAGCGATGGCCCGGGTGCCCAGGTTTGGCTTTATCAGCAGACGTCCTCGGGAAGTCTCCGCGCGCCCGAGAGCTTTCCTGCCTTTGCCGAGATTTCAGGACTCTCTGCAGGAGATCTTGACGGCGACGGGCGGGCCGAGCTGGTCATGGTGAGCGAGAAGGAAAGTGTGCTAGGCGTGGCTCGGTTCTCTAAAGAGCAGCGATTTGCTTACCCTGAAGTGATTCCTCTGTCTGGCTCGCCGGAAACGATGACGCTGGGCGACGTGAATGGCGATGGTTTTCTTGATATCGTTTGCTCTGTCAAAGGGGAGTCTAACCGGACGCGGACTCTTGAATCAGTCGTTCACGATGCTGCTGCCAAGGATTGGAAGGTGAGTTCACTTTCGGAAGACGAGGTTGGTTCTCGGATTGAGGGGCTCCGAGTGATCGACATCGATCAAGATGGCGATGAGGATGTGCTGGTACTTTCGGCTGTGCAGTCGCTTGAAGTGCTGCTTTGCCAAGGTGATCATTCATTCAAGAAGAGTGAAACGCCGGTGGTGGGGCTGGCGGACAACGTCGCTCCGAGTGCCATCAGCGAAGGCGATCTTGATGGCGATGGAAAACTCGAACTACTCGTCGCTCGGGATGCCTTCGCGCGTTCTGCTCGGCTCGGCGAGAAAGGTCGTGCTGAGGTGCTAGACCAGATCAACGCTCCCGATGTTTCTGCCTCCTTGTTAGTTTCCGTTGCGGCAGACATCGATGGGGATAACAAGCCTGAGCTGTTATTGGTCGATGGCCAATCTTCCAAGATTCACGTCATGAAGCGCGATGAGAAAGGCGTCTATCGTCTTTCTCAATCTCATCCTGGACTGTCTGAGATCACCGACTCGCTCGTTATCGACGCAGACGACGATGGGCGCTCAGATTTGTTTCTTTTCGGGAAAGATCATTTCTGGTGGTACCCGTTGCAGCCCGATGACTTTGGGATAACGGCGACGCAGATTTACGAGACCGATTTGAAAGATGTCACTTATGCTTCCGTGCTCACTGGGAAGATGGATGGTGATGATCGTGATGACTTTGTCGCTTTCGACAATGCATCTAGCCACATGATGGAGTTGCTTTTAACGGATGGCGAGAAGTTGCGGAGTGCGATGCATTTCAAACTCTTTGAAATGGATCCACATTTTACTGGGCAACGTGGTGGAAGATTTCAGCCCTATGATGGTGTCCTTGCTGACTTGAGTGCGGATGGGCTTCTCGATGTTGCATTGCTCATCCATAATCGTCTGATTATCTACTGTCAGGAAGAACGTTAGCGCCACGGCATGAGTTTGCCGACGCTTCCTTCTTTTATCCAGCCACCCGATCCATTGTCTCGTTGGACATAGGCCCATTGGTCCCGCTGATTGCGGATGTCGACTTGGGTTAGTGGCAAGGCAGTAGTGAGCTGGGGAGATCCCGAACCATGTGACGCGCGGAGAGATTCGGCTTCTTGTGAAATGACCCACGCTGTATTTGCCGTAGGCGCTGCTTGGTGAAAGTAGTAGGCAGCGGCACTTAGGAGTAGTCCGATGGCGACACCGGCGAAGCCAAAGCCCCGCAGAACTGGCTTCTCTGCGAGGATGACGAGGATGACGCTTGCCCAGAATAGGATCAGGGCGCTGAGGGCCAACGGGTTTCGCCAGGCTAAGGCTGCCGCTTGAGTTTCTGCTTGGCTCATCTGTGCTTTTGATAGTCTGGCCTCCTTGGCTTGGCTGAGAAATAGGCTTTTGGCAGTGCTCGAAAAGGGCTTCAAAAGCCATGCCCGGTAGAGCTGAAGGAGGGCCGTTTGGGTATCGCCTTGCCGTTGGTAGGCGACACCGAGATTGTGATAGAGTTCGGGAGAATGCCAGTCTGCCTTAACGAGTTCTTCGTAGCGGTCAGCGGCGGCTTCGGAATCGCCATCCTTTAGAGTCTCAGTGGCCGAGGTAAAGACGCTAAGAGGATCCTCGATGTTTGCCGAGAGCGCTTGAGAGAGAAGCAGCATGAGGAATGCACTGACGCGAACGAACTTCATGATGGAGACTGTTCTCGTAGGGTGTTCACGGCGCTCATCCACGCATCGCGTCGGCTGGCATCAAGGCCAAGAAAGGCCCCCGACCAGCGACGCTGCGCCGACCAGTTTAGGAAGTCTTCCAAGGGGGCTTTCTCATCTCCAGCCGCGGGGAGTTGGGAGACAGTGAGACGGGCGGCTTCTTCGTCTGGGAGGAGATTTCTACTTGTGACCTCTCGGCAATGCCCCTGCAGAGCGAGCCATCGCAGGAGTTTCACATCGATGACTTCGGCGTCGTGTTCTCGTATCAATTCCCCGAAGAGCGTCTGGCGCTCTTGCTTAAGCTGGTGTTGGCGTTGCTTCGGATCGAAGGTTCTAGCGCCCTGTCGTCGCCATTGCCAGATGGCTAAACCGAGAGCAAGGGCTGCAGCGCTGCCATTTAGACTTAAAAGCGTGGCGCTGCCAAACCAAGAATTCGCTCCGCTGTCCCGTTCGAAAGTTAGGCCGCCTACATCCCCAATGATCGCGAGAGTGGTAGCTCCGGGGGCCGTAGCTTGGTCTGCTAGAGCCGCTAAGTCTTGATTCGTGAGTGATGATGTTGCCGCGCCAGTCACAGAAATGGGCATCGGTTTGCCGCCTAGGCTAATATATTCCTTGGATTCGGGATCGAAGTAAGCGAAGCGAACGATGGGAGCTTGGTCGTTTGAATCGACCGCAATGTAAGTGTGTTCAAAGGTCTTCTCACCACTGAGTTCAAGTTCGTCTGTGGAGTTGAAAGAGACTTTGGGAGGGTAGGATTTCCACTTGGACTCGTCAGAGCCGCTATCCAAATGGGTGATCCTCTCAAAGTTCCCGTGCCCCGTGATGGTGGCCGCAACTTTTAGTGCCTCGTCGACTTTTAGCGCTTTTTTGTCGGTGAGGACATCGAGAGAGAATCGTCCGATTGCGCCACTGAAATGCTCAGGTCGTCCTTCGGTAGGTAGGGAAAGGACGGTGACTTCAAGGGCCTCTGACTTAAGGAGAAGCTCGCGCTGTCGCTTGCTGAAAACGTCGTTGAAGAAGGGGTCATCAAAAGGATCTCCACCGAAGAGGCCGCCGAATCCGCGGCGCTGCGGGCGGCGTTGGCGCTTTTTAGGTTGGGGGACCTGAATGACCGCATTGTAGTTGAGGGGAGAAAGGGTGAACTTGCCCGGCTTCACGGCGGTAATCGTCGTTCGATAGGTGAGGACATTGTAGACGCGACTATCAATGCGCTCTTGTTTAAATTGATAGCGAACCCCGCCACGAACGCGTTTTCTCTGAGCATTGGGTCCCACCGTTGGTTTCGTAATAAAATCTTCTCCTTCGAGATTGAGTTCGCGGGTGAAGTTTACTAACGGAATTCCGGCATCAAAGTATGCTTTGATGTCTACTCCGACCGTTTCTCCGACATAGATTTCTTCGCGAGTAGGGACGACTTTGAGGAAAGCTGCGGTCTTATCTAGCTTGGATGGAAAGGCCTGGCGGCCGTTGTTCGTTGCTGGCGGTTGGCCGCCGAGTCCAGGAGGCATGGTGGGCCCTCCTGGTCCAAGCCGAGGCTGTGGCTTTCCGGACCCTTTTTTGACGAGGAGCTTTAGGGCGTTGGTCGAGAGCTTCTGCTGCCCGACTTGAATTTCAATGGGGGCGATGGTCAGCTCGCCTTCTTCGCTTGCTGAGACGACGTAGGATAAGTTGGTGCGGGCACTGACTTGGCCATTGATGATAGAGAAGCTAGACGAACGATTTGGGGAGTGTGACAGGATATCGATGCCGGGGATTTCCAGGATTCCAGGTACGCTCACACCCCGTGCATTGACTTCGAGCGCGAGCTCGAAGGGCTCACCTATTGTGGGCGTCGTGGTGGAGCTTTTCAGGGTGGCCTGCTGGGCAAGGAGCCCTACTTGAAGAAATAGGCTAAGACAAAGTGCTATAGAGCGTAAAGTCATCGTGGGTCGAGTGTTGTCACCTAGCTAACAAAGCCGGATCTCCCAGGAATCAAGTCCGCCGTAGAGCAGTGACCCTCTACTTACGCTTGGGAATGCGAAATCGCTCAGGCAAGCCACGAACGACGCCGTCATAGACCACTAGGACATCGTAGTGCTCCTTCGTCTCTTCGAGTAGAGTCATACCCTCGGCCTTGGCGCCTCGAGGCGTAGGAAGTTGGCCCAAGAGCTTGAGCTTGCTCTTGGTCTTGCCACGATCTGGCACGCCGTCGTCACCGTCCCAGTAGTAGATCAAGAATTCGCCCCGTTCGCCACCAGAAGGTCCTGCAATGATTAGGAAGCCACCCTTCACTTTGACCAATTCGCGGATTCCAAGCCCGTCTAGATCAAGGTAGCGCAGCTTGTAGTCCTCTGGCTTGTTGAAATCGAGGATCATGATTGGAACAAGATTCTCCCGCAGTACAGGCCCGCGAAAGCCCAGGTGGAGCTTGTCACCCTCGTCGCCCTTCACTGCAATGGCTTCAATATCGACGCCATTCTCCTTGCTTGGGATTTGTATAAAACGCTTCAGCACTGGATTGAGTGAGAGCAGCCTGTAGAGGCCGATTCCCCGCTTCGAGATCGGTTTCAGCGTCCGTAGGTCCATTTCTAGTCGATAGATGTGGAATCGGCTCGGCTCGAAGACGATCTGTTCAAGGGCAGCTAGATTCTGTTCCTTGGTTGCGTTTGGTTCCAACAATGTGCGCTTCAGAGAATGCGAGCCTGCCACGTAAAAGACATTGGTGTCCTTGAACCGGGCGATCCCTTCGATGTCGAGCTCAGTTTTGGAGACGAGCATGTTGATATCTAGATCAGGGCGGACCCGGTAAATCGAGGGATTTGTGGGATCAGGTTGCAGAATTTGAACCTTCGTCCCCTCATCGGAGCCCACCAGCAGGCTATCGCCTAGGATGGCAACGGCGCTAAGGTCTTCCTCTTCGTCGAGAGGGCCCTCAAAAGTCAGCTTTCCCAGCGAGGTGATTTGACCAGAAACAGACCCGGTTATGGCTGTGAGGGCGCAGAGAAACAGGGTTTGAGTGGGATGCATGAGGAGAAATCTCGTTTAAAAACATTAATGGCGTTGACGGAAAGATTCCAAATGAATTGAATCGGTTCCGCTCGGAATCGGCAAAATCCTGTCACAAAGCTGGTTTTCTGTAGCCCGTAGCCAAATCAATAATTTTCACAATAAATATTGCTTAGTGATCTATGATCATTTATGTTTTCTTATGGTCCGCTTCTTCCCCGCTGCGCTAATGAGTCTTGTTCTTTGGGCCGTCATCGTCCAAAGCGCCCAAATGGCCTACGTCACCATGAGTCAGTTTTTCGAAACAATTGATGGCCTCCTATCAATCGCCCTTTTTTAATTGTCCAGTGCGCGCCTTATTTTTCACAACGACTCCGAGAACCAAGCGGTTTTGAGTTTGTTCTCTAGATTTCTAAAGGCAGTCTATCTTTTCAGATTCGCCGTTGCCAACTTTACCTTGGGGGATAGAATGGAGACAATATGGCAGATATCGAAGAATCCGTAGAGGTGAAGCCCGTCATTACGGAAGCCACGTGGGGCTTTCTGATGCTCAGGCTCTGGATAGGTTTCCGCATGCTCTTCGCGGGGGCTGAGAAGTTTTACGCAAAGACAATTGAGAACGTCGACACTGGTGAACTTGAGTATGGCTTTGCGTGGAAAAACGCTGCAATTACGGCGAAAGAGAATATTTATCAGGTCGTTGCGGACAACCAGTTTTTGCCGCTGAATCCCTACAATTTTCTCGTCAAGTTTGGCGTAGATCCCGATAAAATCGGGTTTTTGGTGCCGCTGAAGGTTGATCTTTGGTTTGCCATGGCGCTTCCCTACTTGCTGCTCACTTTTGGTGTGACGCTGCTTCTTGGCATCCTTCCCCGTGTCAGCATCTTCATGGCAGGCATTGTTTTCATGCTGCTGTCGATTGGTCTAATGTCCATGCCCGACAATGAAGGGATAGCCACGCTTGGCATTCACGTAGGCCTTTGCGCTGTTGCTCTGTGCCTGGTGAAACAGGCGCGATTCAATTTGACGAAATTCTAGACCGATTGACACGCCACAGATGCCCTCTTGGGTATTTGAAAACGTAGGTTCCTAGAAAACCAAAATTAGCCCATGAAAGATTCTGATAACCAATCTTCATCACCGGCAGCGACTAGTCGCCGCAACTTCGTTAAGACCACAGCCGTCGCAGGTGCGGTTTTGTCCGCGGACACAACCGTGGCCCGAGCGCAAGCCAGCACGGCCGCGAATAGTTTGATCAACGTGGCCTTGATCGGTTGCGGTGCTCAAGGCGAAAAGCAAGTCGAGTCTGTCATTGGACGTAGTCCAGTAGCCGGCCTGAACTTCGTCGCTGTCTGTGACATCCAGAAGACCAGTCGAGACAGCAAGGCCAAGCTAATCGCGAAATATCAAGCGAAAAACAAGGGTGGCAATGTCACGGTCCGTGATGAGTATGGCAAGATTGCCCAATACGAGGATCATATGGAGATGCTCGAAACAGAAGGGGATAACATTGATGCCGTTCTCATTGCTTCTCCAGACTTCATGCACCACGTCCAGACTCGAGCAAGCCTGGAGGCTGGCAAAGCGGTGTATTGTGAGAAAATGATGTCCAACACGCTTGAGGGCTGTCGTGACATGGTGAGGGCTCAGCGTGAAACGGATGGCATCCTACAGATAGGGCACCAGCGTCGAAGTAATCCTCGCTACAGCGCATTACGGGACGGCTTGGTTTTTGGAGAGGAAGCCTTTGGGCGGATCACGCATGCCTACGGTCAGTGGAACCGGAGTACCACAAGTGGCAAAGTTTCCGTTCCAAAGAAGAAGAAATTATGGCTCTCCGAGGAGTTGCTCAATAAGTATGGCTTTGGAGATTCCAACCTCACGCATGAGCAGTTGATGTATCGGTTTAAGAACTGGCGCTTTTTCCGCAAGTTCGGTGGTGGTGTTGTTTCCGATCTTGGGGCGCATCAGATCGATATCTTTAACTGGATGTTCGGTACCACTCCAACGTCGGTCATGGCGGCAGGCGGGGTCGACTATTTCCCTGACTCCGAGTTGTATGACAATGTGATGTCCATCTACGAGTATGATACGCCTAAGGGTATTTCTCGCGGATACTACCAGGTGCTTACAACAACTAGTGCGCTAGGCTTTTTTGAGCGCTTTATGGGCGATAAGGGAACCGTATCGATTTCGGAGATTCCCACCACCAACCAAGCGTATCCCGAAGCGAGTGCAGATTGGGATGGGCTTGTTGCGAAGGGTCTACTGAAGCGTAACGACCCGGAGGTTAAATTTAACCCTTGGGACATTCCTAAGACTTGGGGCTCAAAGCCCAAGCCATGGTTGGCTTCAACGAAGGCTGGCCAGGCGGACTCACGCGCAACCAAAGCCCTAGGTGCCTGGGAGCTCTCAACTGAACTGGATGAGATGCCGCATACCCCCCACTTGCGAAACTTTTTTGACGTCGTTCGCAGTGGAAAGAAGGAGGATCTCAATTGCAACGTGCAGACCGCTTTTGAAACGGCAGTCACTATCTTGAAGATCTATGAATCTGCTGAGAGTGGTCAAAAGGCGATGTTCTCGCCCGAAGACTTTGTTGCGTAGACGCTGGTTCTGAATAAGAGGAGGCAGTTTTTAGTCCAAGGACCAAACCAACAACACTTAAACATGATCAAAACGAAATCCATTATTGCTACGCTCTCTTTGGCTGCGGCTGTAAGCCTTTGTGCAGAAGATAAAGTGGCTCTGACGACTGAAATCCCTGAAGCGATGTTTGAAGGGACGAAAGTGCCTCTCAAGCTGGCTAACCTGGAACCTGTTGAGGTAAAGCAAAAGCCTCTCATGGTGCCGAAAGGGCTAACCAACCTTGCCCTCGAAAAGGAAATTACCGCAAGTGATGACCTTCCTGTCATCGGTGACCTCGAGTACGTTACGGACGGTGATAAAGATGCCGCTGATGGTAGTTATGTCGAACTTGGGCCTCAAGTTCAATGGGTGCAGATCGATCTTGAGAAAGAATCTGAAGTTCACGGCATCTGGCTCTGGCACTTTCATAAGAATGCGCGCGCCTACATCGACGTAATTGCTCAGGTTTCCAACGACGAGACTTTCACCGATTCAGCTAAGATCACGACTGTCTATAATGCGGATCATGACAACTCCTCTGGCATGGGCAAAGGCACAGATAAAGCCTACGTCGAGACCAACAAAGGACGCGTCATTGATGGTAAAGGTGCCAAAGGCCGCTACGTTCGCCTCTATAGTAATGGGAACTCTTCCAACGAGATGAACCACTACATCGAGGTGGAAGTCTGGGGTAAGTAAGCCACCTAACGTAATTCTTCATTTTAAAAGAGGGGCTGTTCAGATTCGTCTGGGCGGCCCTTTCTGATTTCTGCGAAAACTATTGAATTGAATCCGCTCTTTACGACAAACGTCTTCAAATGACCATGAAAACGAACGTACTCCATCTCCTCGCTGCAGTCCTCATTCCTTTCCTCGGCACACAATGCGCCTCGCGACCGGGAGGAAACGGCTCTGGTGGAGACGGGGGATGGGGAGGTGGCAATGGAAGTTACGATTTCCAAGGCCTACCCCAGCGCAATGAAGGGATCTCGATGTACGGACCCGGAAGCGAGAACGTTCAACTCAATCCGGTAGCTCCGGTTTACTTCGCCTTCGATAGCGCACGCGTTAGCCCAAATGAGATGCCCAAGGTGCAAAGCTTGGCCAAGATTGCTCGGCAGACCCTGATTATCATTGCTGGTCACACTGACGGCTCGGGAACCTTCGAATACAATCGTGGCCTTGGTGAGCGCCGAGCGTTGGCCGTGCGTCAGGAACTCCTTCAGATGGGCGTTCCTTCAGGAAACATCCAAACCATCAGCTACGGAGAGGACATGCTCACCGGACAGGGAGATTCCTATGATCGCCGGGCTGAGTTTGGGGCGCTGAAGTAACGCGAGCGTAGAGGGATGTTTCGTAAGCGGGCTATCAGGTGCCCCACTGGTTTTGTGAGGGATGGCACGGGATCTGCCTTGGGCCGGTGCTTTTACGCGGCCG
>Ga0213868_10002123_pt1 | contig 19053 bp, 13 predicted proteins | sample PICome_9_FD_160087 | JGI IMG/M metagenome (GOLD analysis project Ga0213868, IMG submission 160087) | Coastal seawater microbial communities near Pivers Island, North Carolina, United States - PICO127 | ecosystem: Environmental > Aquatic > Marine > Coastal | place: USA: North Carolina...
GTCGGTCTGGAGGTCGCGCCTATGAGTATGCGTTCGAATCGGCTCGATCTGGATCAGTCTAGACTGAGGGAATATGCCTATCAGAGGCTGGACGAACTGCAGGTTGAAGTACTGTCTTCCTCGGAGCTGGATAAGATTCCCGGTCGACCTTTCCTTGAGGTCGGGGTCAATATTGCTCATGCTCAAGGTCCTAGTCACGTCTACTCGGTCACCTTGAAGCTGCGTGAGATGGCGATGCTGGAACGCCCCAAAGACACAACGGTTTCAATGGCGTTGAGCACTTGGGAGCGTGAGTCGATCGGGGTTGCCAATCGTCCCGGAGCAATTCTCCAGACGGTGGATCGCATGATCCGGCTTTTCTCGGAAGAGTACCACAAGACAAACGTGAAGGATTAGCTCGACGCCGCTCCATTAAAGCCGGACAAAATCTGTTAACGTCCGCACTTGATCTCCCCAAGAGATATTCCCAATGTTCCGTGCTTATGATTAAGCCAGAGACGAAAGCTTTGCACGAAGAGATCGAAAAACGAGCCGGTTACCTGTGGAGGTATCTTTGACGTCGACGGCAAGCGTAACGAAATCGCGGCGTTTGAGGAAAAGATGGCTGCCGAGGGATTTTGGAATGACCAGAAGGAAGCTCAGGAAATTATCAGCGAGTCAAACAAGCTGAAACGAGTGGTTAATGGATTGACCGAGTTTAAAGCCAAGTTCGAGGATTCAAAAGCAATGGAGGAGTTGCTCGAGGAGGAAGGCGTTGATGAGAATTCGGAGGAAGCAGTCGAGCTCCAACAATCTGCTGAGCTATTAAAAGTGGCGTTGGATGAGTTAGAGATTCAGAGCTACTTGAAAGGGCCTCACGATCATTGTAATGCGATCCTGAGCGTGAATGCGGGTGCGGGTGGCACGGAATCGTGCGATTGGGCGGACATGCTCTTCAGAATGTACACTCGATGGGCTGAGCGCCGGGAATTCAAAACGGAGATAATCGACATCCTGCCAGGTGAGGAAGCCGGCCTGTCAAAAGTTACGCTCCGTATTGAAGGAACTAATGCGTACGGTTACGCGAATGCGGAACGAGGGGTTCATCGACTGGTTCGTATCAGTCCTTTCGACTCCAATGCACGACGCCATACTTCGTTTTGTGCGGTGGACGTGGTCGCTGAAATTGAGGATGATGTCGAAATTGAGATCGAGGACAAAGATCTTCGGGAAGACACTTACCGCGCTAGTGGCAAAGGCGGGCAGCACGTGAATAAGACTGACTCAGCGGTTCGATTGACACACATCCCAACGGGAATCGTCGCTGCGTGCCAGACTGAGCGATCTCAGCATAAAAACCGGGCCACGGCCATGAAGATGTTGAAAGCTCGCATTTACGAGAAGCGAGAAGACGAAAAACGGTCTGAGCTCGAAAAAGTCTATGGGGAAAAAGGGGAGATCGGTTGGGGTAACCAGATCCGAAGCTACGTTTTTCAGCCCTACCAAATGGTAAAAGATCTGCGTACCGGAGTGGATACGGGAAACGTTCAAGGCGTGATGGATGGCGACATCGATAAGTTCATAAATGCCTGGCTTCGGGCCGGTTCTCCAAGGCACCGGAACAAGGATATACAAATTGAGGATTGAGATTGCTACTTTCCGGCCCGCATTAGCCGATCGAACGAAATTGTTGAACGCGCATCGTCGATGAAATCGAAACCAAATTGCAGTTGTTATTAGAATAGATGGATTTCACTGACCTACAGGAAGCGTTTGCCCGACAGGAATTGTTTGAAGGGAAAACTTGGCGGAAATCGCCTGAACCTTGGAAGCTAAGTGCTGAAATTGTGTCTGCCCTAGAAGGGATAGGTCAGGCGAGTTTGGATTTCTACAAAGCTCTTGAGGTTTTGTATTCGCGTTCTGCGGACGGAAAAAAGCTTTTGCGAAACAAGGAAGTCTACGCTCCCTGGGTCGCTGAGTATTTGGATCGAGGCAAGCCCTCAGAGCTGGTCGCTATCAGTCGCAGCAAAGCTTGCAAAGGAATGATCCCCCCCGTGATTCGACCCGACCTGCTCGTGACGGCAGAAGGTTTCTCCATTACTGAACTCGACTCTGTTCCGGGGGGTATCGGGTTGACCGCTTATTTGAATGCCTTGTACGAGGGGGATTCTCGATTTCCGATTCTCGGCGAAGAGAAGGCGATGGAAAAGGCCTTCTACCGTCGACTCGCTTCCTTGGCTCCCGAAAAGGACAATCCTGTTATTGTGATCGCGGTGAGTGAAGAGTCAGCGACTTACAAGCCTGAGATGGACTGGTTGGCGGATCGGCTGCAACTGATGGGGCACCGAGTTTTCAGTTTGCATACAGATGAGGTTTTTCCTCTCGGAGGGGGGCTCTACTTCGATATCGAGGGCAATCCTGAGAAAATTGATGTCGTCTACCGTTTCTTCGAATTGTTCGATTTGGCGAACATAAAGACCTCCCAGTTTATAATAGAAGCTTGGGAAAATGGGGAGATAGCCCTCGACCCGCCCTTACGACCCTTTTTCGAGGAAAAGTCGACTCTTGCGCTTTACCATCATCACTTGTTGAGAGAGTTTTGGCGGGAGAGCATTTCAAAAAAGTCGCGGAAGATTTTGGATAGTCTGATTCCTAAGTCATGGATCGTCGACCCATCACCGCTTCCTCCCGGAGCGGCGATCGATGGACCCCTAGCTCAAGGGAGACAACTGCACAGTTGGATGGACTTGGCAGAGGCGAGTCAGAAAGAGCGCAATCTCGTATTAAAGATCTCCGGATTCCACGAAACGGCCTGGGGTTCGCGTAGCGTCGTTATTGGAAATGATGTTTCCAAAGAAGAGTGGACCAGTAGCTTGACGGAAGCCTGCGATGGAGCCGATTCGCATCTTCATGTTATTCAGGAGTTTCGAAAGTCAGTTCGCTTGAGCCATCCTATTTATTCCCTGAACGGAGAGGTATACGAAGCGTCGGGCAGGTTAAGATTGAATCCCTATTATTTTGTCAGTGGGGACAAGGTCGAACTAGCGGGAGCCTTGGCAACCTTTTGTCCGCCCGATAAGAAGATCATCCATGGGATGGAAGATGCGGCGATGCTACCGTGTTCTGTGACGGAATAGGTCGAAGGTTATTCCCAGGTTGTTCTTCAACTTATTCACAAATGAGTATTTGGAGTTGTCAGGTTTCTATTTGGACGTTCATTTTCGGCCCCTTACATGTATCTGAGCTCTCTAAAAGCAAACGGCTTCAAAAGTTTCGCCGACTCTACCCATCTTCATTTTGAACCGGGCGTGACCGCTGTGGTCGGACCCAATGGATGTGGCAAAAGCAATATTGCGGACGCAATCCGTTGGGTTTTGGGTGAGCAAAGTGCCAAGGCATTGCGAGGAGGGAAGATGCAGGACGTCATTTTCGAAGGAACGGACAGACGCAAACCACTGAATATTTGCGAGGTCTCGATCATTCTTACGGACTGTGAGAAAGAGTTGGGGCAGGATTTCAATGAGGTCGAGCTCACGCGTCGTGTGCATCGCGATGGAGGAAGCAACTACTACATCAACGGCAAAGCTTGTCGGTTAAAGGACATTCAGCGGCTTTTCATGGATACGGGTGTTGGTCGGACTTCCTATTCGATCATGGCCCAAGGTCAGATTGACCAAATTCTTTCGTCCAAACCTGAGGAACGCCGAGCGGTATTTGAAGAGGCGGCGGGAATATCGAAGTACAAAGCCCAACGAAAAGAGGCCCTCAACAAGCTTGCCCATGTGGAAACGAATTTGGATCGTGTCACGGACGTAATATCCGAAATCAATCGCCAGATCGGGAGTCTCCGACGGCAAGCGACTAAGGCGATCCGCTACAAGAAGCTTAGCTACAAGCTGCGTCATCTAGATGTTGGATACAGCGCTTACCAATATGGCACATTGAACTCCACTTTGGGCGACATCGATAAGAGCGCTGGGAGTCTGCAAGGAGAGGTTGACAAGCTTCAGAAGGATTTGGAAAACAAGGATTCCAGTCTGACTGTTTACAAAGAGGAGCGCCAGTCCTTGATTCAGAAGATTCAAGATGCGCAGCAGGCGGTTTTTGATCTTCGGACCATGAAGGAGCAAATTGCGAACGAGTCCCACATGGCGGACATTCGGATCACTTCCATGAAGGAGCGAATCGAACAGGCCCAACAGGAAATTACGTCTTTTGAGAATCAGATAGGGGAGTTTGCGACACGGCTGGATGAACACTCGGTCGACAAACAGCTTCATATGGATGTTCTTGGAAATTCGGACGAGATCTTCCAGGAGCGTAATCGCGAACTGACGGATATTGAGGCTAAGCTCGAATCTTCTGAGCGAGAAATCCAAGCGCTGAGAACTCAAGCTCAGGAGGCGGAGCAGATCTTGCATCAAAGTCGTGACGAGACATCCAGCCTCGAAGTTGAAACGGGAACCAGCACCAGCCGTCTAGAGCAGGTCAAGAAAGAGCTCGCTGAGCAAAGTGAGGGACAATCTCAGGCTCAGGAGTCTTTGGATACGTTCAATCAAGGAGTTTTAGAAACAGAGACGAAGCGCTCCGAATTGGAAACGGCTCTGGAGGTCGCCAGAGACAAAGTGTCCGAATCAAGGGTTGCGTTTCGAGCAGCTCAAGTCGGGATTCAGGAGCTGGATCGCACGGTTGCCCAAAAGACTGCCCGCGTAAAACTGCTACAGCAGTTACAGGAGAAGCTGGAAGGCTATGGAGAAGGAGCCAAAGCTCTTTTGAAGGGAAAGATGGGAGGCGATTTGGGAGAACAATCCTTTTTGGCTATTGCGTCCAAGTTGTCAGTAAAGAGTGGATATGGAGAAGCGGTTGAAGCTCTTCTCGGGTCTGCAGTAGAGGCGGTCGCGGTTGGCGATGCGGATACTGTTATTGAAGTTTTCCGTCAACTAGAGGAGCGGAAAATTGGGCGGGTTTGTATGAAGCTGCTCAATGTCGGAGGATCGACAGGAGATGTTCCCGACTTACCCGAATGGATGGCGCCCGCTTTGGATTTCATTTCTATTGGAGATGAAAACGACGCTCTTAAATCCGTCTTGTCGGCGAGTTACGTAGTAGCAGACATCGCGAAGTTCCTTAAGTGGTGGGAGTCGCATCCCGATTTTCGCTTTCTGCAAATCGCTTCTAAAAAGGGTGAGTCAGTAGATAGTCGAGGTCTCGTCGCCGGCGGCTTCAAGAACGCAAAGAACTCGAGCATTCTCCAGCGAGAGATCGAGCTGAAGCAAACGTCAAAGGAGCTCGAGGCGGATCAGAAATCTCTGCAGAAGTCCCGTGACGAAGCGGAAAAGATCAACAAAGTTTTGGAGAAATCCGAGGAAGTAGTTGAGTCGCATCGCAAAGATTTGAGTGAAACAAGCCAGGAGCTTTCACGACTGCAGGCAGAAGTTCGTAACGCGGAAAAAACGCTCAACGATCAGAAGCAGAAGGCGGAGCGCCTTGATCGAGAGAAGTCGCTCTTGGATGAAACGCTTTCTCGCGCTTTGGAAAAACTGGAATCGGCCCGTTCGCGATCAACGAGTGGACAGGAGCAGCTTGCTCAATCCCGGGAGAAGCTCGAAAAGGTGGAAACCAGTCTAACAGCCATTCGGGCGGAACGTGACGAAAAGCGTGAAGCGCTTTCCCAGGCGAAATTCGATTTGCAGGAAAAGAAACAAAGGCTGGATATGCTCGAGCAGGGTTTTGTTGAAATTGAGCAACGTCGATCTGAGCTGACTCGATTGACGGAATCCAAGACCTCGGACATTGCCCAGTGGGAAACTCAAATTTTAGAGCAGCAGCAAGTCAAGAAGAGTGCAATTGAACGTAGTGAATCCTTAGATGGCGAGTTAGAGGAATCCAAGCAGGTTGTTGAGAAAACCCGGGAAACGCTGGTTTCGATCGAGGACAAGGTTGGAATTCTGGAGAAGGAACAGTCTTATACCCGTGAGAAGGTAGAGGGACTTCGTTCGAATCTGAACAACCAGCATATTCAAATCGCGGAAAAACGGTCCCGACTGGAGTTCGTCCACGAGGAAATTGAGCGTGAGTATGGAATTGATCTTAGCTTGGTTGACTGGAAGTTCGAGGTTTGGAAAGCGAGGCAGCCAGTTGAGAACCTTCCTAAATTGGATCTGGATGCTTCAGAATCTGAGGCGGACGAAGACCTCGAGAGCAAGGGTGGTGATACCGAGCTGGCACAGGAGACTGAGGTAAGCGATGATAGCGTAGAAACAGAGGTATCTGAGGACGTCGAGGCGGAACCCGCTTCGGTGCCTGGTGATGCGGCTTATAAAGTGCCGTCTGAGGAAGAGCTGGAAGAACTGGATGCGACGAATTGGAGCAAGGTGAAGGCAGAGATTAAGTCGCTGCGTAAACGTGTCCAAGGTATGGGAGTGGTAAATACGGATGCGATTGAGGAATATGGGGAGCTGCGTGAGCGTCACCTGTTCCTTAAAACGCAGTTTGATGATCTAATCACATCACGAGACAAACTGGTTGCGGCAATTGAGGAAATCAACCTGAAATCACGAGAGCAGTTCTCCGAAACATTCAGCCAGATTCAGGCCAATTTTAAGCACACTTTCGAAACCCTATTTGGAGGAGGAAAAGCGGATCTAAAGCTGATTGAGGCTGAGGATGTATTGGAGAGCGGTATTGATATCGTAGCCCAACCCCCGGGTACTCGCTTGAAGAACATTACCCTCCTCTCTGGTGGACAGAGGACGATGACTGCGGTCGGATTGCTCTTTGCCATCTACATGGTGAAGCCCAGTCCGTTCTGCCTATTGGACGAGCTGGACGCTCCGCTAGATGAATCGAACATCGGGCGCTTTACGGGTCTGCTTAAGCAGTTCACGTCCCAGTCACAGTTCATCATTATAACTCATAACAAACGCACGATCCAAGCAGCCACAGCGATATACGGAGTGACGATGGAAGAAAAGGGCGTTTCGAAGGTCGTATCGATGAAGTTCAATTCCGAACACGACGATCCAGATATCGTAAGCCTGCAGCTGGAAAAAGAGGCGGTGCCGGCGTAATACGATTCCTTGACGGACTTAAGCTGGTTTCCCTTCAACGTTTCCCACTTTGAACGCAGCGCCTTAAGCAGCGAGTTCCGCGGCTTCGGCCACAACCATTGAAGCGGTGAGGCAGGTTTCCACAAGCGAGTTTGCTCTCATACGTTTCGCCTCGGCGGTCATTCGGTCTATCGATCGTTCGTGTACTTCGCCCATGAATTCGGTATGTTCATGGATTTCTCCTCCCTCGATTCCAGGCATGATATCCGTACCGATGTGGTGGGCACGAATTCGGTAGTCGCGGACGAGACGGTAAATGGCGGCGATTTTCTTGTTGGGGACTTGGTGAGTTGTGCATATAATTATATATCGATGCATTTGTAGGGATCTTTTGACTAGGTGGATGCCCGACTGCAGATGACGAGCACGGGTAGAATGCTGAATCCAATAAGCAAAGCGGTCATGATGGTTTTCGTATTTAGTCGGAAAGGACCGCTGTTGAAAAAGAGCGAGTAACCCGCTACTGTGATGAGGGTAGTTAAGGAAGTGACTAAAGGGGGCAAAGCAAAACGGCATAGAAATGATCCAGGAAGTTTAATTGAACTATGAATACAATATATTTTCTAGAAGCATCTTAACAAGCTTCGGCCGCATCTTCTCGGTTGCCCATGAATACGAAGGCGTGAGCGTAGGCTTGGCTTCGTTAATTTTCTACGAGAAACTCAAAACCCCGTGGTATTGCGATGCTGAATGCAGGGGTCGTTGGCTTTTGTTTCGTTCATGAAAGAAGATTTTTCTATTTAGTTAAACCAACAGCGTCTTTAAATAGCCAAAGTTTTTGGGCATTTTGGGGATAGCGTATGGAAGAGGATATTTGTAAACTTGATGCGGGAGGCTCAATGAATCAATCTTGGTTAGTGATATCGTGGTTGAGACAATTTTTTGCTGTGGAGGATCGCACCTCAAAGTCATCGATCGGAAGGAGGGGCGAGCAAGAATCGGAGCGTTTCCTCAAAGCAAAAGGATTCAAGATATTAGCCCGAAATTGGCGAGCGGGCAAGGACGAGATTGATCTCATTTGCAAGGATGATGAGATTCTTGTGTTTGTTGAAACACGAACGCGTCGGACCGGGGCACTGGTAGGCGGCTTTGACTCTATTGACGCACGCAAAAGAAAGGCCTTAAATCGTGTGTGCCGCGCTTACATCGCGAAGCTCAAGCCTCATCCGATTTCCTTCCGTCTCGATGTGGTTGAAATTGAACATGAAGAGGGAAAGATTCTGGCGACCCGGCATTTTGAAAACGCGGTTCTTTTTGGCAAGGAAGCCGGAAGAGGTCACTAGTGCGATCCGCTATTCACCTCTTCATTGGAGCAATGCAAAGAACGATGTCTATCGGCTTTACAAGATTCTGTGGACGGGACAGTTTCGGCTTTCCCGCATCAACTGACTACCATTGATTCTCTATGTCACAAGATTCACGCCATCCTTTTTTGAAAGGTCTCAGTAAACACAGAGGGGCACAGCCCACGATCATCACCATTTTTGGCGCTTCTGGAGACTTGTGTGCGCGAAAACTCGTACCCGCTATTTACAATCTTGCGGCGGACAATCTCCTTCCAGCCGAATTCTCGCTTATTGGCTACGGTCGTAAACCTATTTCGGATGAAGAGTTTCGTAAGCTGGCCCACGATTCGATTAAAGAGTTCTCGCGCCGATCGCTGAACGAAGAAATTTGGAAACGGATCGAGGATAACACTTACTATTGTAGTGGCGGCTATGATGAACTCGACGCGTTCAAGGTTCTTGAAGCCAAGATTGAGTCCATCGAGAAAGAAATGGGTCGTGAGGCCCAAAGCGTCATTTACATATCGACACCCCCATCGGTCTTCGAACCGATTATTGTTAACCTTGGGGCCAGTGGTTTGGCGACTCGCTACCAGGACTCGAACAGTCATACTAAGGTGGTGATCGAAAAGCCCTTTGGCAAGGACCTTGAGTCGGCTCGGCATTTGAATAAGGTGATCCAAGGCGTGCTTCAGGAGCGACAGGTGTATCGAATAGACCACTACTTAGGTAAGGAAACCGTACAAGACTTACTGGTGCAGCGTTTTGCAAATTCGATTTTTGAGCCCCTCTGGAATCGCCAGTATGTGGATAATGTGCAAATCACGGTATCCGAATCACTGGGTGTCGGAACGCGAGGCGGGTATTACGAGCAGAGCGGGGCTACACGGGACATGATCCAGAATCACACCATGCAGCTCCTTGCCCTGACCGCTATGGAACCCCCCGTCTCACTGGATCCGGAAGCGATTCGAGATGAAAAGGTGAAACTGCTCAAGGCGGTCAAGCCGCTAAACCTGGACTATGCTCACAGCGACGTTGTTCGAGCTCAATACAAAGAAGGCCTTGTCGATGGAGCGAAGGTCCAAGGGTACCGTCAAGAGGAGGGCGTTTCGGTTGATTCGGAAACTGAAACTTATGCGGCGCTGCGGTTGAATATTAGCAATTGGCGATGGGAAGGGGTCCCCTTTTATTTGCGGTCTGGAAAACGGATGCCTCGTAGAGTCACGGAAATTACGATACAGTTCAAGCGCCCGCCATCAACGCTATTCAGCGAAAACGAAATGTTTAATTTGGCAGCCAATTCCCTCGTGTTTCAAATTCAGCCAGATGAAGGTTCAACCGTTTTGTTGAACGCGAAAATACCGGGATTGCAGACTCGCACTCAGCCCGTTAAGATGCACTTCAAATATAGTGCGACTTTTGGTTCGAACACGCCAGAGGCGTACGAAAGACTAGTGCTAGATGCTATGCTCGGCGATGGAACGTTGTTTATTCGGGGTGATGAAACAGAAGCGTCCTGGAATCTAATTACTCCACTGCATGATTTTTGGGCTAGTGAAGGTCAGAGAGGTATGGAGAATTATGTATCTGGATCCTGGGGACCGCTGGCAGCGGACCGACTTCTTTGGGATAATACGCATGAATGGCGGAGGCCTTAACCGGTTTGATATATGGTTGAATGCCTAGCAACAGAACATAACGAGATCTATCGGGGTCTTCCGGGATTGGAGGTTCCCGTAGGCGAAGCCTTGGTCTCACTCTCAAATATGTGGGATGCTCCTGCGTCTTCGGAGGGAAGCCGTGCTCCATCAGAGTTCAGAGCATCCAGAATGAATTTCATTCTTCACTTTGGTTTTGAAGCCTCCACCGAGGAGTCTGAGGAACTCTTTCAGTCAGTAATTAGTTTTTCCCGGCGGTACCCCTGTCGAATCATTGCCCTGTGCCCCTCTCGCGATAAGAATGCCACAGGGCAGGGGATTGTCTGCAAGATTTTCTCGGAGTGCTACATTGGAGAAGGTCAAGGGGATATGAGTTGCTGTGAAGCGATCATATTTGGTTACACACTCAAGGAGAAACAGTATCTTGAGGATCAAATTTCCATATTCCTAGAAAGCGACCTCCCAACGTACTACTGGCCCTATCGTTTCGATTCACCAGAAAATCTCTCGGACTACCAGTCTTTTTTCAAAAACGTAAATCGTGTCGTGATCGATACCGCCTCTGAAACGTATCAGCCGCATATGCTGGATATCACAGAGCCTGAAAAGGTGTATGACTTGGCATTCGCCCGGACACTCTCAGTGAGACAGAGTATTGGGCAATTCTTCAGCGTATTTTCTGCAGAGGACATCGTTGAAGGATTGAAGAGGATTGAAATCGTGACCTCCGCGGATCACGAAGCGGAAATGGTCGCTTTAAGTAGTTGGATACAACGCGTTCTGGGGGATTGCGGAAACTGCGTCGATAAAACCAAACCAGCAGAAAGCGTTTCCTGTAGTTTATCTATCGATCCACAGTCTGTTCCAACGCTGAGATTTTCATACGGCAACGGCAGCTCCGCCGAATGCATGCTGGATTTCAAATCAGGAGTGGCGCACTTGAGGGCAAACATTGATGGAGACGACCACGCTATGAACGCTGCGATCCATTTGCTCAATCCGGATGATGCCTTGGCTGAGTCGCTATTCTTTTGCTAGGGCTAGTTTTCAGTCTCAATTTGGTTGGGAAATCCGCTCCTATGCAAAGCGGGACTTCCGTTGCTATGGCAGGAAGGACCGGCTCGGTCCTTCGACTGGGCTCAGGCTCTTCGACCGGTCACCCTGCCTATAATGTTCGCTATCAAAATTTTACCCGCCCTGTTGGACCGTATTTTTCTGTCTAGATTCGCTATTCTAGAGAAAGCAACACCTTGGAATTCTTCCGAAACTCAGTGGTTGCGATTGAATTCAAGTTTTCGAGAAAAGCTGCTTCCAAATGCTCTCAAACGGTTTACAGACATTGCGATCCCGGGTGATGAATTCCTTTTAGAAGTTCTGCGTACTGGGAAAGCAGTGATCTTTCATATTCCACCGGAGGGGATCCAGATGTTGAGCGTGCCCTAGAGCCTATTCGGCATATGCTGACTCGTTCTTTCACCCGATTCGAACAATTCATCTTGAGACCATCAATGACGAAGACGCCAGAGTCAGTCCGTACTTGGAAGTGCTTGGTGCTCGTTTCCGCCTTCACTGCGACCACAAGCGGGTAGTTTACGAATGGGTCGTCAGTCGTCTCAAGCCCCTAAGGTTTCGTTGAATTCTCGAAAGAACATGAAGACGATTACGGCGCTTCCAATCACTTCTGGGGTAATCAGCAAAAGTCCTGTGGATAGGCCAATTTGGGAAGCTTGAAAAATGATGAGACCTGAGAGAATCAGGCAGAGACCCGATACGAAGAGAAAGCTTAGACTGTAGGTTGGAACCGTCCGCACGCTCATCGAGTAGAGTTCTCGAAAATAGTGCATTGAAAGTAGGATGAAGACAGTCATCGCGAAGAATGGTCCGACATCCGATTGAGGCAAGGATAGCAGAGTGTTGTAGAGACCGTGCACGACGATCATGATCCCGAAGATGTAGAAAAAATCGTTGTAGTTCGAACGCCGTAAAGCCCGGCAAAGATACAGCCCTCCCATCCCAGTCAGAGCGATGTGGAAGAAGTTCGCGGTCAGAAACCGCCCTGGAGCTGCGAGTGCGAGCGTTTGTGAAAAGTAACCAATATTCTCTTCCGCTGCGAAGCCAAGGCCTACGAAGCTGGCAACGATGAATGCGTCGCGCTCTTCGCCTCGCTTGGCGAAGTAGATCGCAAAAGGCAGAAAGAAAAGCAGCTTGCAAAACTCTTCTCTCAAAGCAACTCCTCCGATGAAGAAGGCAAGCATCCGGATGAGGTCTCCATCTGGCTGATACCCAACGTAAGTATCCTCGACGATGACAAGGAAAACAGTTGGGATCGTGCTTAGTGCTCCAGCGAAAAGCGCGAGTAAGCACAAGGAGCTGGTTCGACTTAGCCAAGGACTTATCTGGCCGAGTCGGAACAGGAGGGCCGCCCAAACAATCGCGGTGATTCCTGCGATGATGGCCATCGGCACATCGAAATTTGAGAAACGTTCAAAGGGGAGTATTTTAGCGACCTCCAGCCAATCCTTCTGGTGGGTGGCAATGTCGAGTCGAACGCGGAAACTGATAAGCTCCCCATAAGCTGGGTCGTTGAGAAGCGCTTGTAGCTCGTCGAATTTGTCATTGCGAAGTAGTATGTTGACAGCGCGTTCGCGGGATTGTTGGGCATCGGGGAATTGGCCTTCTCGCTTAAAGTAGGGGTAGGCTCTGTGGTAATAGCCATTTCTTGCTTCAATCTCTCCGAGAAGTCGATTCGCGTATCGCGGTGGGAATTCCTGAGAGGCTTTCGATTCCAGATTTTCTCTCCGAGGATCTTTCGGGTCTGTAAAGGAGGCTAGATAGTCTCCTAGCATCGATGCCAGCTCTGTGTCGAATTGACCGCCCAATAGTCCATCGATACGCTTTGCCAATTTGCCTTGATAGTACGGGTAAAGATAGGGCCCGATAATAAAGAACTCCTCTATCGTAATGCCTTCCTTTTCCAATTGGGCAATCAAGGCGGTCGGAGCGATGCGGCTTTTACCGAGGGAGTTGTCCGAGTAGGGAAAATTTGGATTCGAGAATTCGAGGGCAATATGCTGGCGGAGCTGGCCTGCTTTTGAATCAGTAAGCAAATCGACCAGAGCCCCGATGGATAACCCGCACAGCAGAATAGTGATAGCCGACTTCCAGATAAAGGATTGGCTATACGATTTCTGCCTTAGGTTGGTCTGCCAATTGCTCATGGGTCGACTGCAGCTGTATTTTGAACAAACTGACTATAATAGTTGGAATTTAGTTGAGGCAGTTCATGCCGGACAAGCCTAATGATAATAAGGAGTCTTGGATCTCAAGATTGATAGGCTCATCTATGTGCGCATATATGTGTAATATCCACACGAGAATTGAATTACTGGATGAATTGCTCCGCTCGGCTAAAATGGCTGCGGCAGAGAGAGGATCGACTTTTAGGGAGTTGGTTATGCAGGGGCTCAGGCAGGTTCTGAGAGAAGCGGCGGAAAAGCCGGACGCCTCCCGATTACCGAAACTTCCCCAAAGGGGGAGAAAGGCTTACGATTTAAGCAATGAGGAGATTGAATCCCTGCTGATGGCTGAGGACGCGAAGCGGTATGGACGTTCTACGGGCGATTCCTTCAAGCGCCTAGCGTATGCTTTGTTGATGAGCCGAGCGGTTTGCAGGCAATTTGGCTCAAGTTCAGCATGGCTTTCGTAATGCGATAAAGCGTGTGGCGGATGCCTATCTCGCTGGATTTGCCTTAGCAGGCGGGCACTCCTTTGTTACTCTAGACAAGGGTTTTCGAAATTTCGAAGAACTCGATTTAGCAATGTTAGATTAATAGTGTTCATGAACACCAAAACGATTGACAGGTTTCGGATCGAGGTGCTTTTCTGGGCATGTGGCGCTTGCTCGAGCAGTTCAACTGGAGCCAGTTAGCCTTAGGGAAATCGTAGGGGAAGGCGTCCGTTGGGCGGCTGGAACTGATAGGGACACTTTAGGGACTGGCATCGATCATTTCGACCGGGCTTTGGGAGGAGGACTGTCGACTGGCGTTTTGTGCGAGTTCGTCGCTTCCACTCCGAGTTCGGGAGGGCAAACTGTGCTCCTCCACTTGTTGGAAGGGGCTCGTAAGGAACGCCGTTTTGCGGCGTTGGTCGATGGGGCGAACGCCTTTGACCCGCAAACGGCGCCGCCTGCTTTGATCGAGCATCTTATGTGGGTGCGGTGTGGGTCGGTGGAGCAGGCTTTGCGGGCGGCGGATATACTGCTGCGCGACGAAAACCTAGGAATGGTGATTGTGGATTTGCGTGATTGCGCTGGGTGGGCTTTGAAGCGGACGCGTTCGACTGTCTGGTATCGCCTACAGCGATTAGTGGGCCGATGGGAGGGGACTTTAGTCGTTTTCACGCCGCGTCCCATGATCCCGAGCGCCCAGATCCGGGTAGCCCTGGCCGGACGCCTGACGGTGGCGCAGTGCGATGCGAATTTGGCCGATGTCTCGAAGGGCCTCGTGTTCGACGTGCTCCGCCTTCGCAAACAGGAAATGGGAGATTTCCCTCAACTGATACAAGCGGGATGAAAGGTAAGATACCATGTACACGGTGATTGATATTCCGCGTTTCGCCTTGCAGGCGGTCCTGCGGCTGGAAGAAGGGCTTCGGGGGAGGCCGGTCGTTCTGGTGGACGAATCGCTGGCTAAGCCACTGGTGATCGACTGTACGCGAGCGGCGGAAAGGGCGGGGGCACTTCCTGGCTTGAGCTTGCCACAGGCGATCGCCCGCTGTGAGGAGGTCGTCGTTCGCTACTGTTCGGAGAAAGCGGAAGCCTTGGCGGGGCGAGCCCTGTTCGATTGCGCCTATTCGCTGTCGCCTCGAGTGGAGGAGACCTATCCTGGGGTGTGTTCGATTGGCCTGGCCGGGGTTAATTGGAAGACGCTTGTAGATTCTTGTCAGGAAATCGTATCTGTTTTGAGGGGACTCGGCTTGAGAGGACGCATAGGGGTTGGGGCCACTCCAGATATCGCCTTATTCGTCGCCCGCAAATCAAAGGGTGTTACGGTTGTGGGGGAGCTCTCTTTAGAAGGTAGGGCTGACTGTCCTCAGTCAGCCGGTGCGGTGGAGTATGGGTGGCCGGCGATGGTCGCAGAGCCGGAAAGGACCGGTCTTCCTCACCGTTCGTTAAAGGAATTCTTGAACTCCCTTCCGATAGAGGCCGTGGAACCCTCGGAGGAGCTGGAGGCGATTTTGGATCAATGGGGGATTCATTGGGCGGGGGCCTTTGCCCAGCTGCCCCGAGAGGAGGTGGGCAAGCGGCTGGGTGCGGAGGGCTTGGCCTTCTGGGATCGGATTTCAGGTCGGGAGGAGCGGCCATTGCGAATTTCGGAACTGCCCGAAGTTTACGAAGAGTCGCTAGAATTCGAATACGAAGTCTATACGCTGGAGCCCTTGCTGTTTCTCATTCGCCGTTTTCTGGATCAACTTTGTCTGCGGCTGCGGGTCTCCGCCCTGGTGGCCGAGTCCATCCACTTGAAGCTAGAGCTGGCGGATATTCGTTTGGAGGATGGAGAGCGGATCGAAGCGATAGAGATATCGCTCAAAATCCCAGACCCTACTAGCGATTCGGAGGCATTGTTCATGATGCTGTCGACTCGGCTGGAGAAAATGGATACTGATTCGGCAGTGGTGGGCCTCCGTCTTAAAGTCGATCCGATTGATCGAAACGAAAGCCAGCTAGGCTTGTTCGAAACGAGCCTGAAAGATCCGCATCGATTTACCCAAACCTTGGCTCAGGTGGCGGGGATTGTCGGGGCGGACAATGTGGGCCGGCCCAGCCTGGAACTGAGTGGGCGGCCTGAGGGAATGACGCTCGAGCGTTTGCCAACGACAACGCCTCCGATGAAAGGACTAGGGACGAAAGCGCAGTTCGGATTGGTCCTGCGCCGTTTTCGTCCCCCGTTGAAGGCGGAAGTCAGGGTAGGGGAAAGGCGTCCCATTTGGTTTTGCTGTTCCCGGGCAGGCGGGATGGTGGCCCAGTGCCGAGGCCCTTGGGCCCATTCGGGGCAATGGTGGGAGTCCGGGGGATGGAACCGGCTGGAATGGGATGTGGAACTGAAGGCTGGCGGAGTGTACCGCCTCGTGAAGGAGCGGACACAGTGGATGGTCGAGGGGATGTATGACTGATTTTGAGCGTATCCAATCAGTCCAATTCCTTAGCGTTCTAGTAGGACTCGAGCCCAAATTTCGTTTTCTCATTTCGAAATACCCTCTGGGTATGCCTCAAGTCGAAAGCCGGAATTTGTGTTTCGAATCCTACGTCGTCCGTTCGAAAGCGACTTATTGGAAACGCTCAGGGCTAGGCTCGAGACGGGTTGGTTGGGTATGGAATGTTTTCGAAAGGCTAAACGCTAATGGCTAATCGCTACATCGAACTGCATGCACGGACGGCGTTTAGCTTTTTGCGAGGGGCGTCGCGGCCTAAGGAGTTGGCGGTGGCTTGTGCGGATGCAGAGCTGGATGCGATGGCGGTTTGTGATCGAGGGGGTGTTTATGGGACGCCACGTTTTTATAAGGAAGCGCGTGCACAGGGAGTGCGTCCCATCGTGGGCTGTGAACTGGCTATGGAAGATGGGAGCACTTTACCGTTATTGATTAAATCGCGGCAGGGATATCGAAATTTGTGTAAGCTTCTGACTCGGGCCCAGTTGCGGTCGGAGAAGGGTGAGGGACAGGTGGCTTGGGACGAACTGCCAGAGTTTGCAGAAGGAATGGTCGCTTTGACAGGGGATGAGGATGGGCCGCTTTACCAAGCGTGGCGACAGGACGGAGTTTCGGGCCTTGATAGAAGTTTAAAGCGTCTTCGAGAGATTTTTTCCGACGAAGATTTGGGGCTCGAAGTTCAGCGGCATTTGATTCGAGGAGAGGAGCGTTGGGTGGCGACGATGCGTGACTTGGCAGTCGCTTCGGGTCTGCCGCTTGTGGCGACTAATGGAGTCTGTTATGCGACGCCAGCGGGCCGGCTGACTCAGGACGTCTTTACCTGCTTGAGAGAGAAGACGCGTTTGGACAAGGCAGGAATGTTGCTCAGTCGGAATGCTCAGCGCTTTGTCAAGCCAGCGAAAGAGATGGGGTATTTGTTTCGGGATATGCCCGAGGCTATTAAAAACACACTTGGCATTGCGGAACGTTGTGAATTCTCGTTGGAGAATCTTGGATATGAGTTTCCTCGTTTTCCTGTACCTCGAGGGGAATCTATGGATTCTTTTTTGGAGAAGATTGTCTGGTTTGGGGCGGAACAGCGGTATCGGAGTCTGAGTCCGGTGGTGAAGCGTCAACTGCGTCATGAGCTTAGCATCATTGCCCGTTTAGGCTTTTCCGGCTATTTTCTGATTGTCTGGGATTTGGTGAACTACTGCCGAGAGCACAATATCATGGCTCAAGGACGAGGAAGCGCGGCCAATAGCGCGGTTTGCTATAGCTTGGGGATTACGCCGGTGGATCCCGTGGAAGGGCGATTGCTCTTCGAGCGCTTCTTGAATGAGGAGCGACGGAGTTGGCCGGATATAGACATCGATTTGCCTAGCGGGGACCGACGGGAACAGGTAATCCAGGAAGTGTACCGGCGTTATGGTCGCAATGGGGCAGCTATGACTGCAAATGTGATTACCTACCGTGGGCGGAGCGCGGCTCGGGAAATTGGCAAGGTCTTTGGCTTTTCTGATGAGGTTTTAGGACGTTTTTCCTCGTTGTATGGAAGCCATAACGACTCGCATGAGATCTCGATTTCTGAGCAATTCGAGAAGTCGGGAATCGCTTCTAGTCATCCGAGAGCGTCTGCTTTGGCTCGGTTGTTTCCTATGATTTTGGGCCTACCGCGGCACTTGGGCCAGCATTCAGGAGGTATGATTATTTGTGAAGGTGAACTAGACTCAGTGGTGCCGTTAGAGCCGGCGAGCATGCCGGGGCGAACCGTGGTTCAGTGGGACAAGGAGGACTGCGAGGATATGGGGATGGTGAAGGTGGACTTGTTGGGTCTAGGAATGATGGCGGTAATGCAAGATGCTTTCGAAGCGGTGAGGGCTAAGGGGAAGAGTATCGACCTCGCGAGTATTCCCAAAGACGACAAGGCAACCTATGAGATGATGCAGAAGGCTGATACGATCGGGGTTTTCCAGATTGAGAGTAGAGCTCAGATGGCGACTTTGCCGCGGATGAAGCCGAAGGAGTTCTACGACGTTGTTATCGAGGTGGGAATCATCCGACCCGGTCCCATTCAGGGAAACATGGTGAATCCTTATTTGGAGCGACGGGTAGGTCGGCAAAAGATTGAGTATATTGACGATCGCCTGAAACCGATGTTGGAACGGACTTTGGGGGTGGCCCTTTTTCAGGAGCAAATTCTGAAAGTAGCGATGGTTATGGCTGATTTCTCTGGCGCTCAGGCCGAGGAACTACGACGGGCGGTGAGTTTCTATCGAACAGATGACCGGATTAACCAGGTGACGCAGGACTTGGTGAGAGCAATGCGCGAACGAAAGGTTCCGAAAGAGAAAATTGAGCAGGTAGTTAGGTCGGTTTCCAGTTTTGCCCATTATGGTTTTCCAGAGAGTCATGCGATTTCGTTTGGGTTGCTGGCTTACGCTAGTACGTACTTAAAGGCTCACTACCCGGCGGAGTTTTATGTGGCATTATTGAACAATCAGCCGATGGGTTTCTATTCACCGGCGACCTTGATCCAAGACGCTAAGCGGCATGGTATTAGGGTTCGAGCGGTGGATGTTTCGGTTTCTGGATGGCGGTGCATAGTGGAGAGCAAACAGTCGATCCGACTGGGTCTGACCATGGTAAATGGAGTGAGCCGTTCTCATGCGGAAGCGATGTTGAGAGCTAGAGAGGAGTATGGGTTTACTGATTTGCGGGACTTTAGAAAGCGGACGCGTTTCGACCGGGACGAATTGCGAACGCTGGCTTCAATCGGAGCTTTGAATTGTTTCGAGAAGAGCCGGCGGCATGCCTTGTGGACGGTGGAGT
>Ga0213868_10002126_pt1 | contig 19043 bp, 13 predicted proteins | sample PICome_9_FD_160087 | JGI IMG/M metagenome (GOLD analysis project Ga0213868, IMG submission 160087) | Coastal seawater microbial communities near Pivers Island, North Carolina, United States - PICO127 | ecosystem: Environmental > Aquatic > Marine > Coastal | place: USA: North Carolina...
TTACCAATTTTCGTGGGGAGAGTGGGGGGAGACTTCCGCAAGTTTACGTCTGGCAGTCGACAGCTTGACTGGGATGACTCCAACAGGGACGCATGCAGCGGGCGATCCTGACGATTGGCTTTTTCAGACAATTACAGACGAGCGCCGTGTGAGCGTTGCGACGATTGAGCACGAACTGGACGACTATACCTTATCTTTCGAATACGCTCACAGTAAAGAGACCGACTATCGTTCCAACGCAGTGACGGGAAATGTGAGCCGGCAATTTAATCAGAACAATACGACGGTGACGGCGGGTGCAGCCTTTGCCTTTGACGAAGTTTTGGCGACTCCGTTCACGAATAACTTTGAGGATCAGGATAAGAATACGGTCGATCTTAATATTGGGATTTCGCAAATCCTAAGTCGCAATACGCTCTTTGATCTCAATTTAGGATATGGTCGTAATAAAGGATATCTTGGTGATCCCTATCGCCGGATTTCCCAGATTCGGACAGTTGTGATTGACGGGATCTTTGGGCCTCGTGAAGTGACTGACACATTCGATTATGCGGAGAACCGGCCCGACCAACTAGATCGTTTCGTGACAAAGGCCAGTGTCAGGCATTACTTCCAGCAGGCCAACGCCGCGCTGAAATGCTCTTACCGGTTTTTTGCAAATACGAATAGCGTGGAGGGACATACCTTTGAGGTGAAGTGGATTCAGGAGATTAATCAGCAGTTAAGTCTAACCCCATATGTGCGGTATTACCGGCAGAGCGAGGCGGATTTTTATTACACTTCACTCACCGGAACGGGGCTCGATGGGACTGATCGGATCGACGGGGGTGGGGCAAATTACTCCTCGGATTATCGCCTCTCCAAGCTGGAGGCACTCACATACGGGGTGCGATTCGCTTGGGAGCCGATTGAGAATATGACGCTTGATCTGCAATGGGAGCGCTATGAGATGGAGGGTTTAAACCCGCAAACTCCTGCGTCCTTTTTTCCCTCCGCAAATGTCCTCTCGCTTGGAGCACAGTTCCGTTTCTGATTAAACGATGAATACCAATCTGACCGGCGGGCTTTTTAAGCTAAATTTCAAGGCGCTGGGGACGGTGTGTGAGGTTCAATTTCGGGCTGAATCGGTTGAGATTGCGAAAGAGTTTCGCAAGTCGGCATTGGGATGGTTGCGGGATTTTGAGGAGCAGTGGTCTCGGTTTAAACCCACTAGTCTGCTGTGCCGGATCAATGCAGAAGCTGGGCGCTCGGGGGTCGAAATTTCGAAAGCTGACGAGGAAATTTTAAAGCTCTGCGATCATACCTTTCAGATTTCAGGGGGTTTGAATGACCCGACTTCATTGCCACTCACCAGTTTGGGGGACCGGGCCGGAAGAGAGGATCGGATGCCTTCAAGTGAGGAGATTGAGGAAGCAAAGAATTTGATTTCGTGGCCTATGGTTGAGTGGGGGGATGGAAAGGCCTTCTTGCCCGAAAAAGGAATGGCGCTAGAGATTGGGGGGTTTGGAAAGGAATATGCGGTGGATCGTCTTATCGGTTTTGCAAAGCGTTTGGGAATTGTTGATTGCTTGGTCGATCTGGGGCGCGATGTGTCAGCGCTTGGGCAACCACCAACTGGACCGGTTTGGGTAGTTGGGATTGAGGACGCAAAAGAGGAAGACGCGGTGGCGTTTCGCTTGGCAGTGAGCGGCAAAGGTTTGGCGACCTCAGGGAATGGACGGAGGTATCGGATGATCAAAGGGAAGAAGTTTGGCCACATCATTGATCCGAGAAGCGGTTGGCCAGCTGAGAATAATCTCCTGACTGCTTCTTGCTTGGCAGATGACTGTTTGACAGCGGGCATTTTATCGACGAATGCTTGTATTGTCGGGGAGAATGAAGGATTAGAAAACATCGAGCGTAGCTTTGGTGTCGATGCCGTCCTTCAAACGACCAGCAATAACGTTCATAGCTCCAATATTCATCGATATGTCCTTGGCTCTTAAAATATTTGCAGCGCTTGCGCTTCTTTTTCCCTCCTGCACCGTGGTGTCAACACCAGAGGAGCGAAGTAATCTAGCTACTAAAGTGATGTCGCCGGAGCGCGATCCTCTTGGTGAGGCGATGTCCGACCACATGTATTTTTCTCGTGAAGCTTCCCAGGGAGGAAATGGAATCGGCGGTGGGGGTTGCGGCTGTAATTAGATTTTTAGAAGCATGAATTATCGAATTGCATACGAACGTGCTGTCAATGTGACAGCGAGTGGACTCGCCATGGTGGCCCAACGGCTTCCATTAATTAAGAATCTCACTCCAATATTTGGGGCAACTGGAGGGAGTCATTTTGCGGCTCCTTTGGCGGTGACTTTCGTTGGAACACACGCTTTGTCCGGCCAGTCGATCATGCTTCAACAAACCAACACAAGCGAACCAACGGATGTTGTCGAGATCGAGGTGGGAGAGGCGTTTCAGTGGGAGTTCAAGGCCACCCGTTATAACATCCTGTCATTTAGTATTATAGACGATAACGGGAACGAGCAATTACCCCCCGGAGTCGTTTCAATTGGACCGCAAAGCGGGATCGGAACAATTGGAGGAATCCCAGAAGAGGCGGGCACGTTCACTTATACGATCACTGGTTACAGAGGAGATAACCAAAGCAGTAGCCAGACAGTCCCTTTTAATTTGACCCTTGTCGTTGAAGATCCGGCTGGAAGTCCGTTCAAGATCTTCATGTTGGACTATTTTGCTGCGGAGGAATTGGCGAATCCTGCCATCACCGGGCCGGGTTCCGATCCTGATCTTGACGGGATTGATAACGCAATGGAGTTCGTCTTAGATCTCAATCCTTCGGCTTTTGACTTGATGCCTGGAACGATTGCTGTGGATTCTAATAACCCTCAAATGCTCCGCTATGAAATCCCACTAAATGTGCTCGCGACCGAGGCTACGGTTGGGTTTGAAGAATCGGCGAGCCTCGAGGGTCAGTGGCAGCCTTCGATTGGTGAATTTGTTGAGCGAACTGATACGATGATTGTTTTGACCGCCCCTCTTGCAGGCAAAAAGTTCTACCGGCTTAAGGTAATCATCGAAGAATGATCGCTATTTTTCGGATTTTTTGAAGGCGCTTGCGATAAGTTTTTCGAAGTCACCTTTGGCCTTCTTTAAATCAACTTCTTTACCGAGCATCTTAAGAAAGACATCGCCTGAAGGATGAGGAATGACTGCTCCTAGGAGCATGTATTCGGGTGTGGCCTTTTTTTCACGGGCCATCATCGGACCGACCATGTAGGTGCCAGTCATGCTGACAATGGTAAGCTTCTGGTTGCCGAAGGTTTTGTTTTCTGGCGTGACTTTGGCTTCACCGTTTTCGAACTGGCGTTTCCAACGTTGAATGTTGGCCTCAACTCCACCTCCTTGGCCCTCGCCGAAGTGATAGAACTTGAGGAGGGGGCCGTTCTTCTTGCTGTGGTTGAGAGCGGCTTTGACCATGTGACTGGAGGTTTTGCCAATGACCCAAGATTTTTCCGGCTTGAAGGTGAAGTTACCGACTTTAAAGGAATCTTGCGCGGAGAGAGCAGAGAGAGAGAGAGCTAAAATGGTGGCAATAATTTTCATGACGAAAGTTAAGCGAAGATTTGTGGATGTGCCACGGTTATTATCTGGGGTTTGGGACTAGGGTTTTTGCGATCTTTGGGAGCCATTCGACCGCTTTTTTTTCAGCGGTGTTCATGGTGATAAGGTATCCTTTCTGCTCGATGAGGTTGAGCTGCGCGCGCGCATACCACATCGTGTTTGAGCCATCGTGTTGAAGTTGGACAATGTGACCGTTTTTAACTTTCACTCCCCAGCCGAGACCATAATTGGGTTCGATTGGAGTGTGGAGTTTTTGGTAGCTGGCTTGAGTCAGAAGTTTGCCATTTCCGTGGTGCCCCTTGATTTGATCCTGACAAAAAAGAACCCAGTCGGAGAGGGAAAGATGAAGGCCGCCAGCGGGACCATACATCGGCGGGTTGTCGTGGCTCATCGGTTTGCCTTTCCAGTGACCATGAATGGCGGTTGCGCCTTTGGGGGGGCCGAAGCCCACGCTTTTGATTCCAAGTGGCTTGAAGAGATGTTGCTGAATCGCTTTTTCCCATGTCATATCGAGAAGTTTCTCAATGACCGCGCCGGCGATGATATAGCCAAAGTTCGAATACAAAAATCCTTCGCTTGGTTTTTGAGCTAGGCCTCTGATCGTTACTTCTCGTCGGGAGAGCATCCTTTGGGCGCCTTCTGGATTTGCAGGCAGACCGGCTGTGTGAGAAAGGAGTTGAGTGATGGTTGTCTTCCGGGCGTTGGTGTGAAAGTCATCTACAAGTTTGGGAAAAATCTCTGACATGGTTGTCTCCCATTTGAGGAGTTTTTTTTCTATAAGAATCGCTATCAAGGTGGCGGTCATTGCTTTTGCATCGGAGCCGATGTGCCAAACAGAGTTCCTTTTAACCGCTATGGAGCCATTAGTACGAGTTGTGCCAGCAATTTCAAAAGCGATAATTTGTTGGTTATCGAAGGATACAGCCGCTACAGCCGGAATATTGGCCGCATTGCGGGCCTCCATAATGACTTTTGCTGTTTTTCCCGCATTTACTGTGCCCGCAAGCAATATTAGCGCGTAAATTACCAATTTCATCCTAGGACGCTTGTATCAGATCTACTTAATTATTTCGAATTAGAATAATTCCAAATTTCGGCTTGCTCTGATAGGATTTGTGAATAGCTTCCCGCCGACGATGATTTCACTCGCCAACAATCAAGATTTGAAGCCGGAAGATTTTCCTTCCGACATCGAAGGTTTGCGAATGACTAGACAACGCCGCGAGGTGCTCGCAGTCATTTTACGGGATCGTGACCACCCCACTGCTAATGACGTGTTTCGTCGAGCCCAAGATCGAATGCCAACCATTTCGTTGGCCACGGTCTACAACTGCCTTGAGGCGCTGGTAAGTCATAATATCGTTCGCCAGGTGAATCTCGATCGCGAGTCGTCGCGCTACTGTCCTAATCTTAGCGATCATTGTCATTTTCAGGATGAGTCGTCCGGCAAAATTCACGACGTCGTTTTTAAAGAGGGAGTCAAACTAGAGGATATTCTTGAACTTCCAAAGGGAACCGAAATTAGCCACCTCGACATAAGTCTGAAGGGGAATTTCGGGAACAAATAAATTTTACCTAACACCATGAGCCTAACCATTGAAAATCTCCATGCGTCTGTCGACGGAAACGAAATCCTGAAAGGCTTGAACCTTGAGATTCCGGCTGGAGAAGTGCATGCCATTATGGGTCCCAACGGATCCGGGAAATCAACTCTCTCGAAAATCATCGCGGGCCACGACGACTACGAAGTTTCAGAAGGTCGGGTCCTTCTAGACGGAGTAGACATTGCGAAGCTTGCAGTCGATGAGCGCTCCCGCGCCGGAATTTTCTTGGCTTTCCAGTATCCCGCCGAGGTTCCGGGAGTTTCAAACGCCAACTTCCTTCGTGCTGCTCTTCAAGCTCGTCTCCCTGAAGGAGAAGAGATCGATGCAGTTGCCTTTTACAAGAATATGTATGCTAAAATGGACGAGTTGGAAATGAATCGCAAGTTCACTAGCCGGTCCGTCAACGAGGGCTTTTCTGGGGGTGAAAAGAAGCGGAACGAAATTCTCCAGATGATCATGCTCGATCCACGTTACTGCCTACTCGATGAGACTGACTCGGGACTCGACATCGATGCTCTAAAAGTGGTCGCAAAAGGTGTGAACTCGATGCGCTCAGAAAATCGTGGTTTTCTAGTCATCACCCACTACCAGCGTTTACTCGACTATATCAAGCCTGATCATGTTCACGTCATGGCTGATGGTCAAATCGTCAAATCTGGTGGCGCCGAATTAGCTCTCAAACTCGAGGAAAGCGGATACGATTTCCTCAAAACTGCCTAATATTTTTCATGATGAATTCTGAGACTGCCACCGTCAAACAAGTCGCTTTAGAAAAGGACGATATCGGTAATTTTTCTTTTCCGGAGAGTCATAAATTCGATGCTGGATATGGTTTAACCAAAGATACTCTCGATTATATATCGAAAGTGAAGGACGAGCCCGCTTGGGTGAACGAGTTTCGGCATAAAGCACTGAAAACTTTTGAGTCCAAGCCTATGCCGACCAACTGGGCAACCAAGGATCTCGAAAATATCGATTTCGATGCCATCCGTTATTACCTCTCGGACGGCGCACAGCCTAAGCGCTCTTGGGACGAGGTTCCACCGGAAGTGCTCGAGACATTTGACCGTCTTGGGGTGCCTGAACAGGAACGGGCTTTTCTCGCCGGTGTGGAAGCGCAATACGATTCCGAAGCGGCTTACTCGAATGTAAAGGAAGCGCTTGCGGATGAAGGTGTGATTTTTGTGACTTGCTCGGAAGGCTTGAAAGAGCACGAGGAAATTTTCCGACCTTGGTTTGGAAAAGTAATTCCAACTGGTGACAACAAATTTTCCGCTCTGAATTCCGCAGTGATGTCTGGTGGTTCTTTCATCTATATTCCTCCGGGGGTTAAAGTGAAGCATCCCTTACAAGCATACTTTCGTATCAACTCTGAGAATTTCGGTCAATTTGAGCGGACCCTTATTATTGCCGACGAAGGTTCGGAGGTGATGTATATGGAAGGATGCACCGCTCCCAAATTTGAGACTGCGACATTGCATTCGGCGGTCGTTGAGTTGGTTGCAATGAAGGGAGCCAAAATTCAATACATCACGGTTCAAAACTGGTCATCTAATGTGTTCAACCTCGTCACGAAGCGAGGCCTGGCTCACGAAGATGCTGAGATCCGATGGATTGATTGTAATATCGGGTCACGTCTCACTATGAAATATCCGGGTGTCGTCATGAAAGGCGAGCGGGCTCGCGGAGAAGTGATTTCTATCGCTCTTGCTAACGATGGCCAGCATCAAGATACCGGCGCCAAGATGATTCACGCCGCGAACAACACGACCTCGAACGTCATCTCTAAATCGATCTCGGTCGGTGAAGGGCGCTCGACCTATCGTGGCCAGGTTCATATTCCCAAGCACCTTAAAGGTTGTAAGAACAATACCGAGTGCGACGCCTTGCTTATCAACACCAAGAGCCGGACTGACACGTATCCGGCCATCTCGGTGAAGGGAAATCAACATGTTACCCAACATGAGGCGAGTGTGAGTCAAGTTTCCGAGGAGATGCTCTTTTATATGCAGCAGCGTGGACTTTCTGAGACCCAAGCTATGTCGCTTGCCGTTAATGGATTCATTAACGACCTGGTTGAAGAGTTTCCGATGGAGTATTCGGTTGAACTGAAGCGTTTGATCGACCTGGAGATGGAAGGATCCGTCGGCTAACGCAAACCTGTTTTCAAAACTGGAACCAATCCACTTTTATACACTCTTAAATGTCTGTTACTTTTGTTTCCCCTGCTCTCGAGAAATTTGAGGAGCTCGATTGGCCAGTGCGTACTGACGAAAACTGGCGCTTTGGATCTTGGAAAGAGGCTAATCTTTCTGGGCTAGAGACCGTCGGAGCTGGAACGATAGGTGATCTTCCTGAGCCTCTCAAGGGTTTCGATCGACTTGTGTTTGCGAACCGTGATCTCGTTTCAGGTTCATCTGATACAGCGGAATTGGTTGAGGGGTCTTTTGGTCCAACTTCGCGCCTTGGTTCTTCAAAACATGCCGCCTTGCACGCTGCCAAGTCAAAGCACACTTTACATGTTCGGAGTGGCACCGATCTATCGTTGGAATTGATTTACTTTGTGTCAGGAGAAGGATTGTTTCTTCCTGGTGTTGTCATTGAAGCAGAAGTTGGTGCGAATATCAGGGTCGTGAAACGGTTCATTTCCGTTGATGATTCCGCAACTGTCGTAGTCACCGCTACGGATGTTCGCACCGCCGAAAATTCTAAGGTCACATGCCTTGTGACTCAAGAGCTCAACCGCAACAGTAAGTTGATTAGGTTCTCCGATTCTACCTTGCAGGCATCCTCCATCGCCAAACTTGCGGTGGTGCATACTGGGGCCAAGTGGGTTCGTGAAGAAACTTATTCGACTGTCGGTGGTTTGGACGCCAAGTCCGAGATTCTCTCGGTCGCTTTACCTGATACTGGCCAAGAATACGACCAGCGGACTTTCCAGCATCATGGAGCTCGTAACACCTTTTCGGATCTTCTCTTCAAAAATACGCTTTTTGGGAAAGCCACTACGATTTTCTCGGGGCTTATCTTTGTCGATGAGGGAGCACATGGCACCGACGCTTATCAAACTTGTCGTAATCTCATGATGACCGATGAATGTGAGGCTCACTCGATGCCTGGCCTTGAGATCAATGCTGATGATGTGAAATGCTCACACGGAAGCACTTCTTCACGTGTCAGTGACGAGGAGATCTTCTATCTCATGGCTCGAGGCATCACCGCGAAAGACGCACGTCGTTTGGTGGCGCAAGGATTCTCGATCGAAGCGATTGAGCGCCTCGAAGATGAGCAACTTGAGACCCTTGCGATCGAGGTAGTTTCACGAAAATTTGCAACGATTGAGTAAGATCCTCTAAACAGCGACAGAGGAGCTGGTAGAGCCCTCAAAGTTTGAATATTCAGTTTCCTTTTTTCATCCTCATCGGGGGCGCTTCGTAATGTTCACGGAGGCGGTGAAATTCTTTGGTTAGCTTTTTCCTCACCTTGGAGTAAGACGGGTTGTCATGGACGCTCTTGAGTTCCTGTGGATCTTTGACGAGATCAAAGAGTTGCCATTCGTCGGTTCCCGGAAGGTAGAAAAGTTTGTGAGTCTCGGTTCTAACTCCAAAGTGTTGGGGGACGTTGTGCTCTCCTTTTTCGTAGTAAGAATAGTAGAGCGATCTGCGCCAGTTCGTCGAAGTGCCTTTGAGAACGGGTGCAATTGATTTGCCCTGAATCTCAGCTGGGATTCCAATTCCGGCTGCTTCGAGGAAAGTGGGGGCGTAGTCGATGTTCTGGATCATCTCCTTGGGGCGTGATCCGGGCTTGGTGACCCCTGGCCATCGGATTACGAAAGGCATCTTAAAGGATTCTTCAAACATCCAGCGCTTGTCGTACCACCCGTGCTCTCCGAGGTAAAAGCCTTGATCGGAGGCGTAAACGACGATCGTATTTTCAGCGAGACCATTTGTGTCGAGGTAGTCGAGCATCCGGCCCACGCTTTCATCGACTGCTTTTACGGTGGCGAGGTAGTTCTTCATGTAGCGTTGGTATTTCCAGCGCACTATGTCCCTGTGGCTCATGGTAGGAACTTTCTCGATGAAGGCTTTGTTCTCAGGGCCGAAGTGAGCGTCCCATCTTTCTTTTTGAGGAGCGGTCATGCGGCGGTATTCCACTGTAGGGTAGCGATCCAATCCGGGGAGTTTTATCCCATTGCGCTCATCTTTTCGGACCTTTGCGTCGTAAGCCCAGTCGAAGTGGCGATCGATTTCCATTTCGTTTTTTGCGAGTGTTCCGCTTCGGTTTTCGTAGTTGTCAAAGAGGGAAGGGGGCTCGGGAATAGTAACGCCATCGAAGGATTTAAGATGGCGCGGGGCGGGAGCAAAGGTGCGGTGAGGTGCTTTGTGCTGGCACATGAGGAAGAAGGGCTTTTTCTTGTCTCGGCTGTCGAGCCACTTGATGGCCTTGTCGGTGGTGATGTCGGTGCAATACCCGTTGAACTTTTTGGTGCTTCCGTCCATTTGCTTGAAGACGGGATTGTAGTAGTTGCCCTGGCCGGGAAGGATTTCCCAGTAGTCAAAACCAACTGGGTTTGAAACAAGGTGCCACTTGCCAACGACGGCAGTGCTATAACCGCCTCCGTGGAGGGCTTTTGAGAGAGTCCACTGTGATTGATCAAGGCCCTTTCCGCTGTTGCGAAGAAAGCCATTTTTGTGGCTGTGTTTTCCGGTCATAATGGTGGCCCGGGATGGACCGCAGATGGAATTTCCACAAAATGAGTTCTCAAAAATTGCTCCGGAAGCAGCGAGACGATCGATGTTTGGAGTGGGAGCGATTTTGGCGAGATCGCCGCCATAGGCCGAGATCGAGCGCAGGGCATGATCATCCGAAAAGAGGAAGAGGATATTAGGCTGTTTGGCCTGAACTAGCGAGGCGCAGGCAAGGAAAGTAAGTAGTTTCATGGTGGGGTCTTGATCTCTTCAAGGAGCTTCACATGGGAAGACTAAAACGCCAAGTCGCTTTGGAGCCTATAGGTTACAGCCTCTTCTGAGGGGTGAAAAGGAACCGGATCAAGTTTAGGAGGCGAGATAGAAGCTCAAGATCACGAAAAAGCCAGCTGGCCGGTGAGGCGCAGCTGGCTTTGAAAGAATTTATCCCGCGAGTCTTTTATCGTCTGCGACCGAGAAGCGCCAAAGCGGCGAGCCCAGAGAAAAGCAAGCTGGTGGGCTCGGGAACACTCCAGGCATTGGAGTGGGACAAAATATCGGAATCTGAGAGAGCGCTATTGAAAGTCGTAACACGAGAAATCGTGCCGATCATTCCCTCGTTTCCACCATCCGCAACGTTCCCCAAATGTCCCGGACCGGTGGGCATTTCAAAGGTCGCTCCTGCAATGGAATCCGTGGCCGCACCATTAATGAATAGGTCCATTGTGCCAGTTGCTTGAGTCCAACGGTAAGTGACATGGGTGTCATCCGTAGGAGACGCAGCATTGGGAGCAGAAAAGGTATTGTCAGCAACGCCTGCCCTGGTGAATCCAAGAGCACCCGTGTCATCCCATTGCTCATAGCGAAGGCTGTTGCCCGCATTAGCATCAGCTCTTCCGATGTATCCGTTTCGTCCACCGGCAGCTGGATCGCCACTCATAATAAACTCGAAAGTGGCGTCACCAGAAATTGCTCCAAAATCAAAGGCTTCGATATTTGATCCGTCAAAGGTAGCTGCTGTTGTGCTACGTGCCGTAAAGCCAGAACCTGCGATGGCAGCATCGTAGGCGGCTAAGCTTGCCCCTTGGAGGGAACTGATGCCTAGGAGTAGAATCCCGGCTGGGATGGTAATCTTAATCATGATTTGATGAGGTTTGAATTGGAATTGGTTCGGATGAAAGTAACGAAAGAATAAGGTCTACAAGCTAATTTTCTAAGAACGAATGGTTAGCAATCCATAAAATGGACGATTTAGCAATAAGAAAGTTAGATCGTTAGAGGTGTTCGGGAGGATTTTATTTCTGCGGGATGATTTGGTTTTATGCTAAACTCGTTTGATGAAGCTTTGCAGAGCTCAAATACTCTCTGAGGGAAGGTTTAGCTGGTTTACTGTGCTCCTCCTTGGGATTCAGCTTTCTTTTGCTGACGTGGTTCCTCCGAATATCGATTTGCCCGAAGTAGAGAAATCTCTGGCTGGAAAGCGATTCCACGAGGTTTCTTCCGATGATTCCGGCGTCAATTTCATAAATAGCTGGAAGGCTCCACGGGACTATGAGCGAGCTCTCACGCTATCATTTGGAGCCGGAGGAGTTGCGGTGGGGGACTATGATGGTGATGGACGTCCTGATCTTTATTTAACGAGGCCTTTTGGTGGTGGGAAACTTTACCGAAATTTGGGTGATTTTAAGTTCGAAGACGTTACGGAGAGGTGCGGGCTTGCGGGGGGGGAATTTTGGCAGGCCTCACCGAGTTTTGCGGACATCGATGGCGATGGGGATTTGGATTTATATGTCTGCGCCTTTGATGCGGCTAACCGACTTTACCTGAACGAAAAGGGAGTTTTCAAAGAGTGTGCGGAAGAGGCAGGTCTCAACTTCAAGGGGTTTAGCGTGAATATGGCCTTCGCAGACTACGATCTGGATGGCGACCTGGATGGCTATCTTCTGACGAATCGCCCGTTCTCGCCCGAGGAAAACTACCGTGTGAGCGATCGTGCGACTGCAAATCGGGTTTACCGCCAGTTACAAAAAGACGCCAAGGGGAATTTTATAATGCCAGAACATCTGCGCGAGATTTTTGAAGTGGTTTGGAATCCAACGGGTCAGATGCAGATGTTTATTAGAGCCGGCCAGTATGATTATCTTTATCGTAATGATGGTCCGGCGAAAGAGGGCGGAGTGCCGCGTTTTACCGATGTCACCGAGGCCGCAGGATTAAAAGATAACGGGATGGGTTTATCAGCCACTTGGTTTGACTACGACGCCGATGGTTATCCTGACCTTTTCGTGGCAAACGATTATTACGGGGCGGATCATTTATTCCGCAATGATGGCGATGGAACTTTTTCCGAAGTCACTTTGGAAACCTTACCTCACACTCCTTGGTATTCGATGGGATCAAACGTTGCGGATCTAAATAATGACGGTCTTCTAGATTTCATGGGCTCGGATATGATGGGTACCAATCATTTTCGCCAAAAGGTGGGGATGGGAAATATGAGCAAGAACGCTTGGTTCTTGGATCACGCACAGCCAAGGCAATATATGCGGAACTCGGTCTACGTGAACACTGGGCTAGGGCGCTTTATGGAAGCGGCCCACATGACCGGGCTCGCCAAATCGGACTGGACTTGGGCGTTGAAGTTTGGGGATCTCGACAACGATGGGCATGTCGATCTCTTCATTGGAAACGGAATGACTGGGGATTTTTTCAATAGTGACACTACTGCGGCAATTCGAAACGGAACTTATCTTCCAGATAATGTGGACGAAGAAAGGCCGCCTCCCAAGAAAGATACTAACCTAGCATTTCGAAATCTTGGGAACCTTAGGTTCGAGAATGTTGGCGAGAGCTGGGGGTTGGCCAAGGCGGCTGCGAGTTTTGGAGTAGCGATGGGCGATTTGGATGGGGATGGCGACCTTGACCTTATCGTGAATAATTTTGAAGACCCAGTGAGTTTGTACCGTAATAATTCGCCAGGCGGAAATCATCGCGTGAAAATTCGGTTGAAGGGGAAAAAGAATTGCTACGGGATCGGAGCAACCTTGAAAGCGATCATGGAGGATGGGGAAATTTTGACGCGATACCTCACGTTGTCGCGAGGTTTCTATGCCTCGGACGATCCCATTGTTCACTTTGGATTAGGCGAGAATCAGAAGATCGATGAGCTGCAAATCGCTTGGCCAGGTGGTGTGACCCAGAGCATTAAAGAACTGCCTGCTGATCGTTTTTATACCATTACGGAGCCGGATAAATCTGATGTCGTGGACCCAATAAGAGAATCCCCACTTTTCACCCGGATGAAAAAGCCTCCTGGCGGGAAACACTTCGAAATGACTTTTGATGATTTCGAGCGCCAACCTCTCCTTCCACAAAAGTATTCGCAGCTTGGTCCGGGAGCCGCGTGGGGTGATGTTGATGGTGATGGCGATGATGATGTGTTCATTGGGCAGGGTCGTGGTTTTGCGGGGCGGCTGTATTATAACGAAAACGGAGAATTTGAGGGTCGTTCTTTAGATTGCTTCAAAATCGACAAGGACTGCGAGGATATGGCGCCACTATTTTTTGATGCAGACGGCGATGGAGACCGCGATCTTTATGTGGTGAGCGGGGGTGTGGAGTGTGAGCCGGGGGCAGCAGTGCTGTTGGATCGTCTTTATCTGAACGATGGGAAGGGGAATTTTTCGAAAGCCCCTGCTTCAGCCCTTCCAATGGTGACAGAGAGCGGAAGTGTGGTGTGTGCTGCGGATTTTGATCGCGATGGGGATACTGATCTCTTTGTGGGTGGCCGGGTCATTCCTGGCCGATACCCGGAGGTCCCTGCGAGTCAGCTCCTGGTCAATGATGGAAAGGGGGGATTCTCGAACGTGGCTCCCGACTCATTGGTTAAAACCGGATTGGTTACAAGTGCGCTCTGGTCAGATGTCAATGCAGACGGCTGGGTCGATCTTTTGGTGACTCATGAATGGGGCCCGGTGAAGGTTTTCTGCAACCAGGAGGGGCAATTGGTCGATGAAACCAAGGAGAGTGGGGTTGGAGAACTCCTTGGCTGGTGGAATAGTATTGCGGCAGGGGATATCGATGCTGATGGCGATCTTGACTATGCGGTTGGAAACGTGGGCCTTAATTCCAAGTATCATGCCTCCGACGATCATCCAGTCCTCCTCTATTACGGGGATATGGATGATGCCGGGCGCCCCAAGATTGTGGAAGCTGAGTATGAAGGTAAGACCCTCTATCCAGTTCGTGGCCGGAGCTGTTCCAGCAATGCGATGCCTGGCTTAAAACGGAAATTTCCAACCTTTAAATCTTTTGCAGTGGCTCCGTTAGATGACATCTACGGGAAAGACAAGCTGAAAGAATCTAAGAAGTTGAGCGCCAACATTCTGAAGTCTGGAATCTTGATCAACATGACGGAGGAAGGTGGGCTGCCCAAATTTAAATTTCAGCCTCTTCCCCGGCTTGCACAAATTTCTCCCATATTTGGACTCGCCTTCACTTCGATTGATGGTGATGCCTACCCTGAGCTCTATGTGGTTCAGAATTTCTTTGGCCCCCAACGTGAAACTGGAAGAATGGATGGCGGAGTGAGTCTACTTTTGAAGAACAACAAAGGTCAGTTCAGTCCAATATGGCCTGATAAAAGCCACTTACTTGTTTCTGGTGATGCGAAAGCCCTCACGATTTCAGATCTTAATAATGATGGATTACCGGATTTTCACGTTTCTGTGAATGCGGGTAGAGCGATGGCTTTCGAAGCGAATCCCGAGCAAACGAACGCCGATCAATTTCTTTGTCTCCAGCTAAAAGGCAGTGAAGGAAACATTGATGCTTCTGGTGCTCGGATCTCTTTGCGAGGAGAATCAATTCCAACTTTTACTCAGCAAGTCAGTAGCGGGGGAGGCTATCTCTCCCAGAGTTCTCCACGGCTTTTCTTTCCGGTAGGCTCTCTGAAGGGTGATGCTTTGAAGGCGCTGGAAGTTCTGGTTCATTGGCCATCGGGCAAGCAGTCGACCACCAAAGTGGAAGACTTGAAAAAACGTGACGGCCGATATTGGATCGAGGTTTCTCCCTGAAAAAGGACGAAGCCCTCAATTTTGTCGAAAATCATCTCGATGAAACACTATTGTCTTGCCACCTTTGCTCCGAGTTTGATACCTAATGCTGGCCATGTAAATTGACGCGTGGTCAGGAACCGCGGGTAGACCTTAGTAAAATTAAACAATGAAATCCAAATACTCACTTCTGGTTAGTTTCTTCAACGCGATTGTGATCACCGGGGCCGCCTTGAGCCCGGCCTCGTTCGCCAGCCTTGCTTTCTACGATGCTGAAATCAGTGATGCGCATGGGGGTGGTGCTGGCACCCTGCCTTATGCGTCAGTTTTGACTACGCCTGCCGTGTTCGATGGAACGAATATCGAACTTTTTGATTTTGGAACGATTTCTGGTGATGCCACTTTTGAATTTATTCTGAGTGGCGATCCAGTCGCCGGGGGGAATAACGGGTATATCGGAAGAGCTGATGCGAACCCGGGCAATAGCCTTCGCTATGAGCAATGGTCTGATACTGGTGCTCTTGGATTCACCCGGGCAGGCGTTGCGGACAATTTCTTTTCTGCTCCTAATGCTGCGTCTCCTACGGATGATACCCATGTCACCTACCGCTGGACTGAGGCAACTGGCACAATGGACCTTTTCATCAATGGTGCTGCCACGGATTCCATTGCAGGAGCTACCTTTGAGATGCCCACCGGCCCTGGACATTTGGGGAACGTTAGCGATGGTGGAAATGAGGGAATGATCGGCACGATTTCTCGTGTTACGACCTACAATAGTCTGCTGGACGATACCACGATTCAACAACACGCAAATGCTTGGTTGGCAACCGGAGATCCCAGCATCGGGGTTCCAATGAACGTGGATCTCGTGCTCGATGGTTCGGCGCAATCGTTCGGACTCGTTCTAAAAAATTTGGGTGAATCAAATGTTTTGACCATTACAGCGGTCACGGTGGACGGAGTAAATGCTGACTACTTTACAATCGATACTGCCTTGCCGCTTAATATTGATCCGGGTGAAGAAATCGATTTGGAATATACAGTCGATCCAGGAGGAACGAACGGGGATGTCGAAGCTGATTTTTCCATTTTTAGCAATGACGCGCTCAATTCAGAGGCCGAAGTGCAGCTATCGGGGTTGATCCGTGACCCTCAGATTAGTATCCAGCCCGCTCTTGATTTTGGTGCTTCGGATGTCGAAGTAACCCAGTTAATAGAGATACAGAATCTCGGTAGGGCTCGTGCTTTAAACTTGAGGACGCTCGAAATTACCGGGACCGACGCTGCCAAGTTTTCTGCGAGTGGTCCTGCGTCTATTGCAGCTGGTGGCAGTGGGAATATTGAAGTTACTTTTACCCCTGATAATACAGGTGGCTTCACTGCTCAGCTTGAGATTGGTAGTGATGATCCAGGGAGCCCGGTCACCCTTGTAGCCCTTAGCGCTTTCACTCCGATTGACGAGGGTTTTCTGTCCGCCTATGACTCCGTGATCTCAGCTGACCACGGCGGTGGCACTGGCATTCTGCCCTATGCGGCTGTTTTAACCACGCCTGCCGTGTTTGATGGAACAAATATCGAGCCCTTCGATTTTGGAGCAATCTCTGGCGACGCCACTTTCGAATTTATTCTGAGTGGAGATCCAGACACCGGTGGACGGAACGGATACATCGGAAGAGCTGATGCTAATGCGGGCAACAGCCTTCGCTATGAGCAATGGGATGACACGGGTGCTCTTGGATTCACCAGGGGAGGCGTTGCTGACAATACTTTTTCAGCTCCCAATGCTGTGTCTCCTACGGATGACACCCATGTCACTTACCGTTGGACTCAAGCAACTGGCACAATGGACCTATTCATCAATGGTGCGGCCACGGATTCCATTGCAGGAGCGACCTTTGAGATGCCCACCGGCCCCGGACATTTGGGGAATGTTAGGGATGGTGGAAATGAAGGAATGATTGGGACGATCCACCGCATCACAACCTACGATATTTTGGTGGATGATGCCACGATTCAGCAACACGCAAATGCTTTTGTTACAGGGGCCGGCGCGTCTGAATTTAAAGTCAACTCCATTGACTTCAACCAAGCCAATGGGTTGATCACCATCGTCTGGAACTCGATTCCTGGGGCAGTCTACGCAGTCGATTACTCATTCGATCTAGTTGAATGGAATGAGCTGGATGACAGCGTGCCTGCTGATGATAAGGTGAAGTCATTTTCGACACCGAGCAATTTACTTGAAGGTGAGACAAAAATATTCTTTAGAGTCAGGCGTCCCTAGTGGAATCATTGTGATCCTTACTCCAATTGCAGCTTGAGCCGCCCAAATTTTTGAAGCGCTGATCCAGCGGGTGCGGTGGAACGGAAGACTAGGTTTTCTTGTGTGTCGCTGATTCGAGTGCGTTCGTGCAAAACGATGTTGGCTGATCCTTCGAGCCAATTATTGAGGTCAACGGAAATTTGAGGAGCAAGCGAAACGTCGTCCGCGGTCAGATTTCGTCGGAAACGGAAGACAATATAGTGCTTGGTAACACCTTCAAGGGTGAGTGATTCGAGGGCGATTGTGCCCGAGGCAAGATCCGATGAATTTGGGTTCGTCCCCTCGAAATATTCTAGGAGGTTGTCTCTACCATCCCGATCCGGGTCAGCATCTGTCTCGGGAATCGGAAGGCCATTGGCAATCTTCCAATCATTGTAGTTTGAGGAACCGCTACCTCCGGGAGATCCTCCCGAACTCGCACTAGCACGCCAATTAGCGGGATCTCCATGCTCTGGTATTATGGGTCCCATTGGATTGATGAGAACAAGCGTGTAGCTGTCACCATCTGGCTCCTCTGGCCATGGTGATTGATCGTTGAAAGTGAAGGAGAGAATATTGGTGCCAGTAGCGTCCACCAGGGTGATGAGTTCACCGTCGTTACTGAGATTACCGGAATACTCACCTGCGATTTTCGAAGAAAATGCATTTCCATATCTTTCTTCGAAAGCGGCAAGGTTCTTGACGATGAGAACGCGGGCTCCTGAATCCAAGGATCTGATCTCTGCGGTCGAAAAATCAAAGGTGACACCGTCGACAAATTTCACTCCATTTAAATTGATCGTTTGGCTTCCACGATTCATGAGCTCAATAAACTCAAAGTCATCTCGGTCGGTAAATCCTGCCGCTAATTCTATTGCGCTAGCATCGGCAGGCCGGTAGTGAAATTCGGAGATGACGAGATTTTCGGCGCTAGCTGGAATGGTATCGACTAGGAAGTAAGCCTCTGCAGGCGCACTCCAATCGGAACCATCGCGGGTGCGAGCGGTGATCAATACCGATTCGTTTAAGACGAGTCCGTTAGAAACCGTCGATTGTCCCACTTCGAGTTCAGGGGTAATCAAAAAATCCGAGCTTCCGATACCGTCATTCAATCCATGAATTGCTAGAATGTTGGTTCCATTGACTAATTCACCCACGTGAGCGTTGACGTCAAAGGTCACAAAGTTGACTGCCTCGGTGTCGGAATGACCACCGTTGGCACCTGAATCCCAAACCAGAGTAGCAGGAGCATTTTCGGAGGCAATGAGGGCCCCGTTGAGGTAGGCAACGAAACCATCATCATACTTCATCTTCAGCCTCATCACATCGTAACTCGAGGCATTGGCTAGATCGAACTCTAATCTGAGGTAAGCGGAGGTGTTGACTCGACCCATCGTGGTGTCGAGATTGAGGTTGATGTGTGGGTCGTAGGTGTTAACTCGGTCGTAGCCAACCCCAGTTGTTCCAGTCAGCCAGGTGGTGTCATTGAATAAGGCTGAAGTCCAACCGAGCCCTGAAGGGGGAGCAGTTGCGGTAGGAATCGTGACTCTCACTGCATCTCCCTCAGCAACGACCTTGGTCATGGTGACGCCACCTTCGAACTGAATAGCGGAAGGAGAGATACCGCCGCCTGATCTGCGGGGGTCGCTTCCATCCGTGGTATAATAAATCGTTCCTGGTGGTGGGGAAAATTTGACGATAAAATTGCCTGCCACTTCTCCGCCATTCTGATTGTAAACCGGGCGAGGAGTGAATTGACCATCATACCAATCAGCTCGAG
>Ga0213868_10002128_pt1 | contig 19019 bp, 17 predicted proteins | sample PICome_9_FD_160087 | JGI IMG/M metagenome (GOLD analysis project Ga0213868, IMG submission 160087) | Coastal seawater microbial communities near Pivers Island, North Carolina, United States - PICO127 | ecosystem: Environmental > Aquatic > Marine > Coastal | place: USA: North Carolina...
TAATAGGTCTAGGCCATGCATAGAGCACCAAATGCAGAGGTGTTCTGCACCATGCGTTAATCTTATTCCTGAATCAGATTATCTGGCTGATATTTCTTCTTCCCAACAGTATCTCTCTTCCTCAGGAAAAAAAACCAAATCTATAATGACTATTCAAATGCAAAAACTTGCTGAAAACCAAGAGTATGAGAGGGCAAATCAAATTAAAAAAAGAATTAATAGCCTGGAATTAATGCAACAAGAACAATCATTTAGCAGTTCTTTAAGTAGCGTTGATTTTTTTGCATGCGTATCTAAATTAGACAGAACAGGAGTAAGCATAATATCGGTTAGAGATGGAAGGATTCGAGGCACAAAAACTCACCACCTTAAAGGAAACCTTTTAAATGATATAGACGAGTTATTTCAAAGTTTAATATTTTCTTTTTATCAGAATAGGTTCTCTTTGCCTAAGAAGATTGTTCTAAATACCAAGCCTATTAATATAACTTTAATCAAAGAGGCAGTTCAGTGTAAATTTGGAATGAAAATATCCATTTCATCGAGTTTAAATTCAAGCACCAGAAAAATTGGAAATTTAGCAATACTTAATGCTAATCAAGTTATTGAAAATAGACTTAATGCATCAGATAAATTTTCATATGCTTTTAAGGATCTAATTTCCTATTTAGGATTAAGTGTACCCGACCCTTCAATAGAAGGTTTTGATGTAAGTCATCATGGAGGCCATAATGGCGTAGCTTCAGCCGTAAGATTTTCTGCAAAAGGACCTGAGAAATCTCAATATAGACTTTTCAATATACCAAAAGAAGTTTCTGGAAATGATGTTGGTTCAATTAAGCATGTGCTTGATAGACGAATTAAGAAATCTAAGATTAATCCACTGCCAAGTATTATTTTGATTGATGGAGGCAAACTTCAACTTAACGCTGCGTTGAATGCTTTCTCTGCTACTAAAGAGTCACCTTTGATTCTCAGCATTGTAAAGGGGTCTAACAGGATAAGATCAACCGAAACTATTTTGTCTAAAGATGGGATTGTAGAGATACCAAAAGAGAGTTCAGGGTTTACTTTGCTTCAAAAGATTCGAGACGAGTCACATAGATTTGCCATCACAGCAAATAGAAAGAAAAAAAACAAAGCAGTAAAATACTCAATTCTTGATTCAATCAGTGGTCTTGGGCCCTCTAAAAAAAGCAATCTTTTAAAAGAATTTAAATCTCTTGAAGCGATAAGAAACAGCTCAGTAAATGAGTTATGCCGGACGGAAGGAATTAGTATTAAAATAGCTGAACGCATTAAAAATAAACTATCAATTCAATGAAGTTCTTTATAAATTTTTTGACCATTTCAAGAATCCTACTTGGGCCCATAATTTTTATTCTTATACTTTATTGGGAGGCTTTCATGGCTTCCTTATTTTTATTTATTTTTGCAAGTATTTCTGATTATTTTGATGGAGCCCTAGCAAGGAAATATAATCTTTCTTCGCAACTTGGCGAAGTACTAGATCCTATTGCAGATAAGATATTGGTTTTGTTTATGCTCTTTGCATTAACACTTTATTTTGCAAGCATTTATATAGGCTTCATTTCATGCATCATGCTTGCAAGAGAATTCTGGGTTTCAGCTCTCAGAGATTTAAATGCTAGAAATTTAAATACCTCTGCAACAAAGGTAGCTTTTTTGGCAAAAATTAAGACGGCAATACAACTAAGCGCAGTTGGTTTGTATTTATTTGGGTTATCTTTTAACCTTGTTTTAATTATATTTCTTGGCGATTTTGTTTTATTTTTAGCATTAATCATCTCGCTAAAAACAGGCCTAACATATTCCCAGAAAACTTTTTCTAAACTCTCGTGAGCAAATAATTAGTTTTTATTATGCAATTATTAGTTTTGGCCGGTGGATTTGGAACTCGACTCAAGCCAGTGGTCTCATCTGTTCCAAAGCCTTTAGCACCAATAATGGGAAGACCGTTTTTAAATTTTCAAATGGAAAATTGGACATCTCAGGGCATTACGGATTTTATTTTTTTGCTTCATTATGAAGCAAAAAAAATTATTGATTTCATTGAAATCTGGCAGCAAGAAAATCAGAGTAGAAATATAAACGTAAGGTTTATTGTTGAGGATAAGCCTTTAGGCACAGGTGGCTCAATTGCTAATGCAGTAAATAAATTTAAGATAAGATCTAGATTTTTTGTATCAAATGCAGATACTTGGTTAGATTCTGGTTTTTCACTTTTAAGTGAATCTCCCTCACCATCTATTGCTGTTACTATGGTTGATAATGTTAGTAGATATGGAAGTGTGATCATAGGTGAAGATAATTATGTAAAAAGCTTTGCTGAAAAATCTACCAATCAGGTTCCAGGGACCATAAACGCTGGAATTAGCTGCTTAGATTCAGAAATATTTATATCCTGGGATGGTAAGGCATGCTCACTAGAAAGAGACTATCTTCCCCAACTAGCCAAGAAAGGAAATTTATATTCAGTTTGCCTTGACGAAAATTTTATTGATATTGGTATCCCCGAAGACTATGATCGCTTTTGTAAATGGGTTGAAAAGGATAAAATTTCTACATCATGAAAATTAAACACTTCTTAATAGATGGAAACTCTTCAATCAAGGATGCATTGACAAAAATTGATCAAAACTCTTTTGGAATAATTTTTTCGAAAAAAAAATCTGGAGAAGTCTATGGTGTGGCCACAGATGGTGATATTCGAAGAAGTCTTATTGCTGGACTTGGTCTCGATGACAAATTAGATGAATGCATCAACAAAAAATTTTATTGGGAGAATGAAAATGTCTCTAGAGAGTCATTAATTAAAAAACTTGATCATAAAATTAAAGTTATTCCTATTTTAGATAGCAAGATGCATTTAATCGATGTCATTACAAAAGAAAACTTACCTGAAATTTTAGAGAGACCAGTTTATGCACGCTCTAAGTCACCAGTAAGGATTAGTTTTGGCGGGGGTGGTTCTGATTTAACTCATTATTTTTCTAATGGAATTGGCGCAGTTATCAATGCAACAGTTTCATTTTATAGCCATGCAACATTACATATCCGAACTGATGCAAAGATTGTTATTCATTCTCTTGATCTAAAAGCTACGTTAAATGCAGACAATTTAGAGGATTGCTTAAATATGAAAGGGGAATTTGGTTTAATACAAGCTGTTATAAAAACAATCAATCCTGACTTTGGTTTTGAGTTAGATTTGCATTCTGATTTTCCAATGAGTTCAGGGCTTGGAGGATCAGCGGTTGTAGCTGCAGCTATTTTAGGCTGCTTTAATCAATTTAGAAAAGATCAATGGAGTTTGCATGAGCTATCTGAATTAGCCTATCAGGCTGAGAGGCTTTATCAGGGCGTTGAAGGTGGTTGGCAGGATCAATACGCAACAATATTTGGCGGGTTTAATTTTATTGAATTTAAAATGGATCAAAATATTGTTCATCCATTAAGAATTCCGCAAGAAATATTATTGGAACTTGAAGAAAGTCTCATTCTTTGTAATACAGGTGTCCAGCATAACTCTGGAAATATTCATAAAGATCAACGCAATGAGATGCGAAGAAAAGACAAGCAAAAGCTTGTCCAGAAAAATGTAGATCTTTGCTATAAGCTAAGAAATCAATTACTCAGGGGCTCGCTAATGGAATTTGGTAAATCTCTGGATTCTGCCTGGACATTCAAACGAGACTTAAGCAATGAAATCTCTAACCCATACTTAGATGATATATATAATAAAGCATTAGATAATGGTGCTATTGGTGGAAAGCTATTAGGTGCAGGTGGCGGAGGATTTTTTCTTTTCTTTGTACCTCCATCTAGTAAACACTTGTTGCTCTCACATCTTGAAAAAGAAGGCCTTCAAGCAAGTCCATTTAGATTTGAATCAGAAGGTTTGAAATCATGGAAGGTACGATTGTAAATTATGTTAATTTATTTATCAGGAAAATAATATTTTGAAAATTAATAATTTTATAGCTGCTCCAGGAAACACATATGTTATTGCAGAGATAGGGAATAACCATAATGGTTCTTTTAATCTTGCAAAGGAAATGATTGATAAAGCAATTTTGGCTGGTGCAAATTGTGTGAAATTTCAAATGAGAACCCTAAATGAGGTTTATCGAAAGCAATCTTCAAAGAAAAGCGGTGAAGACTTAGGCACAGAATATGTCGTAGATTTATTAAAAAAATTTGAATTATCTAAAGAAGAACATAGGAAACTGTTTGATTACTGCAATAAAAAAAATATTACATATCTTTGTACGCCTTGGGATTCGGTCAGCCTTAATTTCCTTGAAGAATTGGGCTTATCAGTATATAAGGTTGCATCAGCAGATTTAACCAACATTCCATTAATTGAGTGTTTAATTGAAACGGGTAAGCCCCTAATTTTATCTACTGGAATGAGTACCACAGATGAAATTAAGCATACGGCCTCATTGTTGAATGAATCTGGCGCTGAATATACGTTGTTGCATTGCAACAGTACATACCCTGCTCCATTAGAGGATATAAATCTTAACTGGATTAAAATATTAAAAAAAATACACCCTAATGTTGGATACTCCGGTCATGAGAGAGGTATCTCAGTTTCCCTAGCAGCTGTTGCAATGGGCATCTCGGTCATTGAGCGTCATTTTACATTGGATAGAAAAATGGAAGGTCCCGATCATGCGGCTAGCTTAGAATTTGATGAGTTTTCGAAGCTTGTTTCGGGAGTTCGTGAAGTAGATTCTGCCTTAGGTTCCGAATCTGAAGAAAGGCCTTTATCTCAAGGCGAGATGATTAATAGAGAAAATCTGGCAAAGAGTTTAATGTCCTCTAGACCATTGAAAACTGGAATTACCATTACATCAGACGATATTACTATAAAGAGCCCTGGACAAGGGATATCTCCTCAACATTATAATGATTTGATTGGAAAAACACTTACCAGAGACATGGATGCTGAAGATTTTTTTTATCATTCTGATATTTCATCGAATAAATTTGTACCTAGGAAATATAAATTTAGTAGAAAGTGGGGTGTCCCGGTTAGATATCATGATTTCATAAAATATTTTCAAACTTCTAAACCTGATTTAGTTGAATTCCATTTATCTTACCAAGATATGTTATTAGATCCTGCAGCATTTTTAGAAGAGGAGTATGCATGTGACTTTGTTGTTCATGCTCCAGAATTATTTGAGAATAGCGAACTTCTTGATTTAGCATCCCCTAATTCAGATTACAGGAAACGCTCTATAGAAAATATGCAGGGGGTTATTAATTTAACTATAAAACTAAAAAAATATTTTCCTTCCACCAAAACTCCATTGATTGTAACAAATATAGGAGGCTTTTCGATGGACAGTAATTTTACAAATGAAGAAGTAAAATCTGGGTATGAAATATTTTGTAACAGTCTAAACGAACTTAATATGGATGGCGTTGAACTTATTCCACAAACTATGGCCCCTTATCCATGGCATTTTGGAGGTCAACGATTTCAAAACTTATTTGTTCATCCAGATGAAATTATTTATTGGTGCAAAAAACTCAATCTTCGGGTGTGTTTTGACATTTCTCATTCAATGTTGACCTCCAACAATTTTGGATACTGTTTCTATAACTTTTGTGAGCAAATCGCTCCTTATACTGCTCATTTGCATATTGGGGATGCCAAGGGTTTGAATGGAGAAGGATTGCAAATAGGAGATGGCACAATTGATTTTAGAAAAACTGGTAATATTTTAAAATCTTTGGCTCCATCTGCTTCTTTTATACCAGAAATTTGGCAAGGCCATAAAAATGATGGGGAGGGTTTTTGGAAGGCCCTGGAACTATTAGAGTCAGCCCTTTAACACTTTTAATGGATAGAGCCTTATTTATTGATAGAGATGGCGTTCTTAATGAGGACAATGGATATACGTTTAAAATTGAAGATCTTAGAATATTGGATGGTGTTATTGATGGTTTAAAAATAATCCAGGATTTAGGTTATAAAATTGTTATTATTACCAATCAATCAGGAATAGCTAGAGGTTTTTTTACAATTCAGGATTTCCATGATTTTATGAAAGCATTATTAGAAATCCTCGAAGAAAATAAAATCTTCGTAACCGACTATTTCTTTTGTCCTCATCATATTGAAGGTTTTATTCCAGAGTATACTAAAGCATGTGATTGCAGAAAGCCAAGGTCTGGAATGATTATGCAAGCTATGCAAAAGTATAATTTTGATTTGGCTAGGTCAGTACTTATTGGAGATAAAGAAACTGATATTTTAGCAGGGCTAGAAGCTTCAATATCATCAAATATACTAATTACTAATCAACCTTTGTCAAATAATACTTTGGCATCATCGAGAGTAGAGAACCTAGTCTCAGCAGCTCAAATTATTAAAACACTAGATTAGCTATTTATTTTTTATTTTTATGTTTGTGCAATACAATACACACTAATTTAATTTCAGAACCATATGAACATTGAAAGCAAAGATAAAAATATTGAGATAAATGATTCTAGGAAAGACTATTTGGATGTTTTTTATACTAATTCTATGCGTCCACCTAGCAATTACCCAGAGAAATTAGCTGCATTTTTACAAAAGACCTACTTAAGCAAATCGGGTAAATTAGTGGACTTGGGTTGTGGAAGAGGTGACATGTTGCGTGCCTTCCATAGTGTTGGTTATGAAGTTTGTGGCACTGACTTATCGCCATCTTCCAAAAGAAACTGTGCTCCTCATCCTGTAGAAATCGTTGATTTGCAAAACAACAAAACAGCCCTTGCATCATCATCATTTGACATAGTATTTTCAAAATCAGTTATAGAACACCTTCAAGATCCTATTCCTTTTCTTGAAAATGCTAGAGATTTGTTAAGTGAAGATGGCAAAGCAATATTTCTTACTCCTAGCTGGGTTCATCACGGATGGGGCCCTTTTTATCTTGATCACACACATGTCACTCCTTTTACTAAACCATCTTTGAGAGATGCCATGATTTTAGCTGGATATAAAAATATTAAAGTATATTATTTTTATCAATTGCCTTCAGTATGGCGATTTCCTTTTCTGAAGATATTTGCAAAGATAGTTGCTGCTCTCCCCATACCGTATAGTCCGATGTATGATACTTATTGGAGTAATGCAATAAATAAATATCTTAGATTTAGTAACGAAGTAATGTTGTTAGCAGTTGCTTCTCGTTAAACTTTTTGGAGAGAAATATGAAAAAAGTAACAGAAGACCAGTTATGGGATTCTTATAATAATTTACTTCTGAGTCCTGATATAGATCGGGTAAGAAAGTTGTTATGTCGATACGAATTATTTAAAAGGTCGCTGCCTTTGCCTGGGGATATTGTTGAATGTGGAGTATTCAAGGGTGCAGGTTGGATGTATTGGCTGAAGTTATTAAGATTATTTGCAGAGGGAGAGCAAAAAAGAGTTGTAGGCTTCGATACATTCGGAAGCTTTGCGGATAGCTTGCTTGATTATGAAAAAGAATCCGCTAAAAGTTTTGTTGATGAAGCATCATTTGAAGGCATTGATCCAGCTTTATTAGAATCTTCAGCAAAACAGTTTGGTTTTAATAATTGTGAGTTGGTTTCTGGAGATGTTTTAGACACAATTCCTGAATATGCTAAAAATAACCCAGGTTTTAGAATTTCATTATTGAATTTAGACTTTGATACTTACAAAGGAACAAAAGTAGCTTTAGAGGTCTTATATGATTTCGTAACTCCCGGAGGTATCGTTGTTTTAGATGAGTATGGTAAGCGAGGCTGGGGAGAAAGTGATGCTGTTGATGAGTTTTTAAAGGGAAAAAATATTCAGTTGCAAGCTATTAGACAATCCTTTCAGCCAACAGCTTATTTTATTAAGCCATTATTATAATCTAAATTTGATATCAGCCTCTTCGCCATTTCAGATCGGTATAATGCTTGGGAGATTGAGTGCAAAGTACAATCAGCCATTACAATCCTTCCCCTTAAAAACATGGCTTCAAGAGATTAAGAGTGCAAAAAGCCTTAATCTTGATTGCATTGAATGGGTTGAGGATGGTGTATCAGATCTTGAAAACCCCCTTTTTTCCTCAGAGGGAAGAAGTTGCCTAGTAAAGTTGCAAGAAGAAAATAAAATATATATTGACTCTATATGTTGTCATTCATTTATTTCAGGAGGGCTTATTTCACAAAATATCGATCACAGAAAGCAATGGATAAAAAGATTACAATCAATCTTAGAATGGGCCAGTGAAATTAAATCTAAGGCCATTATTATTCCTTTGATGGAGAGATCGGCAATTAATAATTCTTTAAAAGAAAATATTTTTTTAGATTCTATGAATCAAATTAAAGCTAACCATAATGTCAAAATATTATTAGAAACTGATCTACCAGCTGTTTCGTCATTAAGGGTCTTAAAAGAGGTAAATGCAGATCATTTTGGTCTCGTGTATGACTTTGGAAATGCTACGCAACTTCAATTTGATATATATAACGATATTCGATTGCTTCATAGTGTAATTGGAGAAGTGCATTTTAAAGATAAGGATTTAATTAATAGTTACAGACTTGGATGCGGCAAAACAAATTTTTTATTAGCGGCAAAAGCACTAGATGATTTTCAATGGAAAGGCCGATGTATTCTTGAAACACCAATTTTTCATGACTGGGAAGCAGAGGCAAATCATAATGTAGCTTTTGCTAAAAAATTTATCTCCTCCTTAAAATTGTCATGAAAGCTTTATTTATAGGCCTTGGCTCAATAGGACAAAGACATCTAAGAAACCTTATTACCATTGCTCCAAAGGTTGAAATCTCAGCAGTGCGTGGTAAGAATTCAAAAAATTTTGTATTTAGTAAAAATAATAAAATTTTAAAGAATTCAAATTTAGTTAAAAAATATAACATTAATGAGTTTTCTAATCTAAATCAGGCTTTAAAAGTTGACTTTGATTTAGTCTTTATAACAAATCCATCAAGTCTTCATTTTGGAGCAGCCAAGCAGGCAATTGCCTCCGGAGCATATGTATTCATAGAAAAGCCTGCTGTAGACAACCTGAAAGATCTCAAAAAGCTAGAGACATTAGATAGGGTGTATAAAGGAAAGATTTTTATAGGGTACCAATATAGATTTCATCCAGTAATTAAGAAATCTTTATCTCTAATTGAAAAAAAAATGCTTGGAAATCTGGTAAGTGCCAGATTTAAAAATGGAGAATATCTTCCAGATTGGCATCCTTATGAAGATTATCGAGATAGCTATGCTTCCATTAAAAAGTTAGGAGGTGGCAGTCTCCTTACCCAAATTCATGATTTAGATTATGCCACCCTGTTGCTTGGCAAGCCTAGTGAATTATATGCAGTTGGTGGAAAAAATTCTTCTCTTGAAGTAAATGTTGAGGATAGTGTTCAAATTTTGATGAATGTTAAGAAACGAAAAAAAAGTATACCTGTTTCTATTTCTTTAAATTATGTAGAAAAACCACCTAAGAGAATTTTTGAGATCATTGGAGATCAAGGTAAAATATTTTGCGATTTAAATGCAAACATCATTGAATACTATTCTCATATGAATAAAAATAAAAAATCCATTTTTTCTTTTAGCTATCTCAAGAGAAATGATATGTTCTTAGATGAAATGAAAGCTTTCTTGGATTTTGCATCTGGTAATAAAAGCGCAGGAATAAGTCTGAAAGACACAGCAATGAGCCTAAAAATTGTTTTCTCTTCAAAGAAATCAATGATAAGTGGAAAAAGTCAAATAATAAATTGAGCCTAATAACGTGAATATTAAACCTGCAATTTTAGCTTTGATACCAGCAAGAGGAGGCTCCAAGAGTATCCCAAGAAAAAACTTGCTTCCTCTGCTTAATCAACCGCTGATTGCTTGGTCAATTCAACATGCTATTAATTCTGAACATATTAATAGAGTTATTGTCTCCACTGACGATGAAGAAATAAGAGATGTAGCGATTGAATATGGAGCCGAGGCTCCCTTTATTAGGCCTGATGAGCTTTCTCAAGACCTATCAACTGATTTAGAATGTTTTACCCATGCTTTGAATTGGTTGAATGAAGTAGAAGGATACCAACCTGATCTTGTGGTTCACTTAAGGCCAACAGGCCCTGCGAGAACTATTATTAACATAGATCGAGCCATCTCAATATTTTTAGAAAACATGGATTGTGATAGCTTGAGGTCAGTTTCTTTAGCAGATCAAACGCCATTTAAAATGTGGTTACATAAAGAAAACAGACTGCATCCAGCAATGCAAATTGATCATGATTTATCATCCACCCCAAGACAAATGTTAGAAAAAGTGTACTGGCAGAATGGGTATATTGATATTGTTAGACCAAAAACTATACTTAAATTAAAATCTATGACGGGTAAGAATGTTTTACCTTTCATTATTAATAATATAAAAGATATTGATTATTTTCATGACATTCCAATAGTTGAGGAGCAGCTTAAAAAAATTATCTCCGGAGAACATAGTGATGAACAAGAAGAAGATTTTTATTCTGTATAAACATAATGAAAAATAGCTTTAATCTAAATAAAAAAAATGTAATTGTAACTGGAGCGGCTGGACTGATGGGTGCTCAACATTGTGAGGCGATTCTCAGTCACAATGGAGTTCCAGTCCTACTTGACTTGAATTTAAGCGGCCTCAAGAAAACAAAAAATCAATTAGATAAAAAGTTCTCTTCGGATGTTGAAATATATTCTGTAGATATTACATCCGAAATAGAAGTGCAGAAATGTGTAACTCAAGTAAAGAAAAAATTTAAAACAATTTATGGTCTGATTAATAATGCAGCAAACAATCCCAAGGTTGAAAATCCTCAAGATAATTTTTCAAATGAATTACCATCTTTCTCAATTGAATCCTGGAATCAAGATTTAGCAGTTGGGTTGACTGGATCCTTTCTTTGCACGAAGTATTTTGGCAGCTTAATTTCGAATAATAAAAAAGGGGGCTCAATAATTAATATTTCTTCTGATCTAGGTTTGATTGGTCCAAAACAATCTCTTTATTCAAAAAAAAATTATAAACCTGTTTCTTACTCAGTTGTAAAGTCAGGTATTATTGGCCTCACTAAATATACTGCAACTTATTGGGCAGAAAGAAATGTGAGGTGTAATGTTATTTGTCCAGGAGGCATTGAAAATAATCAACCAGAGGCATTTTTAAAAAAAATTAGCAAGGAAATACCTTTAGGTAGATTAGCTAAAAAAGATGAGTACCAAGGCATCATTGTTTGGATGTTAAGTGATGCATCTAGTTATTTAAATGGAGCAGTGATACCAATAGACGGTGGTCGAACTGCTTGGTAAATACATTTTACCTATTTAACATTAGCTTCTCGACCGCCAAGCAAATTTCGTGACCTATTACTGTATGGAGTTCTTGAATAAATGCAGTTTTTGAAGAGGGAGCTAAAAATGATGAGTTGCTAATTTCAGCAAGTTTATTATTTTTTGAATTACCAGTGAAACTGAGCACTGTTATATCTTTCTTTTTTGCTTCTAGCGCAGCCTCTATAATATTTTTGCTTGAACCACTTGTTGAGTAACAAATGAGTAGATCACCCATATCTCCCAGTGTTTCAACCTGCCTAGCGAAAATACCATCAAACCCAAAATCATTAGACCAAGCAGTTATAAATGAGGTGTCAACACTTAAGGCTATCGCTTTGAAGCCCTTGCGGGGGTTATGATGATTTAAAGTTGCGCAATATTCTGCTGCCATATGTTGACTTTCCGCTGCACTGCCACCATTACCACAAAATAATAATTTATTTCCATTATTAAGCGCATCAAAAATTTTTTTAGAGAATAACTCAATGACATCCTCGAATTCACTAAGATTTTCTATCAGGTTGTTTGATCTCTCTATAAGTCTTTGTTCTATTTCTGACATTATTACATTTATCTATTTGTGAATGTTATAGAAAAGAATTATACATTTATATAACTCATTTCTATTAAATCAACATAAGATTATTAGTTTTTTAAATCTAATTTTTTAACAATGGAATGAATATTTTGGTTTTTATTTTCAATGAAGTTTTTTATTATCTCTTTATCATCATGCCACATTAGAGATTTTTTCTTTAGTGGATATAAAATTTCATCAAACAAGGGATCATCTTTATTACTTAGGCAAATCGGTATAACTCCTAGATTTAGTGCTTCACATAAGGTGGTTGATATCCAGCCACAGGCAAATTCTGGCTGCTCTTTTCGAATAAAACTATCCGCTGATGAGTCTGGGGAATTTTCAAATCTTACTAAATCTCTAAATGCTAAATTTTTATCAAAATTTCCCATGTATGTTGGATGGATTTTTATGATCACCTCATAATAATTTTGATGAAAAATATGGATCAAATCTTCTAGTATTTTTTGGTCCATATTATCATCTGTATAGTTAAGAAAAATTATTACCTTTCTTTGAAAATTAATTAATTTTTTGTATGGGAAATTCCTTATTGAACTGCAAATGCCAAATAACTTCAAATATTCTCCTTCTTCTTTTGAGTATGTATAGATATATGTATAGTTGGGATACACCAATAAATAATTGCTTGATTTAGGATTTAACTTATCTCTTTGTGTGGGCTTATTTATAAAACCATGAGTTAAATAATAAGTTTCTATGTCTAGGAGAATTGCTGCTGAGGAAATTAAAGGAGCCCCCCCCGAAAAAAGTTTTAAATTAGAATTATTTTTTTTCATAGCTCTCAAAAGGCACACAAAATATGCAAATACCGGAAGAGATGAAGCTACTTCTTTAATAAAACCTTTTTTTTTGAGCTTTGCAGATAAGCCTCCAATTATGGGAGCAATCTCTTTAAGAGTGATGCAGAACTCTTTAAAAATTGAAATGTAGGATAGTCTTAAAATACATGAATATTGTTTTTTGTTAAAACACTCTATTTTGAGGTACTCGGTATTTCTTTTTTGAGTATTAAAATACCTAAAATAATTTAAATGCATATGTGGAGCAGCTGATTCAATAACAATATGATCAGGAATTCTCTTATGTTTATTTTGATTTTTATCTTGAAGCAAATATACCTGAGTTATTTTTATTATCCCGTAGAGAAAAATTACGACTGAAAGTAAATATCCAGTCTTACTATTAGGGATAGAAAAGTTTTTCTTTAAATAGGAATTTGCAAAAATCCAATCTATTCTTTTTGAGACTATCACTAGATTTCCGTAATTAAGAGCAATTAAACAATATATTTGAACTTTATTATATTATACTTTATCCCTTTTAATTCAGGGCTGGATGGCAGAGTGGTTATGCAGCGGCCTGCAAAGCCGTTTACGCCGGTTCGATTCCGGCTTCAGCCTCCATTAATTATCATGCGCAATTTCATTATAGCTCAAGGGACCTTCCAGCTCCCCATTGTTAATTCTAAAAATTTTATTGCAATTTTTAAGGGTAGAAATTCTGTGAGCAATGGCAATTATGGTCTTTTCTTTTCTTAGGCCAATCAGTTCTTGCATAACTTCTTTTTCAGTTTCCGCATCTAGCGCAGAAGTAGATTCATCAAGCAGCAATAGATCTCTTTCATGAAAAATTGCTCTTGCAATAGCAACTCTTTGTCGTTGCCCCCCGGAAAGACGAACACCTTTGTCTCCCAAGTTAGTTTCTATACCTTCTGGGAGAGTATCTATAAAATCAGATAACTTCGAAAGCTTAATTGATTTTTCCAATATAGCGCTATTCTCTGCATTTTCTTCAAAAGTAATATTTTTCTTGAGTGAACCGTTTACAAGAAAAATGTCTTGAGGCAGATAAGCGCATTTTTCCCTCCATATTGAGATATCTTTATGAATATCCTCTTCATTCGATAAAATTTTTCCAGAAGTTGGCTTCAAGAAGCCTAAAATTATATTGATAAGAGATGTTTTGCCTGCACCAGATGGGCCAATAAGACCAATGAAATCTCCTTTGGTGATACTAAAAGAAATATTTTTAATAGATCTTTTATCAGAACTAGGATATCTGTATGAAACATTTTTTAGAACCAAGGATTTAAATTCTGAAGGAATATGTTCTTTAGTGCTAAAGCTTTTTAAGTTTTTAGGTTCTTCCATTCCGTTACCTTGGCTCTTAATAATATTAGAGAGCGTTGTTATTGGCTCTTTTCCATAAACTATTGTGTTCCACGAAATTTGTAGTTGACTTATAAGAGGAGCAATTCTGATCATTCCAGCCATGAAAACTCCCAACATAGACAATAAAGAAGATAGCTCTTCATTGGTTTCTAAATTAACTGCAACCACCAAAACAACAAAAATAATGAGCACTACTTCAATTAAATTTCTTGGGATAATTCCGAGAAAATTCAGCCTTAGAGATGCACGTGCAATCTTATCTGCTGAAACACTAACTAGGCTAGTAAAAAAATTTTCTTTACCTAGAGTTTTTATTTCTTTCAAACCACTTGAAACATCTGTAGTGCCCTGAATCATGTCACTCGCACCATCTGTATAATCTTTACCATAGGAATGTATTTTATTGGCAAAAATAAAGTTATATGAACCAATGACAAGACCTATCATTAGTGATAATGCAAGCAAGGTTATTAAGCTTGTAATTCCAAGAAAAATACAAACAGCACTAATTACAATTATATTGCTTAGGCTTTGCAGTGTTGCTTGAAGCACTTCTCTGTATGTGCCTGAGAAATTTGCAACGGAAGATAAGTTATCTCCTGAATTACTTGATAGAAAATTTTCATAGCTTTGGTGCAATATTCCATTCACGAGTAATTTTTGGATTTTGGCTTGCTCTTTAGCTGCAAATGAAAGTATTAAATAATTAGAAAAAAGCAAGAATGTAAATTTTATAATAAACATTGCTATTAGAGACATTCCAACAACTAATAATAATTGGCTATGCTCATAAGTCATTAGAAAATTTAAATAGGAATATTCTTTAAATTGATATATGAATGACTTATCAAAAATAATAGCTAAATAGGCTCCAATTAAACTTATTCCAACAAGATCAACTAAAGAAGTCAGCATAAAAAGAATAGTCAAAGGAGCTATTTTTTTTATCTGCATTCCCAGCAGAAATTTTAAACTTTGATAGTAGAGCATTTAAAAATTAATAAATATTAAAAAAATATTGTCAGCAAAAAATTAAATATAATAGATTCTCACTCCCACAACTTCCATGGAGCAGAGTTTGATAAATATAATTCTTCTAAATATTTCTTTTCAGCAATAGTATCCATTGGCTGCCAAAAACCATTATGTTTATAAGCAGATAATTGATGATTTTTTGTGATTGCTTGCAGAGGCTCTGCTTCCCAAGCAACGTTATAATCCGGTATATAATCAATAACAGCAGGCTCAAGTACGAAAAAACCTCCATTAATCCATGAATTACCGATATCAGGCTTTTCATTGAACTGCTCTACATCATTAGTTTCGTTAATTTTTAAAATTCCAAACCTGCCTGGAGGATTTACTGCGGTTACAGTTGCTAATTTCCCATGAGATTTGTGAAAGTTTAATAATTTATTAAGGTCTATATCTCCAACTCCGTCTCCATAAGTAAAAAAAAATGATTCATTGGGCTCTAGAAAATTTTTAATTTGCTTCAATCTACCAGCTGTCAAAGTTTCATTGCCAGTATCCACACATGTGACAACCCAATTTTCTTCTGTATTCCTTACTATTGAAGAAGAGTTATCTTTAAGATTGAAAGTTATATCGGTATTTCTAAGATGATAATTTTCAAAATACTCTTTTATAAAATAACCTTTATAGCCGCAACAGATAATGAATTCATTTACCCCATAAAATTCAAAAATTTTCATGATGTGCCACAATATAGGCAAGCCTCCAATCTCAACCATTGGTTTAGGTCTACTATGCGTTTCTTCGGATAGTCTAGTTCCTAGGCCTCCTGCTAAAATTACTGCTTTCATATTTAATATTAAAGAATTATTTTTTAGTATTCTAACATTACTGAAATAACTATTTAGGCGTTAAATTATTTTATTTACGAAAGCTTATTTATTTTATTTCTAATATAATAGCGTCTTGAGTTATTAAAATAGCAAAAACCATTATTAAGGATTAGTTATGGAAGATTTGATAAGAGTCCCTTATGGCTCCACTGTGCATGGGCAAGAGGAAATAGAAGCAGTTATAGAGGTGTTAAATACAACCACCCAAATGTCAAAAAATGTTTCATTATTTGAGGAAAAGATTGCAAAATCCTTTGAAAAATCAAAAGCTGTAATGGTTAACTCTGGATCTTCAGCATTATATATATTAATAGAAGCGCTAAATCTGCCAAAAGGATCTGAGGTTATCACTCCCGCTTTAACTTTTGCCACAACTGTTGGTTGCCTAGTGAAGAATGATCTTATTCCTCACTTTGTTGATGTTGGTCTTAATTCTTACTGCATTGATGTTGAAAAGCTTGATGCAGCAATTAATGAGAATACATCTGCAATTATTGCTCCAGATTTAATGGGAAACATATGTGAATGGGAAAAAATAAAGGAAATAGTTCATAGTAAAAACAAAGAAATAAAGATAATTTGTGATTCCGCAGATACATTGGGGGCAAAACTTTTTGGGAAATCTAATGGTTCATATTGTGATGCAGCCATAACAAGTTTTTATGGCTCTCACGTTATCAATGGAGCAGGTAATGGTGGCATGCTTGTTACAGACTCAATAGAGGTATATGAAAAGGCAAGATTGCTGAGGTCATGGGGTCGCAGCTCCTCGCTATTTAGTGATAGTGAAGCAATTGAAAATAGGTTTAATATTGATTTGGATGGCGTGCAATATGACGCAAAGTTTGTATTTGAAGAGATTGGATATCAATTAGAGCCGTCTGAAATTAGTGCAGCATTTGCATTAGTGCAATATAAAAAATTATCTAAAAATATCAAAGCTAGACAAGTAAATTTTAATCATCATTATCAATTCCTTTCAAAATATGATCAGTATTTTGATCTGCCAGTTCAAAATCCAAATGCAGAAACCGGATGGCTTGCTTTTCCAACAATTGTTAAGGATGGCTCTCCATTTACTAGAACTGATCTTCAAATATTCCTGGAGAATCGAAATATTCAGACTAGGGTAGTTTTTACAGGAAATATTCTAAGACAGCCAGGTTATAAAGACATTAAATGTATCGGTTCTGCTGAGGATTTTGTAAATGCTGATAGAGTGATGAGAGGAGGTATCCTGCTTGCACTTCATCATGGTCTTACCAATGCAATGCTTTCTCATGTTCATAGCTCTATTGAAGAATTTATTGAGCAGTTTTCATAACTCTTGATGGATGTTGAAAGTCCCTAAGTTTAGTCCCAAGATTGGAATGGGCTCAGTTTGCTTTTTGAACTATGATCTTGGTTTTGGTGGAACCGAAAAGGTTATTGTCTCTTTAGCTAATTATTTTTCTTCTCTTGGTAGAAAGGTGACTATTTTAACATTGTCTGATAGAAATGATTTTGCTGAATTTATAAAGCCAGAAATTGAAATAGTTTGTTTGAATATTAATAAAATCAAATATATGCCACATAAATTAATTCATTTTGTTATCAGCAATAAATTTGATAATTTTATTTCTAATGTTTGGCCTTTAACATCTCTAAGTTTCGTAGTTAGATTATTCTCTCCAAAAACAAGACTAATTTTGATTGAGCATTGCAATCTCTCGGAGCAATTTCAAAGCAAATCAAAATTATTTAAATTTATACAAAAAATTTCAATATTCTTTTTTTATAAATTTGCTCATCTTATTATTGGAGTTTCCAAAGGTGTTAAAAAAGATCTTGAAGTTAAGGGAGTGCATAAAGATAAAATTAAAGTTATACATAACCCTGTTATTTCGAAGCCTTTGCAAGAAATTGATAAGTCTAATTTGGTTATAAAGTCTTGGATGACATCGAAAAATAAGAAACTTATAGCAGTGGGTGAGTTTAAGGCTCAAAAAAACTTTACAAATTTAGTTGATGCAATATATTTTGCAAAATTCTCACTTGATATGGACCTTGATTTATTAATCTTAGGCGATGGAGATGAGAAAGCTGATATAGCTAAAAAAATTATAAATATGGGCCTTGATAAAAATATTTTTTTAGCCGGCTGGATTGATGATCCACTGCCTTACTTTGATTTGGCTGATTTGTTTGTTCTCCCTTCAAATTATGAGGGTTTTGGAGTTGTGATTGTTGAAGCTATGTCTAGAGGTCTAAATATTGTTTCAACAAACTGTAAATCTGGTCCCAGTGAAATTTTGCTGGATGGCGCATTGGGTACCTTGTGCGAAGTGAATAACCATAAAGCGTTGGCAAATGCTATATTGCATGGATTATCAAACCCCATTAATTCAGATAAGTTGATAAAAAGATCAGAAGATTTTTCTGAAAAAAAAATAGGCAAGCTTTATGAAGATATTCTTTTATAAATAGTAAGATAGAATATTGTTACAATTAATATGATCAAGAAATTAAATGAATAAATCATTCTGGAAAAATAAAAAAGTACTGATCACTGGCGATACTGGCTTCAAAGGAGCATGGATGTCACTTGTTCTAAGTGAGGCCGGCGCAAAAATTCAAGGATTATCTAGCTCAAAATTTAACAAAAATATTGAGCTATATGATTGCCTTAAAATTAGATCTATTACAAACACAGTTGATGCCGACATAAGGGATCAAGAGAAAGTGTTCAAGACCTTTGTTGATTTTCAACCCGAGCTTGTCTTTCATTTAGCAGCTCAGCCATTGGTTCGTGAGTCATATATTGATCCGGTTACAACTTATGAAGTAAATTTAATGGGTACTCTAAATATTCTAGAAGCCATCAGAAGCTCAAGCTCTGTAAAATCAGCTATTATGGTCACCACTGATAAATGTTATGAAAATAATGAATGGGATTGGGGCTATAGAGAAACTGACCCTTTAGGCGGCCATGATCCCTATAGTAGCAGC
>Ga0213868_10002129_pt1 | contig 19018 bp, 20 predicted proteins | sample PICome_9_FD_160087 | JGI IMG/M metagenome (GOLD analysis project Ga0213868, IMG submission 160087) | Coastal seawater microbial communities near Pivers Island, North Carolina, United States - PICO127 | ecosystem: Environmental > Aquatic > Marine > Coastal | place: USA: North Carolina...
GATGCCGTTACAGCATAATATAGACACAGAGGGACCACTACCATTTGGATCTTACAGAACGCTGGGAAATCACAAGTTTGACTCAAAACCAGTTAGTCTGTTGAGTATCGGTCTAAATTTTTGGAACCATCCAGTGTTATCGACGAATAATCCAGATGTAGATATTGATGTCGCAGTGAGACATGCTCACAAATTAATTGACTCTGGCTTCACTACATTCAATACAAATATACCTAAAAGAGTCATGGGGTCGACTTATAGTACGAAATCATTGCAAGATAAGTGGATTGAACGCAACATATTTGCGAATTTGGTCCGCGATACACCGCCATCGGTTCTAGGTAAAGTAAATCTTGGAACTAGAATACGAGTTCCTTCCCTCAGAGAAGATGAAAGTTTCAGTCCATCTAAAGTACGACAGATAATAGGAGAGTCAATCATAGATATTTATAGTGAGACCAAAGGCTGTTTAGATTCCGTGGAGCTTGATGTTAGTAGTACCCGTAATAACAACAACGATGACATTTCGCCATATACCCTTGACATCTTGGATGTTCTCACTGAAATGCAGCGAGAAGGATTGATTCGATCCATAAGTGGAAATGATTTTTCTAAGAATTCCCTTCATAAGATTCAATCCTCTGGGTTTGATTTAGACTCTATTCGAATACCATGCAACGTTTTAGATCCAACGAAGTATGCAAACCATGGCGGAGAGAAGACAAAACTTATACTGAACAGTCCGCTTGCGGGAGGGATACTGACAGATAAATTTTACGATTTAGAGAATCGCAACCGCGATAAGACAGGAATACCACGTTTAGACCTTCTAACGAAATCAGAGTTACATCAACTGAATTCTTCAATTTATCGAGTCTGGAGGTTAAATTACCAAAAGAAGAATGGTGTTCAAATTAGCAAGTCACAGGCATGGCGATTGGTAGAATCAAGTGTGATTGGAACATTGCATCAAATCGCTGTGAAACATAATGCTGATCTCGCATCGGTAGCTATTAGATGGGCTATGCAGATGGACAAGATAGGTTCAGTTAGTGTCGGTTCCTCTTTGAATGCTTTGGATGACAACGACTCTCCATTTTCGAGACCTCGAAGTCTAAGGAAAGCATTTACCTTCCATCTCGACGAAGAAGATATGTCTTTACTTCAAGAAATTACAGGCGGACCTTTATTTCAAGATGAATCCCCCAATCCCGAATCTCTAATGATTGACATGAACAATAAAAAATTATGGCTCTAGGGAGCGGAACACTATTGTAAACATATTCGTAATTGTTGTATATAATAAGAGTATTATTATTTATAAAAGGATCTTGAGTAAACATGATTATGGATCGAGGTTCTTGATATCCTAAGCTATGATACGTTGCATATTTCTTATCAAACTTTAGTTGCAGTTTCAAGCAGCTTCTTCAATCTCGTGTGTGTTCATATGATGATGAATATCAACACACTCGGCCCCATCAATCTGGCTGATATCACCATTGTGTTCAGAGAGCAACGCTTCAAATTTATCAATTGTAAGTGACGAGGATCTCAACAAAATGGGTTTCCTCTCTCCTCGTATCGCAGCAGCATCGACATATACTGTATGTACATCGGAGATAGATGGTACAACGAACATGGTTTCCATTAGAGCATTCTCAGTGATAGCGCGGAGGCCACGAGCACCAGTACCCCTTCCAAATGCAGTTTTGGCAACTTCGCGAAGTCCGCATTTACTAATATGAAATTCAACATCATTCATAGCGAAAAGATATTTATACTGTTTGAGCAAAGAATTCTTTGGTGTCGTGAGAATATCAACCAGATTTTCTTCGTCTAATCCTTTCGTTGAAACGATTACAGGGAAACGACCAATGAATTCTGGAATCATGCCGTACTGCACCAAGTCCTTTGGTATAGCGCTGTCGAAATATCTGCCCTGAACTTTGAAGTCGTCTGTGTCCTTCTTCATCTTCGCCCCAAAACCAATAGAAGCAGAATCCATCCGTCTGTTGATGATTTTTTCCAGTCCAGCAAATGCCCCTCCACAAATAAATAATATGTTTGTGGTATCAATTTGTAAAAAATCACCTCGTGGGTTTTTACGACCCGGTTCCTGTCAAGAGATGATATCAGCATCAATGACTTAGAGCGGTAAAAAAGATAGGAACATCAATCAAAGGGATTCATACTCACCTTAGGCACATTGATTACATTTCCCTCTACAATCTTTAACAGAGCATGCTGAACACCCTCTCCAGATACATCTCTACTGATGCTAATGTTTCCTCCACTTTTTCGTATCTTATCAGTCTCATCAATATATACAATTCCCTTCTGACATCTTTCAATGTCCTGTCCACTTTCAATAAAGAGCTTGAGTAAAATACTTTCCACATCCTCACCCACGTATCCGGCTTGTGTCAAGCATGTCGCATCCGCAATCACAAGAGGCACGTCAATTAATTTTGCCAGAGTTTTTACGAGCAGCGTTTTCCCTGATCCAGTGGGTCCAATGATTACAATGTTACTTTTGTCAAGCTCACAATCTTCAACAGCTCTTCCAAACCCTGGCTTTGAGATATCAACATCATCTTTCTGAGAGGATTGGACTGAGTTTAACGTTGAAGTTCTTCCAAATTGACTCAGGTTGAGATCCTCAATGCTATCATTATTTTCGCCCACAGAAGTATTAGAAGGGTTTATACTGTACACAGGCAAACCAGAATGATTCACAGAAGAGGAAGCTTCCATCCTTTCCTTCTCGGCAGCTAACGCTTCTGCGACTGCAATTCTTTTGTAATGATTGTGCACTCCTACAGCAAGTGCCATTTTTACATTATGTTGACCAATCACATACTCATCAAGGCCTTTCGCAATTTCACGTGGTGTAGGAAGCCGCCTGGGCGATGGTTTTGGGTTCGTTGGTGGACCGTCATTCTCCATGTACGGACCATCAACTTTAAATGTCTTTGATCCAGAAGTCATACCTCCTCCCATGTCAGACTTTTCTGGAATCTATAATGTTTGAAATAAAGTTGAATCATATATATCTGTGAGAATAAAGAATATCGACGTAAACACACACGTGTAACAAAACACGACAATGCTAGTACCACGTACATGTTCCATAATAACCAACTTTGAATGTCCTCTACTAGAAGATGACGCAGAGGATGGACTACTATTCGAAATTCTCGGATCCATCACTCTACTAGAGTCAGGATTATTACCACCGACATTGCTTTTCGGGAGACGCATATCATCTTTGAACATTCCATACACACCATTATTTGTGGGTGAATATTGCTGCACATTTCCATCTTCAGAACTCTTGACCAAAAACCAATTGGAACAAGTAGCACAGTAAAATGTATTTGCCTCACTGTTTGAACCATTCCAGAGTGTGAGTTGACGGATGGAACGGGAAACAAAAAACATATTATGTAATATTATGAGTACATGAACGAGATTGAGAGACAAAACTTACAAATCAGCATGTTTGAATGTTACATTCATCCCACATTTGGGACATTTATGTCTTCCTCCACCGCTGCCCGCACCGCCATTTCCTCCACTAGATACTTTACGGATAGATGTAGTAATAGTGTTCGTCGGACTGTGAGAAAAGACGTGGTTCTGAAAAGATGACGAAGATGTCAACTGACTATTTATATTCTTCTGAATGTCAGCCATATCACCAAAATCATCCACATCTTCATAATCGTAGGCAATTGCAACGGCTGGCATGGGTTCTGCATGAATGAAATTAGAATGATTTGAGAAATTCTGTTTCATTGTAATGGCAGTTAAGGGTGAAGGTCCCTTCTTTGAAAGGACACTTGATGCAGAACGAGATGCATTCCTTAATATATTAGATGATAGGGGTATCATGGATTGTATCAGTGACTCTGGTTATCGCTTGGTTGCAGCGTGTTTGGTGAAAAAGAATGTGTAGCAAGGATGCTTGTCTCTTGTCTCTTGTTCCGAACAAGAAATGCATTGACATCACAGTCATCATCAAAAATGTTGCGACTACCTACTTCTTTTCTTCCCCTTTCTTTCTCTACAAAATCCTCCGGATCCGAGATAGTTTTTCGAAGCGACGAGAAACACAGCAGAGTGCTGGGCAAAAAAACACAAGCAAACAAATACAACTCAAAACACTCTCTACAGTATTATTCCAATACCAACACATCTCATTTATATAAGATTTAATCATCATGGATACAGTATTTGGAGTCGAATATGAAGGTGGAGGTACGTTGCTTGAAAGACATTTGATAAAACTTTGAGAAGTGGCACATGAACATTGCTCGTATTTTTTCCAATGAAAACTCTTCACGATTATCTCATTTTCATTTGTGTTTTATTCATTTTAACATTAACAAAAACATCATCATCATCATGAACAATAGTCATCCTTGCTGCTGATCAGTCCAATGCCCGCTCCATTCTGACCTACCAATCAAACCTGGACAAAATCACTCCACTCTCATCTCATTCTGCATTAGCTGTTTCTGGTCCAAACTCAGATCTTGTCAACTTTTCAGAATACATTTCTAAAAATCTCGCACTTTACGAACTGTCAAATGATGGTCTCAAACTTTCCACTCATGCACAAGCAAATTTCTGCAGAGGGGAACTTGCGACGGCATTAAGAAAAGGACCTTATCAGGTGAATTGCCTTCTTGGTGGTTATGATGCAAAAACTGGAGAGGGAAGCTTGTATTGGTTAGATTACTTAGCTGCTCTAGCAAAGGTAAATTATGGTTGTCAAGGATACGCTGCAGCCTTTTGTCTTTCTATTATGGATAGAGATTGGAGAGAGGGTATGACACAAGAGGATGCCGTAGCGATTGTTGACAAGTGTATTAAGGAACTACAGGTTAGATTCCTTATCTCGCAGCCTAATTTTATTATCAAGGTTATTGACAAAGATGGAGTGAAGACGCTCAAGTATGGAGCCGATCCATCAGATAATTAAAAAATTAGACCATTCTTTTTAGTGTTGAATGCTGCATACTATGTGGATTGAGAGGTGCATTTGATACAACCAGTACAATCGTAAAAGGAATAAAACTATACCATACTTCTGATGGATGTATGGTTTTGCATAATGTTACTATCAAATGAAATAACCAGTTCTCGTCGTTTGCATATTTGAATTTATTTCCCTTTCAAAATAAATGGCAGATGACAGACAGATGACAATTTGACGACTTGACGACACAGAGGACAAAGTACGTGTTCTACTCGTATCGACTTGAATGCATTCATTAGATCGACGCTCACGACTGACCAATCAACAACTAATATTTATCAACGTCGAAATTTATAAGTATCTAATAGGATGGACTTTAAAACCCTGAAATATGTCTTTGGACTCTTATTCATCTTATTACCCAACGCGAGAATCGTGAGCGCGTTTACCATTCCCACTAGAGGCACTGGTGTGTCTTTCATGTCCAACCATCTATCTTTGTACAAGACATCTAAAACGGAACTGAACCTAATAGGAGGTTTATTTGGAAAGAAAACAGAACAGCCAGATCCAAATGTCCCAACTAGAGTATTTGACATACCTTTGTCCTCACTAAAGCTTGGTGGGACAAGATTTGCACTCGGATTATTTCTAATTGGCCAGCAAGGAACTCCAGTGAAGGGTTCATGGAAAGTCAATCCAGTTTCAGATCAAGTATTGGACATGTACTATGTAGACGATTCTGCCATGTTCTCACTGAATTTGAATGAGAAATCAATCAGTATTGATCGATATGGGTCCCCATCTCTACAGTATCTACTTCAAGAATCATTAGTGCTTCATAGATTATTGGATGAAATTCATACGATTGCACTAGGAAATGAAGAAGTCGAAGAAAGTAACAGATTGATCGTATTTTCTGATGACAAAACAGCTATTGACAATGCGAGATCTAAACTTTCTGCTAGGCCCGCTGAGTAAGCTTCAGTTGATTGAAACCTGTGTCATAGTAAGTATTCATTTTAGTGCGTATCCTATCATACACTACACATTGTAAATTAAAATGATAAATGTAGATGGTCATTTTTTAAATTTATTTTCTTATGGTATGTAGTTTACATTTCCTTGCACATAGTTTGCATGTCAAGTCATGAATTATTTTTTATACCTTAGAAGCACGCATCAAATGCATCGACCGTATTCTTCTAAAGCCCAAAACTTCAAATTTCAAATAGATAATATCAGTCCTGTCATTCAAAATGTGTCACGCCGACTCGTTCCCCGACAGTTGATACAATCATCCAATTAATTGTTTTAAAACTGATTGGGATCAGGCAAGTTGGAAAGAACTCCAGCTGCCAAGGCTCCAAATACTCCAAGACCAGCACCTGCAAAAATTAAAGATGAAGTCTTCTCCTCTGAACTCTTCGCTTCAACCTCAATCTTGGGTTCGATGGCCCAAACGTTACTCTTACCATCCTGATCAAGAGAAACACCGCGCTCAACGGTTGGAACACGATTGTATTGAGGTTCCTGCTCATCAGACATTTGAAGAACAGTCATGCTTTGTCTAGACATGTTTGAAACTGAATTGATATCAAGAAAATGTCGTCGATGAGAAATCGCATGAATACACACGAAAATGACATGAAGATGAAAATGTTTGTGGAAAACTTACCAGTGAAAGCATTGGCAGTGAATGCACAGGAAAGAGCAAGAGCAGCAACAGAGGCAAAGCGAGTCATGATATTAATAATATGAATATAGAGATGAGTATGAGTCAATAACAAATATTTTGTGTCAGAGTGAAGAATTATGGGACTCCCTTCAGCTTTGATTGAGTAAGCGTAGGTATTTTGGTGGTCGCATTCAGCGAGAAATCAACCACGTAGCATTTTGTGACGTTCTTCCTCAACCCTCCACCAACATCATTTCCCAACCCGACAACATCCAAGAAAACAGTCAACACATCATCATCATCATCAGCACGAGCAGTTCCATCGTCCATCGTACAATCCTCCTTTTCTACATCGTTTGGATTTCATACTTGACCCAAAAAGAATAGTTACAATGCAGAAACTTCTCGTATTAATGAGTCTTATAGCAAGTGCGAGTGCTTTCGCTCCCTCCTTGAACACCATGACCTCACATAAGCATGCATTCAGTATCTTTTCCACCGAAGACGATTCTAGCTTTGACGGACCTCGTATGAATCCTGATAAACCTGAACTTCCAGAAATCAAAGGAGATTTTGATTGGGATGCTAAATTCGGAGGAGATGACGATTGGATCGTTGAAAATGTCCCTGGAAAGATCGTCTTGAGTGATATTGAACTCGCTAGGCAAAATACCGCCTTATCCAAGATTGAGGAGAAGTACAGAAAAATCAGACTGGCGAAGGAATATGACGATGCTAGAATTTTGGGATGGACTGGAAGGGCTGAGACGTTCAATGGACGTTTTGCCATGTTCTTTTTAAGTGTGGGATTGTTGACGGAATACTGGACAGGAATCAGTATCCCTGGTCAGATTGAGGAGATGTTGCGTGTAGGAGGATTTATTGGACCTGATTTCGGTTAGGCTTTCCTTCAGTAACATGTCGGATTTTTGTTTCTATCATAATATGCTACATTATTTTTGAAAAAAAACATCTTTTAGTTTGGACTTGGATCTTTGTTTTGGACTTGTATCTACTTGCTATTCCATTTTTACAAAAAATTGTCTTTGGAGCACAAGACAGGTATCTTCTACTTCTTTTGGAATGAACATCTTTTAAAAAGATTCACCATGAATATATGATGTCATAAGATGGAGACTTTCTTTTTATCTACTCTTTGTGGCAACCGAAGATTATCCGTGTAGAAGCAAAGGGTGGTTCATTCGTTGAGACGTTCAATGGACGTTTTGCCATGTTCCGCGTGGACCAAAGGGAAAAAAGTAGAAGAATCAAAAAGAGTTTTCGATCGAGAGGGGTGAATAGAAAGCACGTCGAATCGTTGTCCTTCCAACAAGAAGACTTGGTCTTAACAACAAAGTAGCTGAAAGAAGTGAGAATCGAACAATTTTTTAGTAAAGGCTGCAATAGAAACGTAAAAAAGAATATAATGAAGCTATTGTTACCCCTTCTTCTTCCTGCTGGCATTGCCGCCAAGGCAATTCTAGGAGTGGACCTTGGGTCTCTATACATGAAAGTTGCATTGGTACAACGAGGATCTCCACTGGAAATTGTAACAAATTTGCATTCGAAAAGAAAGACGGAGCAAATGGTCCTTTTCGATTCAGGCACTAGATTTTATGGAGCTGATGCTGACAGTTTGATTACGAGAAAGCCCCATCTAACCCCTCAAGCTATGAGTATGTTACTCGGGAGACACACCGACCATCCAATCGTACAGGTTAGTTCAAATCAAGTATTCATAATTTGATTGCTTTATTATTATAATCGATGCGATAGAGGCTAATGACCAATTCTAAATATTCTCACTTTTTTACACCATAGGTTTTGACAGAACGTCATTATCCTATTTCTCCTGTTTACAATGAAACACGTTCAGGAGTATGCTTGCATATTGATGGAAGAACCTTTACTCCAGAGGAATTGGTGGCCATGGTCCTCACCCATGCCAAAGATATTACAAATGCATTTGGAGTTCCAGGAGAAGTGAAAGACTGCGTCCTCACAGTTCCTTCATTCTACACCCAACACGAGCGCCGTGCTCTCCTTGATGCCGCAGCTCTTGCAGATCTAAATGTACTTGCGTTGATTGATGAAAATACCGCTGCAGGTCTCCATTATGGAATCGATAGAATCGAAGAGGAACCTCGGAATATTTTATTTTACAACATGGGTGCATCTGCCCTTCAAGTATCGATTATGCAATTTTACTCATACGAAAGGAAAGAAAGCAAATATGGCAAAGGCAAAAAAGTTGGTGCATTCCAGGTTCTTGGTAAGGGATGGGATGCTTCTGTTGGAGGAGAGGCATTTGATGCACGTATTGTGAACTTCATGGCAGATGAATTTAACGAAATATGGGATAAGAAAAGAAATGACGGAAAGAAAGAAGATGTGCGAAAGCACCCCCGCGCCATGGCTAAGTTGCGCGTTCAAGCAAACAAAGTCAAGCAAGTTTTGAGTGCCAATATGGATGTTCCTATTTTTATCGATGCTGTACACGACGATGTTAACTATGCTTCTCACATGAGTCGTGCAACCTTTGAAGAACTATGCCACGATTTGCTAGAAAGAAGTATTGTTCCTATCAATAGTGCTCTAAAGGCCGCTAACATGACACTTGCTGATATTCATGGTGTTGAGCTGATTGGAGGAGGAATGCGTGTTCCCAAGGTCCAAGAAAATATTCAGCGAGCTCTTGGCGACGGTTTGGAACTTGGCATGCACATTAACAGTGATGAAAGTATGGCACTGGGAGCGGCTTTCCATGGAGCTAATGTCAGCACCGCATTTAAAGTCAGACATGTTGGTATGACTGATATTAATCCTTTTCCTGTTTCTGTATCTCTTGGCAATTTGGAAAGTGAAGAAAAAGGTGGACTCTTTGGAAAAGGTAAGAAGAAAACTGGTGAAGAAGAGGAATGGACCAAGGAGGCTACAATCTTCAAAGCGAATGGAAAGATTGGAATCAAGAAGACTATTGCATTCACCCATGATCACAATGTGGATTGCACGATCAAATATGAAGCCGATGAGTTCCTGCCTCGAGGAACGAATGAAATTATCGAAAAGTATAATATAACTGGAGTTGAAACGTTTGCTAAGGAGATGGAGGAGAAAGGATTAGGAAAACCCAAAGTTTCGCTTCAATTCGAACTGAGCACCAGCGGAATCATCAAACTCTCCAAGGCTGAAGCTGCGGTTGAAGAAACTTACACTGTTACTGAGGAAGTTGAGGTTGACGATGAAGAATCCTCAACAGATGGATCGAAGGAGGACAAGGAAAAGTCTGGTGCTACTACCGAGGAGAAGAGCGACGAGACTGCTCCTGATGAAACTTCTGCAGAAACAAACAAGGAAGAACCAAAGAAAAAGAAGACAATTTCGGTCGAAAAGGTAAGATCTGAATTCTCAAGTGAATGTCTACAATGAGAAGAAATGGAAAATCATTCGTTCACTGATTTTCTCACCATATATACATTTTTATGAATAGGAAAAGAAAAGGGTACACAAACGCGCACTAACTATTAATAGTTATCATGTAGGTAGTGTCCAGCCATACAATGAGGTCATAATGGCTGAATCAAAGGCAAAGTTGGATGAACTTGCAAGAATGGATAAGGAGCGAATGATGTTTGAAGAAGTTAGAAATAACTATGAGGCGTACATATACACCATCAAGAATAAGCTTGTTGATATGGAGGACGAAATCAAAGCTGTTACATCCGAAGAGCAGAGAGCATCTGTTGCAAACTCTGCAGAGGCAGCCGAGAATTGGATGTACGATGAAGGATATGATGCTGACTTTGAGACATACAAAGCAAAATACGAGGCATTGAAAGCCCCTTTTGAGAAGATCCTCTTTCGCGTTAAAGAGGTGACCGCGCGTGCAGATGCCATTGCTGATTTATCAAAGAAACTTGAAAAGCTTGAATCATTAATGGTGAAATGGGAAACCACAATGCCTCAAGTTACTGAAGAGGAGCGTGCCGAAGTTACCGCCGGCATTGCCAAGGTTCGTGAATGGATTGCCGAAAAAGTTGCTGCTCAGGAAGCAGCTGACCCTACCGCTGATCCCGTTTTCACAAGTGACGAAGTACCCCTTCAAACGGTGTCACTTCAGGCAACTGTCAGCAGACTCAGTAAAAAACCAAAGCCAGCAGCACCCAAGAAGGAGGACAAGAAGCCTGAAGGCGAATCGGATGGAGATTCCAAAAGCGAAACGAACGAAGACGCAGAGAAGGGACAAAATGACACAACCACAGCATCTGAAAGCGACTCGACTAAAGCTGATGATTCACAAAGTGATGCCAGTGAAGAACTATAAATAAAAATATTCATTTCAATTTCCCTTTTTATAGACTTTTTCCGATAGACTTTTATGTGACTGGTTTGCTGACTCTGCGTTCGCTGCCTTCGCGATGAATCCAATTGGATATCAATTCAAGTCCATTGGGCGGGGGATTTTTCAGTGAGTTCGCATCCGATTGGAGGTGGAAAATACGTACTGAGGCCTTTTATGCTGCTTTCCTTCAGACGAGCCCGAACTACGTTTGAAGACGTCATGCTCATCTACCTTCTTCCCTTCTTCCCATTTTCAAACGTTAGCTTAGATACCTACTAAGTAGACTACCTACCCACGATCTAATCATGAACGAAGAATCTTCGGGAGGGAATTCTACCTCTACCCCTCATCAATCAGAGGACAGAAGCAAAAAGACAGCAAGAAAACGGACATCCTCAAACAAGCAGCGTCTTATCGCAAACTACGACCCGGAACAGCAAGAAAAGATCCGACGGGCAAATTGTGTGGCAGCAAGGGAATGTCGGAAACGGAAAAAGATTTTGACGCAAAAACTCGAAGCTACTCTTGAATCGGCGAAAAACGAGAATCAGATCCTTCAGGGGCAGTACGATGCGCTGGTAAGAATATCTTGATCTGATGATTAACACTGACTTGGTCTTGAACTCAAACATTCTCATGTCAGAGTTTCTAATCTATTTGCATTTGTTTTCTCTCCTCTAGGCTAAGATGGCCAGTCAACTGAAGTCCCGGTCCACAGCAACACAAAATGAGCACCACACAAACGTCCCTGGTTCCTCATCATCTATTTCTCAATCCTCTTCAGCTTCAATCGGTACGAATCAGATGATGAACCCACGTGTGCATCAGAATATTATGCCACAGAATCTAGGGATACAACAACAGACACCGTTGGTTCACAACACTCCATGGTATCAACCAATATTTCTCTTTCAGGCTCCTTCTATTGCTCAGGGCTCTTCAATACAAGCAATTATGCCGCAAGCAATAGGAATGGGTACTTTGGACCCATTTGTGTTTCAGCAGATTCAGAATCAGCTTCATGGTCAAGTTTCTGCAGATAATGTTTATTCCCTTGCTCAAGGTATGGGTCAAGGTATGGTTCAAGGTATGGTTCAAGGTCAAGGTATGGGTCAAGGCCAAAGGATAAGCCAAGGTTTGGATCAATCCTATTCTTTCACAGGATTACCGCACAATCAAATACCAATGCAGGGAATGAATTCAATCCGAATGCCAACTCAAGATATGAATCAACGTGTACCGAACTTAAAAAACGCACAATTCATGGTGGGTGATTCTTTCTCCTGTAATCAGGTAACTGCGTCATTGGATACCAATCACGATGATGATGATGATGATGATGTTGATACTGACAAGAAGCCCACCCCTGTTTGATAAAGAAACCGCATCACGCATTTGAAACTCGAATCTTAAAGATGGAATCACGATTAATTAGAATTTAAGGAATTACATATACTTCAACTATTTTTTTAAAAAAAGGGATACTTATGTGAAGAAATTCATAATAATGATAAATTACTGAACAAAGCTATCGACCTTCAGTTTTCGTCCAAAATATCAAAGTACAGCATGCTTTCGCAACTCTTTCACTTTAGCGACTGACGCTTCCTTAGCGCGATCATAATTCATTATGGCATGTCTTGATCCAAAGAAAGGATCTACATTCTGGCGCAACGGATGTCTCCAGGGAAGCTGATGTATTCTCTCTCCAATAATCGACCGCATACATCATCACTGCACTAGGTTGGCCGATGATACAAAATGTCATCCAAAAGATGATATTCCCGAGACTTGACCCAGGCATTACCTTGTCGATATATTTTGTAATAGCGACCAACGGGATTTGTGCCATCATTCCCATAAAAGCATATGGCTTCATAATATGAAAAATGTGAAAAGGAATAGCTATCACCACTTCATGAAGGATTGCAGAGAATAAAAAGACGATGAACATGGCAGCACTCTTACTAAATCCGAATCGAATACAGGGGAAGTAAAGATGCCTGACAAGCCAATAATGAACTGGAAGATTCCATAGTCTCCAATATGAGCTAACGTTTGAACTGTTCCACCAGTCACGATAGAAGCTGTATAAAGAACAAAGGTCACAGTGTTTAAAAATACTCATCCAATCAAAGGCTAAACACATCAATCAATTCTTCTACTTACACACGGTCACCAAACCGAAGCAACTCGGCAAGCAAGTTCAAGAAAACGTGAAAAAATCCGTAAAAGATAAGAAGCCAAATATAAGTACTTGCCATACCAAGCCTGAGAATATACTCAACGAAGATATGGGCGGAGTACACACTCAGAGTTGAATCTGCTTCCAAGGCATTGATCAAATCAGATAACACTGGTTTAATGATCTGTGCAATCAAAAAGACAGCTAATAAGTTGCATATGAACAGTCGTAGAGTAAGGCTGAAAATACGCGGGATGTTTCGAGTAGCAAGGCGTGGAAAGGCGATCTGATAGGTCAGTGTAGGGGCAAACCAAAAGTAATAGATATTAGACAAGGTCACATTCTGTGGATAAGACCGTGTCAAGCTATCTTCGTCAACACTCGTTACAAATCCAACATTAGTATCTTGATTTCGTTCGGGATGATGGCGGTAGTCAGCATTGGCATGAACAAACGAGATCAACTTCATCCAAAGCACCGTCGCACAGATCATCAAAACGGCACCATTGATTGGACTGTCCATTTGATTATATACCACATAAGATGGTATTGCAATAGCCAAATTGATGTTGACGAAATGCAGAATCATTCCCAGCCACTCAGGCAATTTCTGCCTAGCAAGAGCTAATTCTATAAAGTAAGTAAAGCAAACAAACATATTCAGCATTACCAACCCAAGGACGAGTGGAAAGTCGATATCATTCAAATCAAAATCATCTTCCGCATCTTTCATAAAGTATCCATGTGATATTACAAATCCATATTGCTTTATTGTGTCTTTGAGTAGTCTAACATTTGAGATTACTAGAATGATGACAAGGAGATTTAGAATGCCTCTGTAGTTTTGAACATGCGCTTCACTGCTCAAATAGGAAGGGTCCACTGTCCGATGCATAGGTTTCGATGGTGGATAATCCCCACGATTCGATTTGGCAGCATCTTTACTTTTGTTTAATTTCACATGAGACGAGTTGACTCGTTTTAATCCAGCTGTTGTCACCACGGGTGCAAAGATTAACGGTGGGAGAGTCCCTTTCTTATGTTCAACCCCAGAAAATGCCACTGTTGAAGTGATCTCTTCCTTTTCTTCTACATATTCATCAGAATCACAGTAGGCACACGCCTGCGCTAAGAGTTCCATCCATTGATTTTTCTCTGCTTCGTTGCCAGTACTGAATCTCAAGAGAGGAATAATTTCATCGGCATCGTCCTCTTCCGCAAGATCTGTCTTTGCTCTCTTTGGTCTTTGATATATGGAAAAGACATGAAAGAAAGATCCCTTTTTGTGTCTATTTTCTTTGGAACCATCGTCTCTGATGGCACAATTTTTGAGTGTTATTTTATACCTTGGAGCATGTCGAATGGCATCATCGTGATCTTTGAAATACGACAAGACTATGATAGGAAACGTTATTAGAAGAATGAATCAATCACACAAAGACACTCAAGTGACACACATCTAGGCATGCATACAAACTTCCAATCGAACCTTACCTCCACCTTTCAATACGACATATCTTAGACCCCATTTGGTACCACCCCATCCAATAGATCGATCTTGCCATTTGTACAGATAACTTGCTTTCCCAGTTGTCGAAGTATATTTACTTGTACTTTGGACTACTTCTCCATGTTTGCTCAGTTCGACCTGAATATCGGAAAGTCTCTTTTCAAGTTTTGCCTTTTCTTTTTTCAGATCCTGTACAGATGTCATGATCTGCACGTATTCGATGAATATTGGTGTTCTGTGTTCTGTTTATGAGAATTCTAGAGTGGAGTGGTTTTGAAGTTTTGAAACACAAACATCTCTCAAAAAAGATATCCGTTTCGACTGGACTAACTGGTCTCCTTTCTCTCAAAATACTCTCCACCAACAACGGTGATTACACCAGACCACCAGACGCACTACTGTCCACTGTATGTATATGTCAGTCAATCAATGGTAAACACAAACAATCAAACAACCAAATCAAAATCAAATAGAATAGAACCCATGAATCGATATTGGATCATTACTCCAGAAGGCGCCAAAGCACTGAGAGAATATCAGTACAGTGGCGCTGATAATTCCTTACTTTACAAGTACATTTTATCACCGTTAGCTGGGTGGCTCGTGGACCATGCCACTCCATCTACTTTGGCTCCGAATACCATTACATTATCAGGATTCATGCTTATGATTGCTTCCTATCTTTTAATATCCTACCATTGTCCAACTATTGATCATTGCTCAGTTGAACATTCAGTTCCAGAATGGATCTTTTTATTCCATGCTTTCGCTCTATTGATTTATCAAACTCTTGATAATATGGACGGCAAACAAGCAAGAAAAACTGAATCTTCGTCACCACTCGGTTTGATTTTTGATCATGGTTGTGATGCTATGAATACCATCATTGGTTCTGTAAATATACTTTGTGCAATTGGTATATCTACACATGATAACTTGCCCCAAATCTTTGCTTGTGTCTTTATACCAATGTCTGCTTTCTTTGTTGCAACATGGGAAGAATATCATACTGGGAAGCTTATATTACCTCTCATCAATGGTCCAAGTGAGGGAATTATCATTAATGCTCTTGTTGCTGCCACTAGTTGGTACTACGGACGAAGCTTTTGGCATTCTACATCACTTTATCGTGACTATATGGAGCCATACATTCCAGCATTTATGGTACAGCATATCCCTGCGCATGGTTTTAATTTGTATACATTAGCAATCTTATTCTTTTTATTGAATGCCATCAATGAGGTTACTATCAAAATCATTCATGTTACAAGGAATCATGGAGTCAAGAGTCTGTTGGAACTCGTGCCATGGGTGGCACTGACGACCTTATCATGGCTTATTGTATCTAAAGATCATCAAGTATTTATTCGTCATCAGAGAATATGTCTCCTTTTAGTTGCATCTCTTTTTGTTGAAATGGTTACGGCATTGATGTTGGATCATATGACTCATTCGAAAAATAAACCGTTCCGTAAAGTCTTGGTACCGTTGATTTTGACTCTGACGGCGGTTGATATCCACTTGGAGTACGACCAATTGGAGACGTTCTTTCTTGCGTACACAGCAATTGTTTGTGTATTTGTGGCTATCAAGACGACCATTGTTATTCGTGAGATTTGTTCCATTCTCGGTATTTGGTGTTTTGATATTGTCACACCACATCCGAATAAGAACAAGAAGATTTCTTAAGTAAATGCGACTTCTCACTTACTTCGTTCATTTATAATCATTAGAAATAGATGTTATTACTTATGAACATTATGATTATCTATTGTATTTCACAATTCTCTGTGATTCTCAACGCGTCACACACAAAACTGCCTCAAGGTTCCTTATTGTTTGGCCTCGAGGAAAGAAAAAAACTATTTACGTCATTACGACTTCCACCGTGCGCCTTACGAAGCTGCATCGCATTTAAATCACTATCTAGAGAGACTAGCTCATTGCGAAATGTTGCCGTGGAAAAAGTTGATTGGAAACTAGTCGCGGCATCAGTCGCATCCTTTACATCATTTGCATTCGTAGGAATGACATCATTATCTTCATCGCGATCTTCTATAAATGTATCCAATGGTACACCTGCTAATCTTAAGATCGATTTTAGAATATAAGTTGTCTCGTCAGGATTACATATCCAAATACAAGGACATATATCTCGAGCAGCAAAATCGTTTCCTGTATTTAAAAATTGATCGCCAATATGAAGAATTTCATCTGGGGGATGTCCAAGATATGCTGCAAGGGCGTGGACGCCTACACGTTTATTTCCAACGTCAACCCAAACATCTGAACCACCGTTGAAGGCACAGAATGGAAGATTAACGCTGTAACTCTCATCCAACTTTTCCTGAACTCTCAATACTGTCTCGTCTAAAGCTTCGCGAGGGATATCTCTATCCGTAGCTTTAATCAGACCAATCGACCGCTTCTTACGAATCACATTACCTCGTATTTTGAGATCTCTCACCGAGTCGGTTATTGAAGCATAAGCGATATCTAATATGGTATTGACGCCCGATTCTTCCCAGTTGCACGGTGCATCTGAAATGAACTTTGTTGCTGTGTGCCAACCTCCAGGGCCAGTTTCTTTGACAGGACGTAGTTTGTAATCCGGTCCTAAACTCAATAAGTAATTACATTCACCACCAAACAAATAGAATTTATTACAATCCTCTGGAGGTAACTTTTTCTCCTTAAAATAGGCAAGAAGACCAGATAAACGAGTTTGGTATCTTTCAACATTGTACTCATATCCCGCAGCAGTTACTACAGCAATATTAACTCCATGTCGAAGGAGTAAATAAATGTAATTTGCCAATTGAGGGTTCTGTTCGAAATTGGCGCCATCCGAGTAGAGCGTTTGATCACCATCAAAAGTGATCATTTTGGGTCCCTCAAAGCTATCCTGTGGTTGAAAATCGGATACTCTTTTTTCTACGTTAGCAGTCTCACCAAGGATTAATGGTGGAAGATCTGAAACTGAGGCAGGTTTCATGGCATGAAACATACCAGGGGACTTTTCCCACTCATGCATGGAGTTTTTAAACCCCTCCGATTCATGGTCATCTCGAAATGCCATGATCTGGGCTAAATTCAGAATGTGACGGATCTCATTGAAGCTGATCGAGATAAATCTTCTTTTAGTTAGCATATACTTTTTGTTATAGGCGATGAATGCATTTCTCAGAGGTAAATGAGTATGAAAAGTCCCAACACTCGGAACAAGTTGCTGAAGTTTGGATGGACCATTTCCAGAATGATTTCTATGATCCTCAATAAGCATCTCAAAATGAGAAAATGTATCTGCAGCTGTTTGTTCTAATGCATCAAGCACAAAACTGTGATTGAGCATAGATTTCATCCAATCTATGAGACCATCTTTGCGGTGACGCTAATAAGAAAAAGAATTTCGATTATGCACCAGCTATCAGCTCAACTTTAAAAAAAAGAAACAGAATGAACGATTCAGCACTCAACTTACAGTCAATAGATAGTTTCTACGTCTACTGGAGAATGCCATACTGTTTAAAATTCCAAGCGAGTCTATCGTTATGCGCAGAATGAATGTATGTGACACGTTCAATTTTTTACACAAAAGTTCCGACTTGCGCATGGAACCAAAATAACAGTCATCATTTCAAATAACTGAAAATAAATTAAGAGTGTGCTCTCTACTAGTAAGTGTATGGCTCATTTCGGTTCCTTTCCCGCCGAAAACACAAGATTTACTTGTGTCCGGAGCAACGCAGGTAATTATCAGCAATGAAACCATTTAAACTACTTCATAATATATTGCAATAGAAAAAGTCAAGAGATATTTAAATATGTATTGATTTTAATTAGATGTTTTATATTTCTTATTTTGTTAGTGACTTGTTTCCTGCCCAAAAGACAAGATTACCAAATAAACCTGGCACTTTTTCACAACTCAAGATGTGCCAGGATTTTTTGAAGACCACAACTGCTGGAGCCCTAACATAATGCTAGCAGGCTAAAAAACTTGATAAAGAAAACCTGGCACATTTTGAGTGACAGGTTGTTCCCAAGTGCACTATGATGGGCCAACTATGAGCTGTGTACTATTGTGCTGTGTGCTGCTCCTCTATTCACTACTCATAAGGAACACTACTTGTATCTATCTTAACTTCTTGTTACTACTTGAAAAACACCTTTCATCGTCATCATCATGCCTGTTCTTGCTGCTGCTACTAGTGCTGGCTCCTCCTGTAGTACTAGTACTACTAATCTAATCAATATACAAGAAGAAGAGGAAGAAGAAGAAGAAGAAGGAGGAGGAGGGTCCAATAGTCATCAGC
>Ga0213868_10002130_pt1 | contig 19007 bp, 19 predicted proteins | sample PICome_9_FD_160087 | JGI IMG/M metagenome (GOLD analysis project Ga0213868, IMG submission 160087) | Coastal seawater microbial communities near Pivers Island, North Carolina, United States - PICO127 | ecosystem: Environmental > Aquatic > Marine > Coastal | place: USA: North Carolina...
ATGAAAAGTCAGTGATTTATATGAACGCTTGAAACGTCAGTCTTACCTAAAAAGAACATTGACAGCTATAGCACGCTGGCATAATGATTCTAAACTCCATAAATTAATCACAAATAGCGACCAAAGAATATCTAGAAGGACCGCATCAAGGGTTCATGAGATTGAAAGCATACAATCGGAAGTAGACTATCTGATCCAAAATACGGTTAAGTTGGCTGCCGACCGTAGTAAAGACGAATTATACGAACTTGAAAGAACAAAAAAAGCTATTGGAGAATTAAGAACCATAATTGCCGGAGCAAAGGGCGAATTCGCGGTAGAACAAGAACTCAAAAAGCTACCAAACAACTTTTACGTCATCAATGACTATAGATTGAATTTCACTCGACCAATGATCAACAAACAAACTGGCGAAAAAATATTCTCTATACAAATAGATCACCTTGTCGTTTCGCCGGGGGGAGTATTCATCCTGGAAACCAAGAATTGGAGCCGGAGATCCATTGAATCCTTAAATTTAAGATCCCCAATTGAGCAAATTCAACGTTCGAGCTATGCCTTATATGTATTCATCAATAATAATATTTCGATCAACTCCCATCATTGGGGTTCAAAACATATTTCACTGAAAAACATTCTGGTTATGACCGGGGCTAGTACAAATCAAAAATTTCAATACGTGAAAGTGAAGCATCTCGAGGAACTCAACGTATACCTTAAGTACTTCGACGCTATCTATTCTGATAATGAAACTAAGTGGCTAGCCAGTGCATTGTTGGACTATTGTGACTAAATCGAACCCTAACACGAAAAGGTTCTAATAACCTCCCAAAACAATAGGGTCTTGCAATCTGATAATTGATTTTTTACTTCCGTTATAATTTTCTTAATGCAAGTTACCTATTCAATACTACAGTGGTGTTTTATTGTAAGAGTATCTAGATATCCCACTCAAAAATGCTCGGATGTTTCATATTGTCCATCCACAAAAACACTAAATCACCAATTCCCGAACAATAACGTGAACACCACTTTTTACCGAAATAAAATTTAATCGCTAGATTTAACTAATTAACACATCTACTATGAATTATTATTTTAAAGTACTCCGACAGTATGTTGATTTCAAAGGTCGCGCCCGCCGCGCTGAATATTGGAATTTTACCTTAATCAGCACATTAATTTCCATTGCCCTCTTGTTTATCGATCTCTACGTTTTCGGGACAGATCCTATGGCAGGTCAATCAGGTATAATAGGCAACCTATACAGCCTTGCTGTTTTGCTCCCATCACTCGGCGTTTTGGTGCGTCGTCTGCACGATGTGGGTAAAAGTGGCTGGTTCTTCCTTATTATCCTAATCCCATTGATTGGCTTCATCTGGTTGCTTATTCTATTATTTAGAGACAGTCAACAAGGTGAAAACAAATGGGGTCCTTCGCCTAAAGAAGTCCTCTAGAACCAAAAAAGTTGAATCCATAAAAAAGCCCTCCAAACGGAGGGCTTTTTTCTTACCGGCAGTTTCCCACCAACTATTTCAACAACTCCTTAATCCCACCTAGAGAGCTCAACACTCCAGTGGCTTCATAAGGAAGGAATACGGTCTTGTTATCCGTACCCTGACCTAGCGATTCTAGGGTCTTAAGGTATTCTTTCGCAATAAGGTACTGGATAGGATCTTTCGAATCCCCACCCACAGCGACTTTAATTAATTCAATAGCCTCGGCTTCGGCTTTCGCAGTAGTAATGCGCGCTTCAGCAACACCCTCTGCTTCTAAGATGGCAGATTGACGCTCACCTTGCGCACGTGCGATATCACTCTCGCGTTGACCTTCGGCATTCAAAATGGCGGCACGCTTTAAACCTTCTGCCTCAAGAACAGCAGCACGACGGTCACGCTCTGCACGCATTTGTTTCTCCATCGCGGCCTGGATATCCGCCGGCGGATTGATGTCCTGCAATTCAACGCGATTCACCTTCACGCCCCACTTATTCGTAGCATCGTCAAGAATGGAACGAAGCTTCGTATTAATAGTATCTCTTGAAGACAGACTTTCATCCAGTTCGAGCTCACCGATCACGTTACGCAACGTCGTCTGAGTCAATTTTTCAATAGCATCCGGCAGATTTGAAATCTCATAGACCGCTTTCACCGGGTCCATCACCTGGAAATAAAGCACAGCATTGATCTGAACCACTACGTTATCCTTAGTGATCACATTTTGCTTGGGGAAATCGTAAACCGTCTCACGAAGGTCAATACGATTCAGTTCCTTAAAATTGACCAGTTTTCTGCCATCAACCCCTTCCATCACATAACGCCACATGATTGAACGTGGACGGTCAACAAACGGCCAAATGATGTTAATTCCGCTACTCAGGGTTCTACTGTACTTCCCTAATCTTTCAATGATCACTACCTCCGACTGCTGAACAATCTTTAAACCCGCAGCGCCAAAGATGACGACTAACAGAGCTAGGGTTGAGAATATGATTATAAATCCACTCATTCTACTGTTATTTTTAAGTTTTTATAATTCTATTTCTGTACAGGTTCCACCTGCAATACGATACTGTCTCTAGAAACAACATGCACCAGTGTTCCCACTGCGAGATCGTCGCTGCATTCCACTTTCCAGTCATCACCGCCTATGAGCGCGCGACCAGCCCCTGTGGCATTGTCAATAGCCTCAGTAACACGGCCTTTTTGCCCTACGATGGAGTCTGCATTCGTCGTTACTTTATCCTTTAAAAAGCGATCTACCACGGGCTTAATGGTGAAAAACGCAATTACAGATCCCAGGGCGAAAAGTGCAATGAGCCATTCGGTGTCCAATTCAAAATACGCACCAACACTACTGAATACCAATCCTACACCCAACGCCCCGGCGAGGAAACCCAGTGTGAAAACTTCAATAATCAAAGAGAAAATGGCCAGCGCCAATAAAATATGCCAAAGCCCAACAGACTCCATACGTAACGGTTTTTAGTTGATAGGGAAGTTACTAAAGAATCGCCAACCTACTCCCCGCTTTTCATTAATTTAGAAGTTCCTAAAACCTCAACGATGCGTAAACTGCTCCTAGCCCTCTTGCTCACTACCACCCTCAACGCCCAAGAGCGTGTTCTTTTTATTGGCAATAGTTACACCGCCGCAAACAGCCTACCAACGATGGTCGCTGCCCTTGCCTCTTCTGTAAACCAGAATTTAGCTTGTTCGCAGCAAACTCTAGGCGGCGCGACGCTTTACCAGCACGCGCAAAGCAACGCAACATACTCAAAGCTCGCGAGCCAGAGTTGGGACTATGTCGTCCTTCAAGCGCAAAGCCAGGAACCCAGTTTTCCCTACAGCCAATTCTCATCGCAGACACTACCCTACGCCATTCAGCTTGTAGATTCCATCCGCAGCATCGCTCCCTGTGCTCAACCGGTATTTTTTAGAACCTGGGGGCGCGAAAACGGCGACCCATTCAACTGTGCCGCATTTCCCCCACTCTGCACCTACGAAGGGATGGACTCCATGCTCCACCGCCATTACAGTCTCATGGCGGATACCACAGATGCGTACCTCAGCCCGGTCGGCTCCGTATGGAAGCATATTCGCGATACCGACTCCACCATTAACCTCTACACTTCTGACGGCAGCCACCCCTCCCTCGCCGGTACCTATGCAGCAGCCTGTACTTTCTTCACTATGATCACGCGAATGGACCCCAACTCCATCTCTGACGATCAAAACCTAAATCCTGGCGTAGCAGCAACCATTCGACAAGCCGCAAAAGATGTAGTCTATGATTCATTAGCCGCATGGGGCGTGGGGGCGTACGATACACAAGCAGGTTTCACCGCGTCGATGTCAAACGACACGCTTACGTATAGCGACACGAGCCTGTTTGCCGACTCCGTATACTACGACTTTGGCGATGGAAATTCCAGCACAACCCCAAACGGCATTCATGCCTACGGACAAGATGATTTTTTCACTGTCATCCAATACGCCTACCGTTGCGGTAGCGTTGACACTACAACCCTAGTTTTTCAATCTATGGTGACTTTCTCTATTGATGAAATGACACATCCTCATGTCGACATAGAGAAACTAGGCCGGTTCTGGCCCGCCAATCTTCAATCCGTAACTCTTTATACGCTCAGTGGAAAAACGTTCTGGTATGCCGACGTAACTGAAATACCAGACCTACCGACAACGAGCAGTACTATGCTTATCCTGGAAGCCACATGGAACGGGCATCAAAAATCACGTCAACGGTATTTTCCAAAGCAATGGTAAAATCAAAGTTTTAAGGTAAGATGTAGTAAACGCATCCTCTTACCCGTACCTTACTTCAATGAAAAAACTACTATTTACCACGCTACTTATCCTTGCAAGCACAGCGGGCTTTGCACAAAAAATGAAAGTTAAAGTGGACAAAGAATCGGGCACCATTTCTGTAAATGAAATGCCGCAAGCCATTCTTATCAAGGAAAATGCTCCCGGCCAGTTAGGCATCAACAAGAATTTCACTATCACTAATCTTGACGGTAAAGAGCTCCTTTACTTTGTTTTTACGCAGGAGCCTGAAACGAACAGTCGCGGTTACAAAACAGGGGAAACGCTTACATACTATACCCTTAATTTCATCGAAAGTCGAGGTCAAGGAAGGCGCACTGGGACCATGACTGGTCTAGGAGCGGCAAAAATTGTTATGAAAAACGGGCTTATTGTCGATGGCGAGATAGATCCTGTAGCTCAAAAGAAATTTCTACTGAAATATTAAAAAGTGTAATGCGAATAAAAAAGTCCGGTTTGAACGGGCTTTTTTTTGTTCCGATAATTTTAAGCCCCTCAGAACCATCTGCCGTGAGATGGGTTAAGTAAAAAAGAAGAATTATGCACGCTCTATTTCTAACCTTCGCCATGCTCGCCTCTAATACCACTTTGTTTGACTTTACAACCGATGCAGATATGGATCGCTGGGCGGTAGTGAACGACGGTGTCATGGGTGGTTTATCAAAAGGAAAGTTAGAAGTAACAGCAGAAGGACATGGAAGATTTACTGGTACTGTTTCCTTAGAAAATTACGGTGGATTTACATCCATCCGTTGCGCCGTTGCTGATATCGCTACTACAGAAAACAGTAGAATACAGCTACGTATCAAAGGAGACGGTAAAAACTACCAATTCCGTGTTAAACACAAAGCCCGGGATTACCAAAGCTATATTACCACCATCCCAACAACGGGCGACTGGGAAACCATCGAATTCCCATTGAACGAACTGTACCCGTCATGGCGCGGTCAAAAACTGGATATGCCGAATTTTGACCAATCGAGCATGAATGAATTTACTTTTCTAATCGCTAACAAGCGTAATGAGTCCTTTGAACTATTAATAGATAAGGTGCTGTTACTTCCGTAGGTTTATCGCACACCTCCAAATCCAACGCCTACTCCTAGACGAATTTGCACTGCTGGTTCCTCCCATCCTGAAACAGTCCCCAAACCAACCCCAAAGACGAATTCAAAAGTAGCTGCATCGAACAGTTGCAGGCTTTGGTATGCGTTAAGGGTAAGCATATATTTAGGATCGACATCTAAAATAGTTTCTGCCATTAATTCAAACGATCGTGTCTGTTGGTAGAAGAAAAAGTCACCGAGACTTGCGTCTAAACGGATCCCACCAGCCAGATAAGCTCCCGTCTGGGAAAACGCACCAGTGGCATCGCCGCGAGAATATCCCAGGGCACCCTTCCACCTAATCCAAGGCATATTTGTACATTTTTCTACTGTTAGATGTGGCGCATAAGCTAGATAGGACTTGAAGTCATAGCGCTCCGTAATCTCTTGCAGAACGACGATAGGAACCTGAACACCGATCCGCCAATCTTCAAGACCCAAATAGAGTCCTTTACTCATGCCTAAATCCCTTACCTGTGCATCTGCGCCAGTGGCTACGCCATCTTTTCTAACCACGGTTTGTGAGTGTGCTGTAAAACTGATTAGAAAGAGAAAAAGGAATACTTTATAGTTCATTCTGGTAGTATCTTAAAAGCCACAATTTTCTGGCCAGGTTGGGTCGCCAAAGATATCGGTATGAAGGATCACTTTTTGCGATTCTTTCATTTTACCCTTCGCACCGCGAAACATACCTTTTGAATTAAATGTCCACGTTGCATTTCCTTTTGCATCTATGGCTATGAGACCGCCATTTCCTGCGTCTTCATTCAAAACACCAAAAATAACACGGCTTGCGCTCTCCTCGAGTGTCAACCCCTCATACTGCATGCGTGCATTGACCTGAAACGCCACATTCTCACGTATGAAATATTCGCCATGGCCTGTACAACTCACCGCGGCCCCATTATTATCTGCGTAGGTTCCCGCACCAATAATGGGTACATCGCCCACGCGTCCAAACTTTTTACCCATCATACCGCCAGTGGAAGTTCCTGCGTATAGATCTCCGTTGCTGTCCTTAACAACTACGCCCACAGTTCCATTTTTCTTCATCTCTTTCCAGCGCTGGTATTGACTTTCGCGTTTAGGTGTTAAAAAGTATTTGTTTTCAACAAACTCGTGCGAACGAGTCTTCGCAAAGGCCTCCGCTCCCTCCCCAATCAACAAAACATGTGGCGTATGATCCATGACATCCCGGGCCAATTTCGCAGGATTCTTTACCTGCTTTAATCCTGCTACTGCACCCGCCTTTTTAGTGGCTCCATTCATAACCGATGCATCCAATTCTACTTCTCCCATATCATTAAAGACCGCCCCTTTTCCTGCGTTAAAATGAGGATCGTTCTCTAACAGGGTAAGACAATGCACCACCACATCCATGCCGTTCGCTCCTTCATACAGCATCCCGTAACCGGACTGCAAAACCACACGTAAAGCAGAGTCGTAAGAGGCTATTTGTTCCTCCGTATAGTACTTCCGCTCTATGCCGCCAGCTCCCCCATGTATGAGGATGGCAGGACCGTCGAACTGAAACTGTTGATGATTTTGACCATTCAAGAAGAACGGAAGGACTAATAAAAGAAGGCACAAACGCATGAGAATGATTTTAATCCGGTGTTCTAAGATAACAGATTTACTCCCCGTGAAATGGACAGAAAAGGTACGTCTATTTCATGATGCGGTGCATCGTAGACTTTGAAACGCCGAAGTAACTAGCAATCTCTGTTTGAGTGCAATACATTTCTATTCCAGGAAACCGTGCTTTAGTCTCTTCCCAATAGGCCTTTTTATCCTGATGCTTCAACTTCATAAGACGTAACTTTCTCATTTGAAGAAAATGAGCATTGATTCGATACAAGTATGATCGGAAATGCGCATGACTGTAGATGAAATTACGCCATTCTTTGGTGGATAATCTGTAGGCAGTAGTATGAGTAGACATTTTTGCAGAACTCGCCGTAAGTGAACCCCACATAAGATTTTTTTCATCACATACAAAAAGTCCCGGCTCTATCATTCCATTAAGCATGGTTGTCCCATCCTCAAGATCTATCTTATCAAAACCATATCCAGCTTGAACAAACCAAACGTAACCTTCCTTTTGTCCGGATCCCCATATTTGCTCACCAGGTGCAAAGTGAAAAGGACCTTCATAAAGTTCACCAAAGGATAGGAAGTCAGGAAAGCTTTCAGGCAGGCCTGTCATTTCCGCCAATCGCGAGGCAATTACTTCTGTCTTCGTTCTAGGCATCTGCTAATGCTTCTTTTAGGAATGACTTAAGCGACGAATTTGAAATCCCTAAAAAATTAGCCAATTCTTTTCTAGGCAACGCCGCAGCTATTTTACTGTGTTCACGTATCCATTTTACTGAATATTCGTGACGATCCAAACCATGCTCTTTTATATAATGTTGGTATTGGTAGCTGCATAAAAGTGAACGTTGTAGTTTAAATGCCACCATTAATTTCTTGAGTGGGTGCGCATCTGGAACATTCGTGTCAATAGAATACATCACTGTATCTTCTAACACGTGCCATTTGGTTTCCATTCTATTGAGATCTTCATGAATCTCTAGGTTAAACACTAAATCTCCCTCTGTATAAAAATGTGACCAATTCACCAATGCATGCATACGATGACTTACGCCAACGACTCCCTTTTTTACAATCGTAATGCGATTATTTAATTCGTTAAAATTCGAATGGATCGTACCCTTTGAGAAAGAAAATTTTTCAAATACCAATTGCTCTGACGTATTTGTAAACAAAAATCGGTCGTCAGGATGCAGTAATTCTTTGAGAATTGTGAGGATTTCCGCGGTATGTACAGGTTGTTGAGTCAAAATGAAACGTCTTATGGCATGAATATAGTAAATCTGCGGACAGAACAGCAACACGGAACTAACAACCTCTTTTACAGTGCATTAACATTCTCCTCGCGTATATTGTGTTTTTTCACTTTAGACAATTTGAAACAACGAGGCGTATTTCCTTTTTGAAATTGGTAACAGGAACTAATAAACATTCAATTATGAAAAGAATTCTACTCGTATTTTGTGTCTTAATAGGCATACAATCCAATGCACAAATCTGTACGCCGGATACTGCTACTCCATCAATGGCGGCTATCGGCTATCCCTCATTAGAATGGTCTGGATTGTGGGTTAATGGAGAAACTCCATCCTTCGCATGTGACAGCACGCAACCCATGATGAATCTAGAAGCTGTAGTGGGTCAGCCTTTTGAAGCTACCTTGACTGGTATGCTAGGTGATACCTTCCCATCCGGCGGCCTGCTTGTTCCCACAGTGCAGTCTTCCTATTTATATACAACCGCAATCCCTTCATGGCTAACTTGGGATGCCATGGATTCTATTTTTTATCCTGGGCCGGCCAACAAAACGTGTATTAAGCTTTCGGGTACGCCTTCATTAGCAGATACCACTTACTGGATACCAAGTGCTGGTGTTGAAAGTGGCTTCTGGACGAGCTGGTATCAAGTCGCAGGATCTATGTTTGGCTTTCCAGCCATTGATACATTCGGGTTTTGTCATAATGTTCGCGTATTTAAAGACTACACAGATATTGATGAGTCTGATCTCGCTGCCATGTCTATCGCACCTAATCCTGCAAATGAATATTTAAAAATAAACTTTAATAAGGCTGTAGTTACAGAAGAATTCATAGACCGAATCAAAGTTTATAATGTAATAGGTAACGAGGTCTACGTGCAGCCGAACATCGAAGCATCCAACTCTGTAGGTTTTGAGATTTCATCCTTACCCGGCGGTAATTACTGGATCACCATTGATCTAGGCGTGGGTATGCTACGAGAAGAATTCGTGATAGTACATTAAGCCAATAAACCAAGATGACTCTTCAGTTACTCTGTAAAAAAGTCCTCATGAGCTTTCCAGCTCTTGGGGCTTTTTTATTTCCTGTGCTACTTTCAGGACAATACGCTTTCGACGGACCCATACCTGCGATCACTAGCGGCTATGGCTCCTTCGGAAATGACAGTGTCATACATGAATTTTTCACTGTTAATCCCGATTCATTATACGAATGCGACGATACGGTGCGGGGGATTATTTCCTACCCGTATGGCGCAAACGCCGCTTTACCCGTCTTACTTTCTTTTCCTGGAGGAAGCTATGTTGACTTCAGCGATTCGAACTACTTCAAATCCCAAGAATTCTATCAATCCTTCGTCGCCAGTAACGGTTATGTAGCTGCAACAGCTCAATACAACAGTGGTCCTGGTAGTGATGAAGGTTGTGCCTATTTATGGACGACTGAACTAATGAAGAATCGCAGTAATCTAGTGGATTCAACTCGTATGGGGATGCGAGGTTACAGTTTAGGAGCCGGTATAGCAAATTGGCTTTCACTTACGATGTTTAACGACCGGAATTGGGGGTCAAACGGACGTTTTGTCTGGCCTGATGCAGGCGCCAGTTTTATTGGTTGGCATGACGATTGGCCCAATGATATTTATCGACAAACTGATAGTGGATTGGCTGCAATGCCTGATGATGTGCTGTATCTGATGACCATGCACGATTTAGACAACACAGCGGATCCAAGAACGGGTATAGATATTTACAACTTCATAGGCGTACCCGATTCTAACAAGGAGTTTTACGTCATTAAAGGTGACACTATTAACAACTACATCTATTGGGCTACACATTTCACCCAAAGTACCTATGCGCGTGATTCGACACAGTTCACAACATTTATAACAAAGCATGATGCTTTAGACTACTGGTTTGGGACGCGTATGCTGCATGCCGTTATGGAAACCGCGTGGAATAACGACCCACTTGCCCGCCGCATTTGTCTTGGAAATGGAGATTCGTTGCAAACCACCTACGCAAACGGCCAACTTCGAGGACCTATCGTTATAGATACTCCATGGATGACCATGTTTGAATCATGGAATTCTGGCGGTGGATATATGAATCCTTGCGAGGTGACCTGGAATATGCGTCAATACGTTACTGCCAATGCATGCTTCACGCTTAATCTGCCAGAAGTTGACGACTATGACGACTTCACTATATACCCGAATCCCGCAGCAGTAGGCCAAAAGATTACCATCGAAGCTGACGTTGAGGTTGAACGCATTCTAGTGTACAATGAGTTGGGTCGACTCATTATGGAACCCAAGATGGAGACGTTCACACTAGATCGTCCAGGACTCTATGTACTGGACATCCAGTTTGAGACGGGGATGAATCACCGAGGAACCTTCATTGTACAGTAATTATGAAAAAGCTCTTAGTTCTATTTTTTCTACCGGTACTTGTATCGGCTCAGTTCGCTTACGAGGGACCGATTCCGAAAATAACCTCAGGCTATGGATCTTTCGGGAGTGTCCCATTTGAAAGTGCCTTATTTCATCTAGCCCCAGATTCCACCTATGAGTGCGAGGATACTTTACGTTGCATCATTACCTACCCAACGAACGCAACTGGAATTCTTCCAACTGTTTTTCGGTTTCCTGGTGCTTCGAATGAGAACCTTACAGATAGTGTTTACTGGCGTGAGAGTAAACTAGATCGCGAATTTGTAGCCAGCAACGGTTACGTGAGTGTAACCATGCAATACAATGGGACCAATGAATACGGCTGTGCCTATTATATGCTTGATGAGGTCATTAAATTATATCCGAATCTTATTGATACCTCAAGAGTTGGCATTCACGGGATGAGTCAAGGAGCTGGTGTAACCAACTGGTTGAGTTTAAAGAAATTCATCAATGACGGTTGGGGAGCTAACGGAAGATTTGCATGGCCCGATGCCGGTGCAAGTTTCTTCGGCTGGATGGACGATTGGCCTAACGACCGCGCTACACAAAGCGATAGTGGTCTTGCGGCGATGCCAGACGATGTGCTGTACTTAATGACACTATCCGACTGGGACCAGGTCCCGGACCCGCGAACCTTAGTCGACATGTATCAGTTTATGGGAGTTCCTGATACCAATAAAGAGTTCATGATAATTCGTGGGGACACTGTAAACAGCTACATTTATTGGGCTACGCACTTTACCACAAATTCATGGGAGAATGATTCATCCCAATTTAGTGTCTATATCACCAAACACGATGCTTTAGATTATTGGTTAGGAACCCGATTACTGCATAGCATAATGGCTGCAGCTTGGGATAACGACCCTATCGCTCGTCGCATCTGTATGGGTAATGGCGATACACTTCAAACCAACATTGCCGGTGGCCAAATGCGTGGTCCTATTGTCACCGACCAGCCCTGGATGACCATGCTGGCATCGTGGAATTCTGGACAGGGCTATATGAACGATTGTGAAGCACCATGGAATATGCGTCAATACGTAACTGCCGACGCCTGTTTTACTCTCGCTGTTCCAGAAATAGAGGAACTATCGAGCATTACTTTGTATCCCAACCCAGCTAAAATGGGACAACTCATCACCTTAAAAACCTATAAACCTATTCGAAGCTTTGAAGTCTTCGATTCACTGGGTCGCACGGTACACTCTTCATCTGGCTCCACCTTCTCCGTTGAAAAAACGGGATGGTACATGTTGGGCCTCATCTTTGAAGACGGTACGCGGCAAGCAGCAAAATTTCATATTCTACATTAATAAGTTAAGCATTGCTTGTAGGTATGTTCAAGGGTCCGCAGTGCGGACCCTTTTTTTTCGAGAAGATGATAAAAATAATCTAGGGTATACCTTAAATACGAAAGCAAATACAAAACCGTAGGAGGTAACAATTTTCACTGCAACAGAGGGCTAGGGGAATTTTATGTCAGTCCAGCCAATCCAACAGTTGTAGTAACTCCCGATCCGCTGCAGACCAGTCAAAGGTGTATAGTAACGATTTGTCCGTCCAACTTAGATCATTATGTTCTTTCAGTATAGGAAGACCATCAATAAGGGCGCAATGAAAAAGCGTAAGATCAACTGTACTATCGGGGTATTCGTAAACCACACGTCCTATGGACGCTACTGGATTAATGTCCAATTGTAATTCTTCTTTTACCTCTCGGATAACTGCATCCTCAGGACGCTCTCCCTCTTCTACCTTTCCTCCCGGGAATTCCCATTTTAAACTCTTATACGCTTTTTCATCCTCCTTGCGCTGCACCACCAGAATCATATCCTCGACCTGTATCATTGCTGCGACCACTTCAATGGTTTTCATTTTTACGTATTATTTAGGTGTATTTAAATACGAATCTAGACTCAACTTAACGCTTTGTATTTATTGTGAACGTGCAACATAAGTACGCCGAATCCAATACCCAACAAGATTAAGATCTGACTCAACAGGCCTTCAGCGGTAAATGATAATTTCAACATGATGGTTGAAATAACAAAACTTGAGTTGCGTATGATTACAGGAAAATTGTCGGAATATAAAAAAGAAAGTAGGAGAATAATGACATCCGAAATGATCAGAAAGTTGTAGAACTGCTCAAAGAAAATAGCGTTCACAGCCACCATATTTGCCTGCTCAATGTGCTGAAAGGTCGGCACAATCCAGGTAAAAAAGCTTTGAAAACCTAGGATTACAAAGACTACAAAAAGAGCAAGAGACAGATAATTTTTTGCTTGGATGAACTGCTTTAATCGCGGTCCAATCTCTTTCTGCTCCATGGCTTCAAAATCAGCGTATTTGTAGGTACCACTTAACCTGTAAAACCAATACACCAGGTAAAACGCCAATACCACAAGTATAATATCTGCCGCAAATTCAAGATTGTGTTGACTGCTCCAGGTAGCTATTTTTAAATCTAGTGCAGCCATATCCTTAAAGAGACCTCGAATAAGTATGAGGGAGATCACCTCGTACTGTTTTGCGATATAAATGGTGGTGGACCTTCGCAAATAATAAATCATCAGATAGGCTTCGTACACCAACAAAATGGAGAATGGGGTATAGATTGCACTAATAGGATCCCTTAATAAGGCTGCTTCCATTCCGCCAGGGATGTATGACCGAAACAAATGCAGCAAAAGATGAACAATAAAGCTAAAGATAGCCAAGTAGAGCGCCCATCGCCCTATTGCTTTTCGGGAGGCATGTGTGAAGATTGGTATATGCATAACTAAAAGATAACCAATTAATTATAACAAAGTTGTGGCCTTGACTGATTATTTGCCTCCGGCTCTTATAATCGAGCCCTGCATCGTACCTTCGCGCCAACTTAAGAAAGTACCATGCTCAACGTCAACAACGTAACTCTACAGTTCGGAAAACGCGTCCTTTTTGAAGACGTGAATATTAAATTTCACGGCGAGCGCTGTTATGGCCTTATTGGTGCGAACGGCGCGGGAAAATCCACCTTTCTAAAAATCCTATCGGATGAAATCAGTCCGAACAGTGGAAATGTAACGCTCGAATCCGGTAAGCGCATGTCCGTACTTTCTCAGAATCATTTTGCTTTTGATGAAGTGACGGTTTTAAACACTGTTATTCAAGGAAACCAGCCACTTTGGGATCTGATGCAAGAAAAGGATGCTATCTACATGAAACCTGACTTCAATGAAGAAGATGGACTTGTTGCTGCCGATCTAGAGGTAAAGTTTGAGGAAATGGACGGTTGGAACGCCGAAAGCGACGCAGCTAACTTATTAAGTGGTTTAGGCATAGGCACAGATGCACATTATACCTTGATGAAAGATTTGGAAGGTTCCATGAAGGTTCGCGTACTGCTTGCACAAGCTCTTTTCGGAAATCCTGATATTCTTATACTGGATGAGCCTACCAACGATTTAGATCTAAAAACCATCTCTTGGTTGGAAGATTTCTTGATCGATTTTAGAAACACGGTGATTGTAGTGAGTCACGACCGTCACTTCCTAGATACCGTATGTACACATATTGCAGATATTGACTTCAAGCGCATTAGACTCTATACCGGTAACTACACCTTCTGGTACGAGAGTTCACAATTGGCTCTACGTCAGCGTCAAGCGCAGAATAAAAAAGCAGAGGATAAGCGTAAGGAATTGCAAGAATTCATTTCTCGTTTTGCGGCGAACGCCTCTAAGAGCAAACAAGCAACTTCGCGAAAGAAGATGTTGGATAAAATCAATGTGGACGAAATTCAAGCATCCTCGCGTATGTACCCCGCTATTATGTTTGAGCAATTGCGTGAAGCAGGCGATCAAATCATTGAAGTCGACGGACTAACAGCCTATGATGAGGCTGGTGAAATCCTGTTTAAGAACCTAAGCTTTAAGTTAAATCGCGGTGATAAGGTTGCTCTTTTAGCGGACGACCACAGAGCGCTTACGGCGCTTTATGAAATCCTTGAGGGCAAGCGTAAGGCTGATGCGGGAACTTTCGCTTATGGGCAAACCATCAGTACCTCGTTTCTGCCGAATGACAACGCATCCTATTTTGATACAGACGACAACTTAATGGACTGGCTCCGCGATTATTCACCGGAGAATAAGGATGAGGTATTTGTTCGTGGATTTTTAGGCAAAATGCTTTTTTCAGGTGAAGAAGTCTTTAAAAGCTCACGCGTATTATCAGGAGGCGAAAAAGTACGTTGCATGCTCAGCAGAATGATGCTGCAGCAGGCAAATCTCATCTTCCTAGACGAACCGACCAGCCACCTCGACCTTGAGAGTATTCAGGCTCTGAATAATGGCATGCGCGATTTTAAAGGCACGTTAATTTTCAGTTCGCACGACCATACCATCAACCAAACTGTCGCAAACAGAATCATAGAGATTTACCCGCATGGCGTTTTGGATAAACTCGTAGAATACGACGACTTCATTACGGATAAAAAGATCGCTGAGCAGCGTACCGCACTCGCTTCAAAATAAACTTTCGGTTACTCAATAAAAGCGCTCATATCTGGGCGCTTTTATACTTAATCTGAAGCTGAAGAGAAATTGGAAGACCAGGACAATGCTACGTTGAGACTCAACTTTAGTAGAGGTGATGAAAAAGACTTAAAAGAAACCATGCTTTTAGTGAACGATCTTAAAGAGCGTCATCAGAAGTAGTAATATTCTGTAAAGAACTAAAGAAGAGCGGCCCATGGCCGCTCTTTTCATTTAAGAACACCTACTTTTGCCCGCTTAATAGCACACCCCCACTCTATGAAACGACTCTTCAACAACTTCGTTGGCAATCCTAAAAATGATATTTTATCTGGGATCACCGTTGCACTAGCATTGGTTCCTGAAGCAGTAGCTTTCGCCTTCGTGGCGGGAATTGACCCACTCGTTGGCCTTTACGGTGCCTTCATGATGGGGTTAATCACCTCTTTGTTCGGTGGCCGTCCTGGGATGATTTCTGGAGCCACTGGAGCAATGGCTGTTGTCATGGTTCATTTAATTCAACAAGGGAATACGGTGGGTTTGACATTGGCAGAACCCATTACAAATCTAGGCCTGTACTGGCTGTTCATTACCCTTTTGTTTGTTGGTGCTATACAAATCCTCGCGGGGTTATTTCGACTGGGAAAATTCGTGCGCCTCATCCCCCATCCCGTAATGATGGGATTCGTGAATGGTTTAGCCATTGTCATCTTCTTAAGCCAATTGGGCTTGTTTAAGCGTGTAACGGACGGCGAGGCTGCATGGATTCAAGGCAGCGAATTATTTACAATGTTGGGTCTTGTAGGTCTTACCATGGCCATTATGTGGTTGCTGCCGAAGGTAACGAAGGTCGTTCCTGCAGCACTCGCGGCTATTATAGTAGTAGCAGCGATCACCATTGGTGCTGGACTTGATGTAAGTACGGTAGGTTCATTTATCCGCGAAGGTGGTGGCGAAGGTCTAAAAGGTGGACTTCCTACATTCCAAATTGAGATTTTCAATCTTTTTGACACGATCAAAGGACATTGGGGAACTGTTTTATCTACAGCGTTTTTATTAGCGGCAGTAGGGTTGATTGAATCCTTAATGACGCTGAATTTAGTAGATGATTTGACAGAGACACGCGGCTCAGGCAATAGAGAATGCATCGCTCAAGGTTCCGCAAATCTCATCAATGGCTTGTTCGGTGGAATGGGCGGCTGTGCAATGATCGGACAAAGTATTATTAATGTGAATTCTGGTGGTCGTGGCAGACTTTCAGGTATTGTTGCTGCATTGGGATTACTTTCCTTCATTCTTTTTGGAGCACCATTGATCGAGCAAATTCCTATTGCAGCATTGGTTGGTGTAATGTTCATGGTCGTGATTGGCACCTTTGCCTGGTCGAGTTTCCGCATCCTACGAAAAATCCCTGCTGCTGATGCCTTTGTTCTTATTGCGGTCAGTGCTATTACCGTTTGGCAAGATTTAGCCGTAGCCGTGATTGCTGGGGTGATCATGAGTGCATTGAAATTTGCATGGGAAAACGCAATTCGCATCCGTGCACGTAAACGTGTAAAAGAAGACGGTACTAAAGTATATGAGATTTGGGGGCCTCTATTCTTTGGTTCAACACAAAGCTTTGCTTCTAAATTCGAAATCAAAGCGGATCCAAAGAAAATTGAAATTGACTTTATTGAAAGCCGCGTTAGCGATCACAGTGGTATCGAAGCAATCGAACGTGTCATTGATAAATACATCGCTGTAGGAAAAGAAGTTACGCTGACACATCTGAGTCCTGAGTGTACGACCATTTTAGAAAAAGCCAATCCCAATTTTGCGAAATATATTCAGAGCTCCATTGAGGATCCGCGTTACCACGTAGTAACGGATTTGATGGATGTGGAGGTTTAAAACCCTTTATCGCTAAGGATTTTTATCGCTTCGCTCAAAAGATCCTTCTTGCTCCAAATTCCGAACAAACCAGAGCTCAAAAGCCTGCCGCGCTTCGCGCTGCTACTTTTTTTATGCCCTGACTCACTTTGATGCAAGCATCGCGTGGTTCTGGGCATAAAAAAAGCCTGCAACTTTCGTTGCAGGCTTTTGAGCTGGTTTGCTCTTCGTGACCGAGGAAGGATTCGAACCTTCAACCGCTTGATTCGTAGTCAAGTACTCTATCCAGTTGAGCTACACGGCCATCATTCCCTTGCGGGGTGGCAAATATAGAGCAAAAAGTTAATTCAAAAAGGGGTGGTACAGATTTTTTGAGATAAAATCAACCGTGAAACGAGGAGCTGGTCGCGAGTTACTGAACCTCAACGGTTAAGCCTACATCCCCCATCAGCTCTGCCTTGACCTTGAGATCATCTAGGTCGCCTGTTAAGACCTGACATTTACCTTTATAGTGGGTGATCCAAGCGCATTGTTCGGCCTGCTCTTCGGTGTGATCACAAACAGTACACAATACCTCGATTACAAAATCAAAGGTGTTTTCTTGATCATTAAACAATACCAGGTTATACTCTCGCTGGGCGACAGTAGCTGTTGATTGTTGGTATTCTTCCTGATAACTCATGCCACAAAGATAAGGGTAAGGCGGGTTATTCTTCAATACCAAATCTGCGTTTTAATAACATGATTTTGCCTTTTCCAGCGAGATTGTAGGTGAAGGCAGGAGCATCGCCTTTAGCTTTGACACTGCGCTCTTTAGCATCTTTATCCAGTATAGCCTGATTAAAGGCTTCGTCACTACTGCGAAGACTCATTACAATGCCCTTAAAAGAAAGGTACAGGTAGTCCGTTCCATTGTCCAGATAGAGAATAATTTCACCACCACGTCGACGTTCTTTCACTTCAATGAGACAGGACACTTCTGCAAAGACCGGTTGATTATAGATGTTCTGAATCGTAGCCTTACCCTCGCTGATAAAACTCTTGTATCTGCCATTATAAGTCAGATTAACCTCACTCATGACCAAACTCTGACGCAAGAATCGCGGGAATTTGCCTTCGTTTTCGTGCAGTCCTATATTTTCCAGGAATTCCCCGCCGTCTTTTTGACCCAATAATGCATAAATACCGTCGATGTACGCCGTCTCGTCACTTCGGAGGGCACCTGAGCCATCATAGAACAGCTGAGCCACAGCCTCCCAGGCTTTTTCATCAAGGGGTGCATCTAAGGTCATTACCGCATCAATACTCACCTCATCTTCGACAAGATCATGGCGAACAGCACCTGCTAATGCCGTGGTCACAGCACCCGTATTGTCTAATACTTTAAGCGGCCCTGTACCGTATAAGTCACAATCGTAGTTATGGAAGATCAAATAAGGATCTGGTAGCGTAAAATCTTTAAGCTTTTCGTAAGTCGTCACAACATAGCCCTGCTCCTGGCCATCGTAGTATAGAATCCCATCCGACGAAAGCACTTCGATATCTGCGCGATCTGCATATTTCGATAAGAAGTTAGAATGACCACCTAAGCTGTCTTGAGAAATATAGACGCCATTAAAAGTGTTGTCACTAAGCTTATTAGGATCGTTAAACGGAAGTTCAATAACGATGTCATTCGGATCAATGAAACTAGCTATGTCAAACCAGGTGGTTTGAAGGTTGCGACAATCGTGCTGGATGAGAATGGAGCCCATGAAGAACATTGGTAATTGGTCCGCATGGAGTTCCACCTTACCGCGATAAGCAAAGTAAGGGCTAATGTAAAAATCGTCTGTTTCCTCAATAATCGC
>Ga0213868_10002133_pt1 | contig 18998 bp, 19 predicted proteins | sample PICome_9_FD_160087 | JGI IMG/M metagenome (GOLD analysis project Ga0213868, IMG submission 160087) | Coastal seawater microbial communities near Pivers Island, North Carolina, United States - PICO127 | ecosystem: Environmental > Aquatic > Marine > Coastal | place: USA: North Carolina...
AAATAAAAAAACCGCTCAATGTATAACATTTGAGCGGTTGAAATATGATGAGCCAAATAGCTCGTATCAGAACTCGGTTCTTAGGCCGATGGAAACTCGATTGCGCTCGTAAGCGCGCCCCGGAAGATCGGAATCACTATCGGTCCAGTTATATGAGCCTGTTACATAGAGCCCGTCATTGATTTTGTATGCCAAACCAAGGTAAAGGTTAAGCAAGTCGGTTTCTTCATCATTGATAGCACCTGGTGCTGGGACATTTCGACCATCTTCCATATTCATCAAGATGACGTTAGCCCCAGCCTGCAATGTGAGCTGGGGTGAAATGACATAGTCAGCGGAGACACCCACACGAAGCGTGTTATTGGTATCAAAAGTAAATCCATCGAAACTTGTTCCATAGTCCTCTACACTGTAGCGAGCAAACGAACGGATGCTGAATTCACTATTCACACGGGTTCTGATAGCACCCTCAAAAAAGGGCGAGTCTTCATCAGCACCTCCATCTACATCACGCATTTGCATACCGGCCTTGAGCGCGATGACCGAATTTGGGCTGAAGCGGTGTTCAGCACCAAGAAGAACATAATGATTAGTGGAGTCATCCGCAGTTCCGCTGGACTCGGTCTCGCTGTAGCGATAATCGAGCGTCCATACGGTTTGGTCAGATGAACGATAACGGAATTGGTTGTATAGGCTGTAAATCTTCCGGTCATTGGCTGACTCAGAATTTGCGTAATCAACGCCACGAACTTTCATGCCGGTGTAGGTGGCGAAGCGCTCATTCCAGCGATATCCGACCGCATTGTCCGTTTGGTAATGCAAATATTCTTCGAGCTGACGGTCTGTCGAGAAACCATAACTGTAGTCAGGTTCCATTTCGTATGCAGCATAGTTTCTACTGCTCAAACGAAGTCGCTCGCTTACACGGTGTGCCCAATTTACACCAAGCCGAGCTTGTCCGAATGCGTCATCTACTCCGTTTGCTTCCGGAGAATCAAGGTAAAAGTTGCCACCAAGACGGGAAAAGACATCCCATGTAGTTTGTGGCGTGATGCTAACAAGAGAAGCACCGACATACGCACTGATGGAGGATGCGTCATCTTCGAATCCCGGATCACCAGCTACAACTGTGGGCGTTACGTTATCGTCAAAATTGTAGGATAAACCAGCCGACCAGGTGATAGGCGAGCTTTCTTGGGCGTCATCGTTTGGAGCAATGTCATAAAGACCCTGTCCGTTGACCATGCCTGCGACGGCAAGAGCAAATGGTGCTGTTAGTAGCGATTTTTTCATATTGAGTTGTATTTTGGGTGAACGAAGTTTGCTCTGTATATTAGTAATACAAAGACGAACTGGGGGATCAATCTTGCTCAGCTTCCATTGATGTAGTTGAAACTGCCGGAGGCTGGAGGCCTGGAGGGAAAAGCGGGAATCCACCAGGACCGCCTTTAGTAGGACCAACTGCGCCTTGACCTGGAAAATCAAGCGGGTTGACTGCAGCTGCGTCGACGGGGGCAACCGGAGGTGCCGCAAGCACATATGCACCACCACCACCTGCAGCGGCAAATTTAGTGATGACCGTTTGAACTTCTGCGATAGCATCAGGTGCAACAGCAACTGCGCATTGACCAATAATACGGATCTTGTCAGGCGCCGCCTCTGTAGCAGCTTGCACAATCTCAGCAACAAGGTCTTTGTCTGCATTTGATGCCACGATGGCCGCTTTCACGATTTCGCAGGCCGAGGAATCATTTTGAGCCACTTGAGAAGAAACAATCTCGATGACTTTTTTAGGTTGTGCTGAAACACTCTTCTTTACGGTTTCAGCGATCTTCTCAGCGCTTGCGTTGTCAGCTTGCACTGAGATCGACAAAGCTAGGATGACTGCGGTGCAGATAGTTTTGATGTTTATTTTCACTTTTTTGGTCCTTTCTTGGATGGGGTTGTATGAGTCAGATTTAAGTTGCGATATAATATAATTTATAGGCAACCCTTCTGGATAAGCGGGTAGCGGGAATCGAACCCGCATGATCAGCTTGGAAGGCTGGAGCTTTACCATTAAGCTATACCCGCTCAGGAGGTGTCATTAAATATTACATTAGGGTATCTAGCAAGTATTAAATGGTGCTTTAAGCTGTTTCTTTAAAAAATAAGCAGCTAATTGTAAATATATGAGTATATTTATAGTTAAGTTAAGTTAATCAAGTGTCATATGCAGTCTACAGACCATATTACAAATACACACAGTCTGAGCCTCTTAGGCCACCATCAGAGGCCTGTAGGATGATCTAAAAAACAGGCATCAACACCAAAATCTTGCTTGAGATGTTGCGCCAAGACTCTGACCCCAAATGTTTCGGTGGCATAGTGGCCTGCATAAATAAGGTTAATGCCCAATTCCTCTGCCATGGGAAAGCTCCAATGGGGACCCTCACCGGTAATGAATGTATCAATACCAGCTGCAGCAACTGCTGCGACCTCAGAACCAGCTCCTCCTGTAATAATGCCGACCCTACCTGCTTGATCAGCTCCTCCGGCACACATATGCACGCGCCCTCCGACTGCACGCTCAATGGAGGATGTCAAATCAGCAAGGCTGAGGTCCATTTTTTGGCACATGCCGAGTTGAATGCCTTTCCAATCGAAAAATGTCTCCGCCTCATTCATTCCTATGGCTTTAGCCAACTGCTTGTTGTTGCCCCACACAGGATGAACATCCAGAGGGATATGTGCGCTGTAGAGCGCCATACCGGCTTCAAAAGCTAGTTTTGTCTTTTGGTAAAAAGCCCCCGTCAGCGGTTGAGCCCCCTGCCAGAACATGCCGTGATGAACCAGTAGTAAATCTACCCCCTCTGCCACTGCTTTCTCAAAAACAGGCAGCGAAGCATCTACCGCAGCACCTACTTTTGTGACCTCACCTTGGTTTTCTATCTGCAATCCATTCATAGCCCCAGGATAGTCAGGGATTTCCTTAAGCCTGAGCTCACGATCAAGGTAATCTGTCAGTGCAAACAATTCAGCCATGCAAAGAAGCTAACCACTGGAATCAACAATCCCACTCAAAAATAAAGTGTTTCATCTCTTTGAAGCAAGGCCTCATGATTTCGAGATAGGCTGAAAAATCACCCGTCAAAGCTCGATTATTCGAGTCATCGGCTAATCCTCAAATGCTTTTTTAGCAGCGTTTCAAGCGTTTCCTGATCTTTGGTTTTCCCATGCACGATAAGAGAATCTTTAATCAGCAGCTTTGGCATCACCGGTGTATCAGCGACAAAAGACGTATAATCACTGATGTTTTGCTGCAACAGGGCCTTAATCCAAGCATCATCAACAGCATCAAGTTTGTCTGGATCCACTAGGCTGTAGGCCATCGCCTCGGCCACTTCATAAGGCTGCTCACGACACTCAAAAAGAGAACGATGAAATTCTGCAAACATCTCAGGGTTTGCTCTCCAAACCCTGAGTGAGAGCTCGGCAAACTTACAAGCATTGGGGTGATCTTTCAGACCGACTAAAAGGTGAGGGTTGCACGCTCTTTCCAATGGCACAGGCAAGACAATCACCGCTAACTGTCCCGGATACTTTGCCATTAGTTCATCCAAGTATTTGTGAGTAGTGAAGCAAGCTTCGCAGGTATAATCAAAATACTTCACCAATACATGCTTGGCATCAGCTTCACCTAGATGTGGTAATTGCTCTACTCGATAAGATTTCGTTTCAGCCATGAAAACTACCAAACGACCATCTCCCGCTAGATGGATCATTCCCTCCCCTTGCTCATCTGACTGTGGCTGTAACTGCCCTGCCGAGGAATGATCTAAGCGGTGCGTCTCTGGAGCGGGGCCGTAATGCTGTGTCAGCGCTAAAGCTGCAACCAGCAGAACGGCCGGCAACAAAGTCGAGAACAATCCGAAGCCCTTTTTTTTTTCTCTAGGCCGAGTTAAAAGAACCACAAGGCCTATGGAAACGCCCAATCCGTGAACGACCATGCAATAGGGGCATATGATCTGCATGACAAACAACTGCAAGGCAATGAACCACAGAGCAGCAGATAACAAAATCCACGCAAACAAGGACCTGAGCCAAATCATCAAATCTCCACGCGTCCACAAGCTGACCACCATCACGAGATAAAGCAGACAAGAGAAAACACTCACCGGAATAAGCCCCATCACCATTGACCACTTGCTGCCAAGAACATTGGCACAATCACTTCCCGATCCGCATCCGGCAAGACTGTCAATGTTGCCGGTCCATTTTTGAACGGTGAGCCAAAGGCTGAGAGAAAAGGCCACTACCAACAGTGTGCACAAGATCCATTTTACAGCAGGCTTCATGTCTTTGGTTATGGGACTTATTTGAATATCAGACATCTAATCGACAGCTATCATCCGTGAAGGTGAAAATGCTTTGAAATAGAAGGCTGCAAGGGACGAACTGGTTTATTTATCTCGCACAGGATGGCCATTTTCATCGAGTTTCACCCAGTCTTCACCATCCTTGTTACGCCTCCATGCGTTAATGGCAAACAAGAGAGTTAGAGCCAGAAAAAAAAGAGCCGACTCCATCAAGAAAGGACTAGTGATCCAAGCCAGACACATCCGACCTAATTCCCCAGCAAAACCCGGCAGGTAAGCTGCAGCGGCAATCCCGCCCAGACAAAGAAAGAAAAACACAATCAAGCCAGAGCCGATTAAAATATGTTTCTTGTTTTCTTCCATTAGAATGACTGATGACATCAGCTGCTTCTCCGTTTTGCCAGCAGCGCCGTCATTTCAAGGGTGGCAATGACAGCAATATGATGAGTGGTGATGATCGTTTAAATCACTCTCAGCTCACAAAGGAGACGCGTGAGAGGTTTTTATTGATTGCCTAAAAGTACCGGGAACAGGGGTCGAACCTGCACGCCCAAAGGGCACTAGATCCTAAATCTAGCGTGTCTACCAATTCCACCATCCCGGCTTGAGGCTGGCAAAACCTATGAGAGTAATCGAATGATGGCAACCGCATTCTTTGGCAAAATGCAACGACTAGATAACCGACAACGCCTTATCCATTGCCTCCAGCGTAATATCGATTTCACGATTGCCATGAGCCACGCTGATAAAGCCTGTTTCATAAGGACTAGGGGCTATGTAAATTCCTTGATCGAGCATCGAGGTGAAGAATTTTCTGAACGCAGCGGAGTCAGCTGTCATGACACTATCCAAATCAACAATTTCCTGGCCGGTGAAAAACAGACAAAACATCGAGCCCACTCGGTTAAATTGGTAATCCAATCCCTTGCGCTTGAGCATGGCGCGCACACCGTCCTCAAGCCTAGCTCCCAACTGCTCTAGCTTGCCATAGCCATCCAAGCGCTCCATTTCATTTAATTGCGCCAGCCCCGCAGCCATGGCGAGGGGGTTGCCACTCAAGGTGCCCGCCTGATACACAGGGCCGTCTGGTGCAAGATAGTCCATGATTTCGGCCCTACCGCCAAAAGCACCGACGGGGAGCCCCCCCCCAATCACCTTACCCATTGCCGTCAGATCAGGGGTAATCCCCTCAAGCTCTTGAACACCTCCTTTGGCGACGCGAAAGCCCGTCATCACTTCATCAAAAATAAAAACCGCACCATACTCAGACGTCACATCACGTAATCCTTGCAGATAGCCTTCACGAGGGAAGATAAGACCCGCATTGGCAGGATAACTCTCAACGATCACTGCCGCAATTTGATCCCCCATTGCCTCAAACACAGCCCGCACTTTTTCAATATTATTATAGGGAAGAATAATCGTCTCCGCAGCAAAAGCCGAGGGGATGCCCGCGGAGTCCGGCTTACCATGTGTCAGCGCACCCGATCCGGCTGCAACCAACAAACTATCGACATGGCCATGGTAACAGCCTTCAAATTTGATCACTTTATCTCTCCCAGTAAAACCACGAGCTAGACGAACCGAACTCATCGTCGCTTCCGTTCCAGAATTAACCATCCTGACCTTTTCTACCGACGGCACCCAGTCAACAATCAGGCGTGCCATATCCACCTCATAAGGATTAGGAATACCAAAAGAGACACCCTCTCTTGCCGCTTTGTTCACGGCTTCAATCACGCATTCAGGCGCATGCCCAAGAATCGCGGGGCCCCACGTGCCGACATAATCAATCATCGAATTGCCATCCACATCCTCAATGCGACAGCCCTTGGCACGCCGCACAAAAAACGGTTCTCCATCAACATTACGGAAAGCGCGCACAGGCGAATTAACACCACCTGGGATTAATTCCTTGGCCGCCTTAAAGAGTTTAATGGAATTCTCGTTTTGCTTCATTCTTATTTCTCGTTTCTTGTTTCTCGTTCTGCTTAGCTCTTCATGCTTGGTGGCCATTGAGTAACTGCTCAGAAACTGCTGTGGCGGCGCTCACTTTGCAAGACTCCAAACGACAAAGCGTTTCATAAAGTTCCGTTTCGTAAAGTGCCCCAAACGATCGGTCAGCATAAGAAAACAAAGCTCGGAAATGTTGACCAATCATCATTCGGCCTTATTCATAATGAATTCCAGAAGCATGCTTTGCAGTAAAAGGTAAAACCGGTTACGAAAATACGCGCTCTTTAGTTCTGGTTCCCAGTCATTCAAATCACTGGCTTCGTCTAACTCCTCCACATCATAGCTCGCCTGTAAGGACAGCCTTACTTGGTTGAGCGCCCCATACCATCGCTCAGCCTCAACTGGGGGAATAAAAATAGCAGGTTCACCGCTTTGCCGTGCTCTTTTAATAGTGGCATCGACAAACCGTGTCTGGTTTCGAAAACCTTCCTCGAGATCAGGAACAACATACTCACCCCACTCGCTATCATCATCCATCAAATCAGCAAGTGATTCGGCAAGGTAGGTTGGACGCTCGTCATCGGAACAAATTAATTGAAGCTCGTCCCAATCAACTTCAGATTCGGGAAGAATGCAAAGCCCCCCCTCCAGTGTTGGCAAAATTTTCATTCTGCTTTTTGCATGGTGGTTTGAAGTTGCCAGCTGTGAAGTTGCTGAACGTAAAGTTCGGCTTTTTCACGCCCCCCTGTCCAGACCACCGAACGCCCCTGCGTGTGAACCTCCATCATCAATGTTTCGGCTTTGGCTTGGCTATAACCAAAAACCTTTTTGAAAACAATCGCAACATAAGCCTGCAAATTAACAGGATCATTCAATACAACAACATTCCAAGGCACATCGGACTGCTTCAGAGTCTGTTGTTTTTTCTGAGTATCGGGGGTCGTCTTTGGCATTGTCGCGGCGCAAAAAGTTACTTGTTAAACATATGCTGTCCCTCGCCAAGGTGTCGAAGAAAAAACCCACACGCATGGATGATATTCAACGGCTCTCTCATTGCCATTAACTGCCCATGTCAGTGAATGCGCACCCCAACCAGCTACAGACATCACCTGCAGCCAATGACTGAATACTTTCATTGCCATGGCTAATAGCGAGCTCTGCCGCTCGACCAGACAACCAAGCTCCCATGCGTGCTGCGTCTTGAGGCTCTAAACCCTGAGCCAGCAAAGAGCTGATAACTCCGGTTAGCAAATCACCCTGACCACCGCTCGCCATGCCAGCATTACCAGTAGCGTTGAAATACACAGGAGAACCAGAGCGAGCCACCAGTGTATGAGCCCCTTTAAGCAGTAAAGTCGATCGATCATATCGTGTCGCAAAGGCCTTTGCAATATCGATGCGGTCCACCCCTGCCCACTCAGGAAAAAGCCGAGCCAACTCGCCCGGATGAGGTGTCAGTATGAAGTTGGGCCCCATGCATTGTTCGATACCTCTATCCGCTTCCATACCAGCTTCCGCTTCCTTACCTGCTTCCGAAATGCGATTCAAGCCGTCAGCATCAATGACGACGGGGATACTCATGCGCTGAAGAAGATCCAAAAAAGATGTTTCTGACTCCTCACTGCCGCGACCTAAGCCAGGACCAATGGCAAAGGCATCAAACTCAGCTGGATTAATGTCAGCCAATGTTGAGATCGGCCTTAGCATCACCTCAGCAGGCAACATCGCGGCAAGCAGCTCATAAGTCGACTCATCAGCAAACAAGGTTACCAAACCAGCACCAGCACGGAGCGCCCCTGTGGCACACAAAACCGCAGCGCCCAACATGCCACGAGATCCTGCCAAAATACCGACTCTACCGGCATCCCCCTTATGAAAATCATGCTCTCGCCGCGGTAAAATACCCCGCAGGCTATGAACATCGTTGAGGCACAAATCGCCATCGTCAGGATCGGGCAGTTCGGTCAGAGGAACTAGCTCAATCGAACCAGTATGATTAACCGCCAAAGAGGAAAAAAGTCCCGGCTTAGGCACGCCGACAGTCAAGGTCAGATCAGCTTTAACCGCGCCATCATAGACTTCTCCCGTATCACCATCAAGGCCCGAAGGGATGTCCATCGCGATCGTTTGTGCCGCATGATTAATACGCAAATCATTCATCCATGCTGCTAACTCTGCCAGTGGCGGACGTAATGGGCCATTGGCACCAATACCCAATAAACCATCAAGTAAAACCAAGGGGTGACCCGCATGGCACACAGGCAGGGGTTGATTCATGGGACAATCACCCAGCTCGCGGATTTTTTTGCGCGGCAACGCTCCCAGCTCTGCACTTTTGTGCAGACAACGAATACCTATTTCCCATCCTGCATCGGCCAAATAACGGATTGCCACCAGTGCATCACCGCCATTATTGCCAGAACCAATACATGCGATGACCGTTCCCTTGGACGAAAAACGCCGGAGGATCGCATCAGCTATTCCCCGGCCCGCTTTCTCCATCAAACCCTCTGGAGTGGCCCCATGCTTAAAGGCCTCGTCTTCGAGCTTACGCATTTCCGCACATCTTAAACTTCCCATAAACGTAAATAGTTAATCATGAAAATCTCATTAATACGATCAGCAATTTAGCATCAAAAACGGCTCAACACAGAAGAGCAATAACAGAAGCTCCTAAACAGAACATGCCGGCAAATGAAAATCACTTGCCGGCATGTGTAATCGATATGTGAGGCAGGCCGCTCTTTACTTCTTTTTGACTAGTTTCTGCAGACTTTTGACCACGCTGACATCCTCAAGCGTGGTGATGTTACCAGTGACCTTACCCGTGGCGACCAACTCCTTGAGCAGGCGTCGCATGATTTTACCCGAGCGCGTTTTCGGTAGCGCCGGGGTGAAATAGACATCATCAGGCTTGGCGATCGCTCCGATCACCTTGCCCACATGGTTACGGACCTCCTTGAGCAGCTCATCCGTGCCTTCGACGCCTGTCTTCAAGCTGACAAAAGCGACAACCGCCTGTCCCTTGATCTCATGAGGACGCCCCACCACAGCAGCCTCGGCCACTGCTTTGTGGGAAACAAGTGCACTCTCCACCTCGGCAGTGCCGAGTCGGTGGCCCGAGACATTGAGCACATCATCGAGCCGTCCGACGATGGTGAAATTCCCCTTCTTGTCACGGATGGCACCGTCACCAGCGGTATACATACCGGGGTAGTCACTCCAGTAAGTATCCTTATAGCGTTTTTTATCACCGTAAATCGTGCGCAGCATGCCTGGCCATGGCTTGCGGATGACCAGCCGGCCACCTTCGTTCGCCTTACACTCCTTGCCTTCTTCATCAAGAATGGCGGCATCAACGCCAAAGAACGGCATCGTGGCAGTACCCGGCCTGATCGGCGTGCAACCAGGCATGGGAGAAATCATGATGGCTCCGGTCTCGGTCTGCCACCAGGTGTCAACGATCGGGCAGCGACCGCCGCCGATCTTATTGTAATACCACATCCATGCCTCAGGGTTAATCGGTTCACCGACGGTTCCGAGAAGACGTAATGATGACAGATCGTGTTTTTCCACCAGCTCGTCGCCGGCTTTAATAAAGGCACGGATAGCGGTAGGTGCGGTGTAGAAAATGCTAACTCCGTAATCTTCAACAATCTGCCAGAAACGCGAGAAGTCGGGGAAATTGGGTGCTCCCTCATACATGACCTGAGTCACTCCATTCAGCATCGGTCCATAGGTGATGTAGGAGTGACCAGTGATCCAACCAACGTCGGCCGTGCACCAGTAGACATCGTCATCACGCATATCAAAGATGTATTTGCAGGTGGCATAGGTGTTGACCATATAACCTCCTGTGGTGTGTAGAATGCCCTTCGGCTTACCCGTGGACCCTGAGGTATAGAGAATGAAAAGCGGATGCTCACTATCGAATGACTTCGCCTTGTGGGTGCCGGTAACCTTGGCCGTCTCATCATGCCACCAAACGTCACGGCCACGCTTCATCTTGACCTTATTGCGAGTGCGCTCGAGCACGATGACTGTTTTGACGATCTTATCTTTTTTCAGGGCCTCGTCGACGTTGGCCTTAAGGTCAACGACACCACCGCGGCGCCATCCGCCGTCAGCCGTGATCACACAGGTCGCTTTCGAGTCATCGAGCCGATCCTTAATGGATTCTGCAGAAAAGCCGCCAAAGACGATCGAGTGGACTGCGCCGATCCGGGCACAGGCAAGCATGGCAACCGTGGCCTCGACAACCATCGGCATGTAGATCAGCACACGGTCCTTGGATTTGACCCCATGGGATTCCAATACATTGGCAAATTTGCAGACTTCACGTTGAAGCTGGCTGTAGGTCAGGGTGCGTTTGTCACCCGGCTCACCCTCCCAGATGATCGCGGCCTTGTTGCCACGCCCTTCATCGACATGGCGATCAACACAGTTAACACATACATTGGTCTTGCCGCCCACAAACCACTTTGCATAGGGAGCTTTCCAGTCCAACACCTTGCCCCACTTCTTATCCCAGCTGAGTTCCTTTGCTTCGCGGGCCCAAAAAACATGAGGCTTTTCCACAGACTCCTTATGCATGCGCTTATACTGCGCCATGCTGGATACACGAGCTTTCTTGGAAAACTCCTTGGAGGGTTTAAATTCGCGGTCTTCGCTGAGGTGGCTTTCAATATTGTTACTCATAATAAGCTAATCTACGGTTGCTATGATCAACGAAACCTAGACAGCTATCGAGGAGAGGACAATCTACTTTTTCCGTCTGCGAGATACTTTTTTAGCAGCCCTCTTAATTCTGGGGCCTGCTGTTTTTCGAGCCGCTGTTTTTCGAGGGTTTGCTTTTTTTGTAAAGCGCTCAATTTGAGTGCGCGCTGGCTTACTCGCAGAACGATTTCTTACCGCACGAACCACATCCGCTGGCGCCTTACGTTGCGGGGGATTCTTACCTAGAGCCTCAATTTCAGCCTCATCCAAATGACGCCAGCGGCCCAGCTCAAGACGAGTGTCTTCAAGCATGCCGATACGGATACGCACCAGCTTGGTCACTTTGAGATGCACGGCATCAAACATATAGCGGATCTGACGTTTCAAACCGGTTTCCAAAACCACCTTAACTCGGCGCGGAGAAATACGGCGCACCGCCTTTGCTTTCGCGCGGCCTTCAGGAGTATGAACACCCTTAATCAGCTGATCCATCACCTCGTTGGGGAATGCTTGGTTGAGAGTGACCACGTATTCCTTTTCTACTTTCTGGGCCGGGTGTGTCAACTTCAGGGCTAAATCACCATCATTGGTGAGCACGAGTAGGCCTTCAGAATCCTTATCTAGACGACCGACATTTTTTAAGTGCTGCAGCTTAGGAGGTAAAATATCGTAAATAGTGCCCCTGCCCAATTCATCTTGCGCGGTGCACACGAGGCCCGGAGGCTTGTTGAGTAAAATAACCTCAGTGGTGCGCGGGCTGACATTTTTGCGCCCAACACGAACCATATCATCTGGCCCGATTTGGGTCGCTGGATTTTCACAGCGGCTATTATTCACAAAGATGTTTCCTTCTTGAATGAGCGCATCGCATGCACGTCGAGACCCCACTCCACACGAAGCTAGGTATTTGTTGAGCCGGGTGCCCTTTGTTGGTTCTGACATGATATGAGTGAAAAATTCTGCGGGTTAAATTGCCGTGTGGCTATACTGCTTTCGATCCTGATTTCCTGGGTGAACAGGGCCAAAGGTATAAAGCAAAGAAAACCCGCCCAATGATTTCATGGGGCGGGTTGAAATAATGTGCTGCGTGGTTGTTACGCTTAAGCCTCAGGCTTTGTTTTGGGAAGACCAATAGGGCTCTTTCCTTTTTGCCATTGACCGCGCTCCTTGAGCAACTTGATACGTTCAAAACGCTTGAGCACGGAACGCTTACCGCCGGCTCCTCCTGTTGATTTGAGTGATGAATGTTTAGACATAGCTTTTCTGGTTTGCTGTGTTGAATAAAAGATGGATTAGCGCTTAGAGAACTGGAACTTCTTACGAGCACCTGGCTGACCGTATTTCTTACGCTCTTTCTGACGAGGGTCACGGCGCATAAGGCCGGCTTCCTTCAGTGCTGGACGAAGTTCTTCGTCATGATCACAAAGTGCACGAGCAATGGCCAATCGGATCGCTCCTACTTGTCCGGCAATACCTCCGCCTTTAACGGAGATGACAACATCAAATTTGTTGACCAACTTGGCTTTTTGAAATGGCTCTAGAACTAAGTTCTGAAGTGTCACCGTTGGCACATACTCCTCAAAGGGACGATGATTGACGGTGATTCTTCCGCTGCCTGAAGTGACCCAGGCACGGGCTACTGAGGATTTGCGGCGACCTGTGGCGGTATATGTAGTGGCTTCGCTCATGAAAATAATTTGGTAAATAGTTAAGTAGTGGCTCGATAACAGTCAGTTACTTGATTTCGTAAACTTCGGGTTGTTGTGCTTCGTGAGAATGCTCTGCTCCAACTACCACCTTGAGCTTCTTAAAGATAGCGTCACCGAGTTTGTTGTGTGGAACCATGCCTCGAACAGCGCGCTCGAGCAGTAGCTCAGGACGGCGGGCACGCACCTGCTTGGGTGTCTCGACTTTTTGGTTACCGACGTAGCCAGTGTAACGAGTGTAAATTTTCTCGTCCTCTTTGTTGCCGGTAAGAACAACTTTTTCAGCGTTGGTGATGATGACGAAGTCACCGGTATCAACGTGAGGAGTAAAGATAGTTTTGTTTTTACCGCGCAGTAAGTTGGCGGCTTCAACAGCGACTTGACCGAGCACCTTGTCTTGGGCATCGATCACATACCATTTGCGCTCAACATCTTGAGCTTTGGCTGAAAAAGTTTTCATTAGTTTTTTAGTTTAATATTAGTGACTTGCATGCCCAATTGACGGGCAAAACGAGACGGCTTCCCAGGGTGAAAATATCCACCCACCTCTTATCGAGGGGCGCGCAAACTAGGAGCCGACCAATGACATGTCAACCGAAATCTCCCTGAATCTGCAGGCCTCACCCGAATTTCTTGTCTGCCACGAGCATCAGAGGGTTCAATTGACAAATTCATCTGATTTTTGCATCATCCATGCCGTGCACAATCCCGAGGAGTTACCAGGCCAAGCGAATGCCCCCGAAAACCAAAAGTCTTTTAGGACAAGGCTCTGGGAAATCATTTTCGAGGCTGAAACACCATCGGGGAAATTCTTTGATGTCGCCCTGCTCTGGGTGATTGCGGCATCCGTCTTGGCTGTGATGCTTGAGAGCGTGGCAGATATTGATGCCGCCTACCACAACGAGCTCGCGACGGCCGAGTGGATATTTACTATTATTTTCACCCTAGAATACCTACTTCGAATTTGGCTAGTCCGGCGCCCACTGAAATACATCTGCAGCTTTTACGGCATTGTTGACCTGCTCTCATGCCTACCAAGCTATATCGCTCTGGCATTTGGTGGTGCCACTCCATATGCCGTGATTCGCCTACTCCGGCTGTTGAGGATGTTCCGTGTCTTAAAAATGGTCAGCCACGTGCGGGGCGCAAACACCATCATGCGCGGCCTTGCTGCCTCGAGAGCCAAAATCACCGTTTTCTTTTTTGCCGTATTAATTCTCGCGATGATTGCCGGCACGCTGATGTTTATTGTTGAGGGAGGTCAGGACGACTCCTCTTTCACCAATATCCCAGTAAGCATCTACTATTCCATTGTCACCATTACTACACTTGGCTTTGGCGATATCACGCCTCAGACCGCGCTCGGGCAGTTTTTCACCTCCATCATGGTTCTCGCTGGTTATGCCATCCTCGCTGTCCCCACAGGAATTGTCGCCAGTGATATGATACGATTCGCAATGCGTCCTGATGAAACAAGTGACGCCTGCCCCGGCTGTGGTGTCCACGGCCATCTACCAGATGCCTCGTATTGCAGAAAATGCGGTGAGCATCTAGAGCCTGAAGCTGGACCCGAGCCACCAACAAAAAGGTGATTTGCCACGGTTTTTGATTTACCCATCAGCTTTGCCCATGTTTGACTCCAACATGTGGGTTTGGTCAAAATTATCCGGAATTCAGTGGATGGACGCATGGGAAGATCGTTTCCATGGCAACCCAAACACGGTCATCACCCGGCTAAAAACCAACAAAACCGTTCGTGTAGAGGTTTACACCGAAACTGAACAAGAGGCACAGAGTATCAAAAAACAGTTTGGTGGAAGTATTCGTAAACTGGTTCACAAAAACTGGGCTGCACTCACCGAGCCTTCAAGCCCACCCATCAAGATCAGAAGCTCCATCATCATCACGGGGTCACGTGATGATGATGCTCGCGAGAAGCTTGCCGGGGATTTCCCTAGCAGACACATTGTGCAGATCCCCGCTGATATGGCTTTTGGCACCGGCGATCACGCCACCACCTCCACCTGCATGCGTTTCCTGGTGGATGTAGCCAAAGAGCGCTCGTCTACTGACTGGGACCTGCTCGACCTAGGCACCGGCACGGGCGTAATCGCGATCGCAGCACGCATGCTTGGAGCGCATCACTGCCAAGGCATGGACTTTGACCCACAGGCCGTGAAAGTGGCGCGCCGCAACGTGCGCCGCAATGAGGTGAGTTTAGTCAAAATATCCGAGGTCGACGTTCTCGACTGGAGCCCAGAGCGCAAATGGCCCGTTGTTGTTGCCAATCTGTTTTCTACCATTCTGCAGCAAGCATTCCCCGCCATTGCTAAGGCGATGGAGGCAAATGGCGATATTATCGTTTCAGGCATCCTCCACGACCAATGGGATGAAACCAATGCTGTTGCCAAAAAATCGGGGCTTTTGTTTTCCCAAATTGTGCGCAAGGGCAAGTGGATGACGGCTCGAGGTACTTATGCCCCGTAATCTGGATGCAATAAATCGTGCCAACAATTTACCATTTGGCTTGCATCAGAAAAATTATCAGATAACCAATCTGCACCATCTCGCAGGGGGGTGTGCTGTGAAAATCACTGTTACTCCCTCTGTGGGTGAACATATTAACTGTTTTCAAAACTTACAGCACCATGGATTCCATCTCATCACGCGTCAACAAAGTCGCCCCCTCCCTTACTCTCTCAGTCACCAACCAAGCCAAAGCCATGAAAGCCCGCGGCGAGGAAGTTTACGGACTTGCCGGTGGCGAGCCAGATCAGGACACCCCTGACTTCATCAAGCAAGCGGCTATTCAAGCCCTGAACGAAGGCAAAACCAAATACACTCCAGCATCAGGTATTCCCGAGCTGAGAGAAGCAATTGCCAGCAAACTCATGACCGATAACGGCGTCGAGTATGATCCTCGCCAAATTGTGGTCAACTCTGGAGCCAAGCAGTCCTGCTTCAATGCCATTCTTGCCGTGTGCGAAGAAGGTGACGAAGTCATCATCCCCTCTCCTTACTGGGTGAGCTATCCAGAGATGGTTCGCCTTGCAGGTGCAGAGCCTGTTTTTGTCGAGACCACCGCGGAAAACAACTGGAAGATTACTCCTGAGCAGTTCGAGGAAAACATGACCGGCCGCACCAAAATGATCATCCTCAACACCCCAGGCAATCCTACTGGATCTGTATACAATGCAGACGAGCTTCGCGCCCTCGGTGACGTTGCCCTTTATGAGGACATCATCATCCTCGCCGATGAAATTTACGAGCACCTTGTCTATGGCGACACCAAGCACACCAGCATCGCATCCCTGGGTAAAGACCTGTATGACCTCACTATCACCATTAACGGTTTCTCCAAGGCTTATTCCATGACGGGTTGGCGTGTCGGTTATACCGCAGCGCCTAAACCTATTGCCGAGGCCATGTCCAAGATTCAGGGTCATACCACCTCCAACGCGACAACCTTCGCTCAATACGGTGCCGTTGCTGCACTCGAAGGAGGCAAGGACTTCATCAGAGACCTCAATGCTGAATATGATGTTCGCCGGCAATTTGTCTACGGCCGCCTCAGTGCTATTCCCAATATCAAAGTTCTTGAGCCACAAGGCGCGTTTTATTGCCTCGTTGACACCGAACAACTCGGGCTCAAGTCCGTCAACCTTTGTGACAAGCTGCTTACCCGTTATCGCGTGGCCGCGGTCCCCGGCATTGCCTTTGGCCATGACAACAGCATCCGCTTAAGCTACTGCACCACCTTGGATGTATTAAACGAGGGCCTCACTCGATTCGAAGAATTCTGTAAGGATCACTAATCTGAGGCCTCAGGAAATCTTCTCATCATACAGATCACAACAAACGCGTCACACTTATGAGTGTGGCGCGTTTTTTATATGCCCAGTAGCCGATTAGCCGTAGTTGACGTGGTCTAAGATCAGCCCATCTGGAGGAGCGCAGAATGGAGACCTTCCGTGCGGAAGATCAGACGTTTGATCCAGCAAGCTTTTAAGGTCATCCAAGCGCAGGCGTCCCTGGGCTGCATAAACAGCTGAGCCCGTCAATAACCTCGCCATTTTGTAAAGAAAGCCATTGCCGGAGAAGATGATCCTGTAGCCTGCTTCTGTGGTTACCAGCTCGCACTGACGCAATACCCTAACGTAATCTGTATCCTCTGTCTCATTTCCTCTTTTAGCGGCAAATGCCTGAAAGCTATGTTCCCCCTGCAATATACCCAGCGCCTTAGCCAATGAGTCAGCATCGAGCTGGCGAGGCAAATGCCACGCTAGCCCCGCGCTCAATGGAGGCAATACCGGAGCTAAACACAAATCATAAGTGTAAGTCTTGGTTACCGCCCCAAAGCGCGCATGAAAATCCTTCGGCACCTCTTCACAGTCCATCACCCGAATAGCAGGCGGCAATTTACTATTCACCGCAGGCAACCAATTATAGGCATTCATGCTGAGCCCATCTGGCACATCAAAGTGCGCCACCTGGCCAAGCGCATGCACTCCTGTATCGGTTCGTCCTGATCCATAAATGCGAACACTTTCTTTGGCCACCTCGGAGATGCCCTTCTCCAAATAATCTTGGATCGTGTTGCCGCTTGGCTGTGTCGCCCATCCCTCGTAGGGACGCCCATCATAAGCTAATGTCATCTTTAGTCGCACGACTTCATTCTAGGCAGTTTTGGAAAAAGAAACAACCCCGCCTTCTTCAAGGTGGGGTTGTTTCACAAAAGCTCTCCGAGGTCGTCTTAATTACTGGCCGCGGCCAAAGACCACCGTGTAAATGGTCTTAATAATGATAATGAGATCTAGCATCAGTCCATGTTTGCGTACATAATAGAGATCATAATAAAGCTTTTCTAGAGTGTCTTGATCACTGGCCCCATATGAATAATTCACCTGCGCCCATCCTGTGATACCAGGCTTCACCGCATGCCTGAAATGATAATAGGGAAACTTAGCCTCATAACCCTTAACCAACTCAGACCATTCAGCTCTGGGACCCACCAAACTAATATCCCCCTTGAGCACATTCCAAAACTGAGGCAACTCATCAATACGTGTCTTCCTGAGGAACTTACCTATTGGGGTTAATCGACTGTCATTTATTTCCGTGTACATCGAGCCCTCCTCCGAGCGCACCTTCATCGAGCGGAACTTATACAAGGTAAAGGGAATCTCCCTAAGGCCAATACGCTCTTGCTGGAAAATCACAGGACCACGGCTTGTGAGCTTCACCAGCAGTGCCGCACCCAGCATCAAAGGCCAAAAAACAGTAATCCCGATAAGAGCAAATGCAATATCAAGAGCACGTTTTATGCGTTCATAGGTGTTGTTATGCGTGGCAAAACCTCCTTTCAAAGCCCAGCCCATGTTGACTTCACGAGGTGACACCATTTTCAAATAATTATCCAGATAAGCATCGTATGAGCAGACGTTATTGCCGTTGAACTGTGCTACCGCTAATCTCTTGACCAAATTATATGGCATCTGGTCTGGCGTGTAGGTCACCACATAATTCTCTACATAGCGACCATGCATCGATGACTGAAAATTCATCTTAGCTAGCGACTCCAAAATTGGAGACTCAGGATCATCCTCAATCAAATGTTCTCCCACGTCAGAATCGAAAGGGTCGACCACAATGACCTCGTGACTCACGGATTCCCTTTTTAACCTCTGGTACAAATCCTGCGCAGCCCAGCCTTTGCCAATAATACAAAAAGCATTACCACGCTGATATTTTAATTTTACCTTACCCAGAATGAAACGATACGCCATCGATAGGATGGGAAAGGCAATCAATGGCACCGCCACCACAAAACGGGCAGAGTTCATGACAAAACCATAACTGACTACCGAGTAGATCACTAAAAAGACCGTAATAAAAACTACACTTGAAACGATGATATGCTCGCTGATAAAACGAAATGTTTTGGTGTTGGTTCGGTAGTTGTAGCCACCGACAAGAGCCACCCCTAGGATACTTGCCATCTCAATGACTAACAAAATCCTTCTACTCACCGTGGTGAGGAGCTGTTCATCATATCTAATGTAGTTGGCGATGATGAAGATCGACGCAATGAGCCAGATATCAAATAAAATCAGCGCTGCGGGATAGACATGACGAATAAGGTCGCGCTTCCAATGCAGCACCCGCCCCTGTTGATGTTTGTCCGCATCCTCAAAAACAGACCCCATCGCCATGTCCGATGTATCGTCCAAAGCTATAATACTGCCAATATTGTCAGCGTCGT